>Ga0307517_10008740_pt1 | contig 14491 bp, 19 predicted proteins | sample 23_EM_MG_FD_194515 | JGI IMG/M metagenome (GOLD analysis project Ga0307517, IMG submission 194515) | Populus trichocarpa ectomycorrhiza microbial communities from riparian zone in the Pacific Northwest, United States - 23_EM | ecosystem: Host-associated > Plants > Roots > Unclassified | place... | reverse complement strand
ACCTCTACCCACTTTAGTGGTTCATTGTTGTCTCTGTTAGCAAGGGCAAGCTACTCAAGAATCGGTTAGTGACTCGTAGTGACGAGTCGTTTCCTGGAGTGGTCTCGGCGCAGAGTGGCCCTGACAGTCCTTGAATACCCCTTTGATGAGCTGGTGAAGCAAATCTGGAGTTATCAGCTCATAGATATCAGCGTTGGGGAAATTGTTAGTGAATGGCTGTGCGGCGATGAGCTTGAACCCAAAACGACGGACTGGGATGGGACCCACAGTAACGTCGTTGACAACACCATATTTCTCCCACATCACTTTTGCATCAAATGCGGCCTTGCATGCAGTCGTGTGTTCGACCGAGCGTAATACAGGATCCAATTTGTCCAGGTTGTCAGCTGGTGATGTACAGCTTATCATAGATTAGCCAGATGCTTCTCGCTCAAATGAGTGAGAAGCCTACCGAGTACACCATCTGCTGACCACAGTGGCAACCAAAACCTGCTCAGGGTAATCTGCAATGTACGGCCCAATCGCGTAGATGGCCCGGCGGTAGTGACCGTCTGGGCACTTCACAATATCCGGTTTCGTCATGAAAGGCTTGAGTGGCTGGAGGATTGTCTTCAATGATTCGTGCATCAGTTGCCGGCGAAAGGTCCGGAACATTGTGCTATTCCCGTCCTTTCGGCTACCTGGGAATTGTGTCAGTTAACAAGATTGATCGGAACAACTATGCTACATGCTCTTTGGGATTGCTAAAAATCCAATAAGAACCAGGGCGTCGCGATGTGCACGGCGAACAGAGTGCTTCACATTTGCGGGTGAGATGTACAAGGGGTGAAACTCGTTTAGGCCAGTAGCGTTTGAAGCAAGAGTTTTGTCGCTACCGACAATCAATGGCACGATCATCAATCCATGCGTGTTTGGGTCCTCGCTAATAACATCCTAAACTTGAATCAGCGTGCGGGACAGAGTGGCGTGGTTCAGGTGAAACTTACCGCTTGCCTCCATGCCCATTTGCCAGACATAACGTCGGTCCACCGTTGCCTTTCGTCTTCAAATTCCATATATGGTGCATAGTCGAACTGGCCATTGAAGTCCGGATTCGAAATAATGGCTCGTACTACCGCGAGTGGATTACGGAAGAACACCGTGTACTTTTTCAACATCCAATCGGGCGTGTCTGTTGGTGGTTTTGTTCCGGAGTAGCTTGCGGTGAAACTCTCCCAAGGCATATCACCACCATCAATAGAATCAATGGTCGCTAACATCTCCCGATGATCTCGAAATGGGGCCCGGCCATCTGTGGTTGTCGACGCCCAAAGGTCCATGAGAATATCAACATTTGCCTGGGACATCTCTGCTTTCTTGAAAAGGAAGTCTGCCGTCTCGAACTGTGCTTGAGAATCAAATGGTGACCAGTCGGATGGTAATTCTACTGGCTGGACCTCTGGCGGCACCCCGTGTTCCAGATCATATCCATCAGCATCACATGGGGTTCCTGTTACATAGTTAGCGAGAAACATTGTGGATTTTGCACGAAAGAACATGCCGTCGAGGAGTGGATGGTAGGTACGACGGATGGTCTTCTCATGTCTTCCAAAGTCAGCATGGTGCCGGTGTTTGAAGTTCACATGTTGTGTCAAACCTCCTGGTGAACGACAGACTTTCTTGCAGGTTGGAATAGGACACGGCCAGCGTCCCATTGAGGTTTTGCTGGATGAAGTAGGTGAAACGTGGGGCAGGGGAAAGCTGACGAGGGTTAAATGTACCACCAGACGTGATTACCGAGATTAGCGAGCCTTACCGACAGGGACAGAATCGGACCGAACATTTGCTGTTGCTCTGATTTAGGTGCGGGCATCTGTAGTCGAGTGCAAGGGGCACCTGTGTCCACTCTCGCATACAGAAGGACAAACAGGACCGGAAATTCGAAATCCAAAACCTGCAGAGTGATGAGAGGTGAGTGGCGGCAGTGGCGGCGGCGGCCCTCCCGGTATAAAACGCGAACGCACCGTAAGCCCCAACAACCCACCAACCACAACTAAATCCCCTATCCACTCTACCAATCATCTTTGTCTTTCCGTGCTGCTGCTATGAGCCGTCCTATTCGCTCCACCCGCTCGAAGACCAGTCCAGGTCTTGTCAATCACCCAGCTCCCCGTCGATCCACTACCGTTGTCGCCGAAGTAAAGGCTACAAAGAAGCAAGCTGCAGCATCCAAGGCGGAAGAACAACGTCGTCGTGCTGCGCAAGTCGCCGAGATCGAGAAAGAGGTCAGACGGGCCCAGGCAGAGGTACAGCCAGTAGGGCAGAGAGGGAGAGGGCAGGTCGCTAAGAAAACTTTCCGGCGCCCAAATGGTGATGCAAACGTAAGTTTCCGTGATCACAATCCTTCGGCGAGCCCACTATTTACGCCTCCCGCCAATATAGGCCACCAAGGCTGACCAGGGCAAGAGGAGTGCTGAATCCGCAGACTTGTCTGAACCCGAGCAAGTTACGGTGACGAAAGTCACTAAGTATGTTCCCCAGCCAGATCTTCATTCAATACACTAAGTGGTCGTTACAGGGCTGCGGAATCCAGTTCCCCACACACCCACCGTAACACTATGAGCAAGCCATCTGGACTCGTTAGTTTGGCCAAAACTGCCACCACCAAGCCCATCGCCACCAGTGCCGATGACGATGAAGAATTTAATGAGCCGACTGAGGATGAGGTGGCCGACGACCTTGAGTTCACCGCTAGTTCGGGCGACTCCCTCGTATGACCTCCATTGTCCCCCCTTCTGCATAACCTAACTATCCCTCTTCCACGTAGGTCAGTATCTCATCGGCGGTCTTGTCCTCCGCAACCCCCGCCGTATCCTCCGGACCGAGGCTCGGAGTTCGGTCGCTTCCTCGAAACGTTCAGCGATCGTTTTCCAATTCTTTTGTACCATGTATTATCACGGAGATAGGTTGCTCCCAATCCCCCTGGTCAAACCCAGGTGCGGATACCATTCAGGGGTATGCAAACTTCGTATATCCTGGATGTGAGTACACCGTTGAGCACGGTGATGCATTCCATGCTTCGGTATGTCACAGGCCTCCATCCTCTATCCATAGTACATGTTCTTACCTATGTTCGTAGACCAACAGCCGCGTTATGAGTTTCCGTAATACCGTTGGTAGGGCGGCACTCACGAACGTGCAAAGTTATCTTGCGCGCTACACCCGAGATCAAACCGAAGATTACGTTCGGTCGGCACTCGTTTATTATGGAGAGGTCCCATTCTTGTATCGGGTTTTCGATCCCACCAATGTCCGGTCCGCAAAGGAGAAAGGCGGGTATAAAGTGGTATGTGTCTTATGTACTCCATGCCGCTCAGCGTACTCAACCCATATTTTTTACAGATCCGGCACGGAATATTCCAGCACCAGGCCATCATCAATACGATGCTGGTCTACTATGGCAAGCGTGGTACCAAGGCGTGTATCCCAAAGGCCTCCGCTCCTGGGGACAATCCAATCGGGGCACTCGCCCTTGTCTGCACCGCTGTAAGAGCCCATCACATGTTCTCTCGTACCTCCCTAATCCAAGTTTACGCAGGTTGAGAGAGCATTGCACATGCACTCCACAGGGTACTTTATTGAAGACGGCCGCCCATTTTCGGAGAAAGTGTGGGGATGCCGAACTGCTATATATCTCAAGTTGACTCAAGAAATGACTGCCGCCCAGTGGGGTCAACTCTATGACATGTTGCGTGTTCAGGAGGATATCCAGGAGAAGTTGAAGGACGCCAGTAAGCCCGCCGAACATTGGACTGATGATCCCGAAGAATATTTCATTGTGGGGTCCGACCCCCCCGAAGCTGTGTAGTTAGGCTGGTACCTACTACGACGAACATGTACTAAGTAAAAAATACATCCCTAACTTATTGCCCCGAGCCTAGCTTATGGCTTTTCTCCCTTCGGCGTGTCACTTTTCCGCCGCTTACTTCTTTTCGTGCTTATCTATCTTATTTCGTGACTTTACCGACAACTTAATTCAGGTCAGGTTGACCTGGCTTAAAAAGCGGTCACTTATTCCAGCTTATGTCACTTTTTCACGCTTATTTCAGCTTTTCTTCACTTAATCAGTAACATCAACGTTCACTGATGTCCGGCTTTTTTACAGTTGCCAGTTGCGAGTTAATGGTAACACCTCTTGGTCTCAGGGTCTTCAGGCCGGGCCCACACCTGTGATATAAGGCTATGTTCCCCACCCCCCTTGCTGTTCACATCTGCCGTGCTATCGACAAAAACGATTTTTGTCTGATGGATTCGGCCTCGGCTAGCCCCCTTGGCTTTGTGGGTCCACCGTGTCCATCTTCGGTGTCACGAAAATCGGACGAAATTTGGTGGGGGCGAACTGAAACCAAACATGCATACTGTGTATTGCGTAGGATTGATATAGGGCTGACAGGGTTCAGGTCATTGACAGTGCCGGAGACGCAGAACACAGTTTCGTGTGGCAGGGGATATCATTTGGGTTTTGTTCAACTAAGGCTGCCCGGGGCCAAAGGTCCCGGGCGTTATTTTGTAACTAGATTTCAGAGGCTCAAGGCGGCATACTATTGGGATGCATCTCAGCCTAAACTGCCGCTCAGATTAAGCATGAGTTCAAGTTTATCATTGTGTGCAGCGACTCTGATGCCGATACCCGAACACGGGTAGCGGCTAGTATATATATATATATATATATACACAGTGAGTAGTAATACTAATCATAGGCTTCGACTAGGCAGTAAATGTCGTGTCATTACAGTGCGAGACAAATCCGATGGATATAGAATAAAGAGAGCAGAATCGAGAGATCGAGGGAGAAAGTAACGAAGCGGACGGGAGGGTAAGATGCGGGGTTAAACCTCGACGTATGGCTTGACGCGCAAAGGCATGTGCGGGCTCTTATCCTCGCGACCCTTGATGTAAGCCTTCCGAATGGCAGGGATGTTGGACCAGGTTACGTCCTCGGCTGGCACCGCCAGCGAGAACTCGAATCTTCGGACCAAGGCATAAAGAACAGCCTTGATTCTGTAAAAACGGAGTTCAGACTCGGAAATCGAAAAAACATAATCGGCCAACGACATTTCACTTACTCGCTCTTAAACGGCGAACTGAAACCCGATGCAAGCCCGAGAGCCACCCATGAACGTCATCTGGTTTCCCCAGATACCGGGGGTCTCCAAAACGGCCTCGGAAGGTGACTTCCATCGGTCTGGGCTGCAAAAAAGATGGAGCGATCAGTTTACGAACCCGTGAGCCCTGGCAGGGGATGTGAGAAATTCCGCACTCACTTGAACTCAGCAGCGTCTTCCCCCCAAACGTCTTTTGCCGTGTTCATCGGGTGGATCAGGATCCGCACCTCATCACCCTTGTTCAACTTCACAAACCCCCCGTCCCGCAACGGGAGTAAAACATCCTTGATGACGACCCGCTTCGAGCTCGAGATTGGGGACCAAAGCCCTTAGCGCTTCCCGAACGACCATATCTATATACTTGAGCGCCTTGAGGTCGTCCGTCGTCGGCGAATCGGTATTAAGAGTCAGGAGCTCCTCTCTGAGTTTCCTCTGAGCCTCCAAGTCCACGCTCAACCCAAACAGGGTCCAAGTAAGAGCAGTACTCGTCGTCTCATGCCCAGCGATCAGGAAGGTCGGGATTTCTAGAAAACGGGTTGGCCGATCAACGTCGAGCGTCGTAGGTGCAAGGACGAGGCTTACGGACAAGCACGGCCTCGTCAGTCATGCCGCCGTCTTTGCCATGGACTTTCGATCGAATTAGCATAGCCAAAAGATCCCTGCCCGCAGCACCTTTTGTGCCGGACGCTTCCTCTTCGATAAGGATCTGTTCCGTTCTTGAATGATCTCCATCCCCATTTTGTCCATGATGGCTTTAGCACGGCGTCAGGTGTTATTGGCTCCAAAAGGCTAATCCGGATCCAAGTCAGGGTTTCCGTCCGTTGGGCAATGATTCCGAAAGTGACCCGAACTCACAACAGAGATGACCCACGCATGTGATGACATTGCGATAGTACCCCCATGTGCTAATGCCTTCTCAGGAACGGCAGTGCCACCTCGAAGGAGCGACACACCTTATCCCGGTGGATCCGTCGATATGGTATAGGATTCCATACGACTCGCTCATCAATACACCCTTCAAGATCATATCCGGCGGGTCGACGGTCGAAATCCAGGAAGGGTCGAAAATCTCTTGTTCCAGCCCGGGCATCAGGTTCTCTGGCACGCGAGTTGGAACGAATTGCCCGTAGAAGGTGAAAGGGCACCTGTGCACCTGTGGTTTGTCTTAAAGACGACTTCAGCCGGAGCATGAACCATCCTCAATGAAGTGCTACCTTTGGGAGCCGACAGCTCTTACAGCACCGTTCCCCAATCCGTCATAGTCCTTAGCTTCGACAATCGACGGCTCATCTCGTCTTGTAGGACTCGTGCTGTGGCGTTCTGCGAACCGATAGGAACGATCCTTGGGATGTACCGCATATCGATAGACGAGAAACTGGGGGTATGTCAAAAAGCCATCCAGGGAGGTCGCATTAGGCGACGCACCCTTCCTCTTGAACAAACACGTAGAAAGAGCCGTTCTTCGTGAAGTGCACCCCATCGAACTCCAGGAGCATGGTGTCTGATGCCGCCGTGCCAGACAGTTCAAGTTTTCCCTGAGAGCGGTCGTCGACATAGAACAAAATAGAAGAAAAGGCGAAGTACCTGGAAGATCGCTATGCTTTCCGAAACATTAGCCACGGTCATCATCCGATCGTGTATCTTAATCCCAATCGCATCCGCCCCGCTCCAGTTCCAGGATCCAAGCCGCTCAGGTATGGCGCTGAGATTGGCGTTCTCCATGACGTGATCAGCGATCGGCTTCCAGGTCGCGTTCGTGTCGTAGGGAATTGAGGATAGGTTGTAGTAGCGGACGTCGCCGCGGAACAAACCCGAGGCGTTCGAATAGTACGAGCCCAGTGATGGTTCAAGTTGGTACGGAGGGGGTAATATCTTCGAGATCAGTCGTTCCGTGTGGACATCGCGCTCAGGCTACGAGAGGGAGGTGTGATTGGCGACGTTAGACACTGCAAAAACCGAGAACCCCGTACCAACACAAAGTTCGTGGCGGTCCCGTTCAACCATGCCGAATAGTTCGATAGCTGGTAACCGAGAGCACGGGTGGCATCTTGGTACCGGCTGCGTACGATGGCGTCTTCTTCGTTGCGATTGGTGAGCATGAAGAACAGGAAGGTGATGAAAAGGAAAGAGGGTAGCGATCCCCTCTGCCGTCTCTGTAGTTCATCCGTGGTGAGTGGTGAGCCGGATTCCGTATCACGCTCTCGGTCGTTCGTGTTGTTTCGAGGGTTGTCCATGCTTCCGATTGGCGGTCGCAGGGTGCGAGGCTAGAGTAATATAAGCGGGGCGCGACGAGGTTATCAGCAGGCCGTCATGTCAAGCAGAAGGAGTACGGAGTCGTTTGCCCAGATCCCAAAACCGTGTCGGGGTCGCGGAGCGGATGCTGGAGGTGACACGTGCTCAGATCGGTGACACAAATCCCGGTCCGTCATGAATTTGATCGCCCCTTACATGGGTATCATACACTTTCGGTAGACAGTTCGACAACAGCACACTTGACAATCACTATCACTCCGTTAGAACGAACCCGACAGACCCCAGGTCCTGCAAGGCCAAATTTCCCGACTCGAACGATCCGCCATCGTTGTACACCACCTCCAGCTTTGCGTACTCTTTCCACCCCGACAATTGAGAGAGCGGAACCTCTTGCACCTGTGGGTTCAAGTTGACCCCCACGACGAGCGTTTTACCCCCGACTCTCCACATCCCGAAATGAGCACGCTGCCAAACAACAGTCGCGAACGTTACGTGTGGATCCAAAACAAAGGACGTTAAACTCGGGACGAGTTGTTGACTGAGAGCAGTTGCTGCCGCTTTAATGTCGCTCGAGGTGGGATCATTCCAAGGAATGATTCCTGGAGGATGCGGTTAGCCAGGGGAATGGGATAGTGGGCGGAATAGAGCATACCCAATGCACCATGTGTGACGGCGAGGATACTCTGGATCACCCATTCCTTGCCAGTCGGGATCCGGCTCCAGTATGTGCTCCCACCGAACGCTTGGGGGACTGTCCAGATGGCCTTTGTCCTCTCCCAACCCAAGGCTCTCAATCGATCACCGAATTGGTCTACCCTGCGAGAAATATCCTCGAATTCTCCGACGCAATTGTCGCACCCACAATCGCCATAATCCGGTGTGCATTCCGTGTCCCACACCACCGAGTGTGTCGCATTGATCCCGATCATGTACACGTCCTGCATCACAATGTCCGTCCCGGTCGTGTACGCCTCGAATTCGTAGTCTTGGCAGTTGAGCACTAACGATACGGGATGATACCCATCCATGTCATATATTGTATCATACACGATGGTGGTTGCATTGAGGGGGTCGCCCGAGCCATCCGGTTCATCCGCCGTGTACCAGAGAAGGAGGTTTTTGCGGGATTTTATTCTTGACACCTCCTCTTCCACTCCTGACAGGTTCGTGTACCTCCTATGCAGGATAGTCAGTCGTTTTAAATTTCGGAAAATGAGTCAGGATACCATCGCATCTCATACATCAAATAAAGTCCCAGCTCCTCCATCCGGTCAAGCATCAAGTCAAATTCGGTCGAATCCCCAAGCGTGGGGAGGGGGTGAATCTAGTTTACGATGCAGTGAGCGAGAGGCCCTTACAATGATCACCTGTTCAACTCACGGTATTGATCCTTTTAAAGGTTTCGTGTTAACAGATGCTATCAACAGGGAGTTCTCCAACAGAGCGCGAACTTACCCTCTCGCTTTGAGGTCATCCAGTATTGAAAGGTTCTTCGCCAAATAATCATCAAAGGAGGTGTAAAACCCAACGGGGAACACGGGGGTGTAGTCGACGGCATATCCGACGCCAAACGGCTTCGTCAACAACCCTCCTGTGCGAGAGTCGAGCTTTGTGACTGACCCGGAAAGTGGGTTCGGGAGGTAGGATAACGAAGCGGTGGTGGTGTAGTGCTGATTGCCGGGGTAGGTTGCGGAACAAGAGACGGTGTACGGCTCTTTACGTGGTATGAGTTTTGTCAAGCGGAAGGGAACCTCGAACTTTGTCGCGTTGATGGGGACCTCGCTGATCGCCAACACGTTGCGTCCTACAGAGATTGACACGGCGAGGGACTTGGCGGTGGATTCCAGAGTGATTGGCATCGCATCCTGGACCCTGGTGTACGTTACGACTGTGTCAATGATAAAACCTGCACCAGAAGTCGCGTCCTCTGCGATGTAGGGCTTGTGGATCGGCGTGCAACGCAGCACGAGCAACGTGGAGTCCGACTTGGCGGGGATTTGGAATTGACCGCCGGGGGGAACGATTGGCGATCCTTTCTCATAGTTCTTATTGCACCTGGTAGAAGCGTGAGCCAGACTGTCAGATATGCACAATGTCTGCTCACCATTTCTTCTGACCCAACGACGGGGCCACAAACCCGGCGGCGACCAGGAGAGACAGCCGAACCATGGCTCAGCAGAGAGAGGATGTAAACGGTCATGGGGCGCGTTATATGGTTTGTCGGTTCCATCGCGAAGGCAGGGGTGACGCTGGTAGAGAGCCAAAGAAGAGAGGACTCTTATGTATGAGGATAAACTATCGGTCGGATGGAAAAGAGAGAGAACATCGCATCGCAACAAGTTCTTCGATCAATCCTCCGTCTTGATGTGTCCCCCCATCCTCCATCACCACGCGTAGGGAAGGATATACAGTTCAGACACCGGTTCCAGTAACCTCGGGATGTCTACCGACGCTTTATCCGAGTGTTCCCTATTGTACTAGTTCCAATCACGAAGATACTTCTTGAGCCATGTTGTGAACGTATTGTGAAGATGCTGACCTACGAGTATACGATCCTTCATCCGGATGCTCAAATACATCTTTCACGTGCTTCAAGATATCCTTAGGGGTGCGATAATTCACGATGGATTTATTTTCAAAGAACGCCGGGAGGTTGTACCAAAAAGATATTTTGAATGGCCGCAACAATCCTCGTAAGGCCGTCGTTCCCTGCACACAGTCTATGAGGCTACGATTTAGATACCACGCCCATAAGGGTCGAACAATGGATTACAGGGATTAATACACACGGGAAGTGTTCTAACGAAGATATACATAAGAGATTTGGACTTGGATCGTTTGGCACGCTGCCACCCATCATTGCCCTCTCGCTTCCTGTGAGATGTGAGGGATGTTCGCGCGCTCTATACTAGGAGGGTGATCAGATCCTCTCCTGTGACACCTTCGAAAATCCAAGCGTCCAGCTGAACCCGGGGTCCCTCCGTGAAGCAAGAAGAATCTAATAGAGACAGTTTCGGTGTTCACGGTGCGGGGTTCACTTGCCGCCTGGCTTACCCCCGGTCCATCTGTTGCCGTCCCATGAGATCCGATCGACGAGCCCAGCGCGGGGTGTCCATGTTTAATGGCCTCTTCGGGGTCCATTAATCCCTTTGTCCTATTTGCAGATACGCTCGCATGGCTTGGTTCGTGTCAAAAACCCAGAAGTCGTGTCGCGAACTTGGTGTGACCGCAGCCCCCAGCTGCCTCCCCAGAGGGCGAGCAGAGGACTGTCTCCAACGAGACGACATGCCGGTGTTTCTCCGCGACCGGCAGGAGTGAAATAGAAGCAAGGAGCCATCCGAAGGAAGGGGCTTTTGCGGGATTGTATTCCGGACACCTCTTCCGCTCCTGGCAGATTCGTGGACCTCCTATGCGAGGCAGTCAGTTCCGATACCATCGCGTCTCAAGACATCCGTCAAATAAGGTCCTAGTTCCTCCATCCGATCGAGCATCAAATCGGGTGCGGTCAAGTCCCCAAGTATGAGAAGGGAACGAACCCAGCTTACGATGCAGCGAGCGAGAGGTCCACACACCGGCCACCCCAGAGGTTCCGGCCAACTTGAACTCAAGATCGAGGGCAGCAAGATGGCGTGTTTGCGCCCGCGTTGAGCGCCGGCATGCCAAATAGAGACAAAGCCACGAGGCCAATCATCCACTATCACACCATCTATCGTACCACCATCTACGCTGATCCAACATCGACATGGACGACATACGAGCCTCACTCTCGAAAATGAAGAAGGGATTCAAACACCGACTAACAGGGAGAAAACGCAAACCGGATGGAACGGGGGCTAACGCCAGTGGGGAGGGGACTGATTCGGCGAGTTCGCTTCCGCAGCCAGAGTCTCACGTCGTAGCGGACGAGGGTCGTGCCCTAGAAGTGGATAGAGCCAACGCAGCTGAAGAGCAAGTTTTCTCGACGGATCGATCCCCTCAGCCAGATGGACCAGAATCTGTGCCGGCGCGTGGAGGCGATAACGGTCGAGAAGGGGGAGAGGCTGACATCGATGGAGGGGAAAGGACCACTCAGAGTCATTCGCACCCACATCCAGACGTCGAGGTTGCGGTGGGAAGTGGACGTGGCGGAGAACTTGAGGGAGTTGGTCCCTCTCCATCCACCCCCTGGATCTCGCATGGTGGGAGGTCCGACAGTACGCGAACATACTTATTTCAGTCGCCGCCTCTGATCGCTCCTTTTGACAATGTAGACGCTTCTGCTCTTCCTGGTTGTGAGCCGGAAGTTGTTCGTCCCGACGAGACCATCGAACCGAGTGTCATCGTGGATGAGAAGAAATCGAGCCGCAAGCCTACTGCGTCTGCCACAGCCGGATTGCTCCGTGGGGTGAGAGACTCCGCAGGTGCCTTCGGTCCGCTCAAATCTGTCGCGAGATCTCTCTGCTTTGTTCTTGAAAATTGTGAAGTATGACCACCTTCCTGGACGTTTGATCTGCAATACTTACGGTCATTCCAGCGAACGGAAGTGAATGAATACGCCATAGAATCGTTGGCGCCCCGGGTCAAAACGCTTTCTGAGGATCTCTCCGTACCCATCCCTCCGGGTGACGTCAACGAGAAGGAGAGGACAAACGAGTTGGAGCAGTGAGCTCACATTCTCCGATATTGATTGACGAGTCTGACGTACGGGTATTTCCAGGAAATTAAAAAAGATTAGCCAAGCTATGGATTCGGTGACCGCCCAGGAGGATCTCGCGCTTTTCATCAAAACCCCTGAGAATGCACGGAAGCTTAACGGCCTAGTGGAAGATCTCCGCTATGCCTTGATAGACTATCAGGTATAACTCCAAAAAGACGTGCTCCGGTCATAGCTAACATGCGTTTAGACTTCGTTACAACTCGACATCTACAATGAGGGCTGTCAGAAGATCGTGAGTCTCACTCCCTTACAGTCCCACCTCGTGTAGTAACTTGCAAATAGGGAGATGCGGATTGCCGTCTTCTGGAACACATGCGTCACACCGATGATGCTGAGTATACTTCCGGGAACAGGCAGGGATGCCTGAGGGGAACTCGGGCGGATGTCCTCCTTCAACTCGAACGTTGGCTGAAGGACGAACAGGATCACCACGTGTTCTGGCTGAATGGCCTCGCGGGGACCGGAAAGTCGACCATCGCCCAGACGTTCGCCGAGATTGGCTTCGCGGATGGAAAGCTCGGCGCGAGTTTTTTCTGCTCGCGAGATTTCGAGGACAGAAGCAACCTTCAAACAATCTTCCCGACCATTGCCTATCAGCTCGCCTATCGCTACTCCCCATTTCGAGAGCAATTGCTCCAAGTCTTGAAGGCCAACCCTGGTATTGGACGGCAGTCTCTCTGTTTCCAGATGGAGAAGATTATTGTTGGTCCATTAAAAGCCACCCGGATTCGAACGCTCATCGTCATCGATGCTCTCGATGAGTGCAAGGACGAAGAGCCTGCATCTGCCATTCTTTCCGTGCTCTCCCGCTACATGGACAAGATCCCCAATGTCAAGTTCTTCATCACCGGTCGTCCCGAGCCCCGGATCCGTTCCGGGTTTCGTCTCGAGTCACTCCGACCCATCACGGAAGTGCTCAGACTACATGATGTCAAACGTTCCTCAGTGGATCGTGATCTCAAGCTGTTCTTCAAGACTCGGTTGACCGATATCGCCAAAACCCGAAGTGACTGCAATTTCACAGAAGATTGGCCAAGCCCATCAGACATCAACATTCTCTGTGAAAAGGCAGCGGGATTCTTCATCTATGCTTCAACTGTTGTAAAATTTGTCACATCCAAGAATCACACACCCACTGAACAGCTGGACCGGATTGTCTCTCTTCCACACAATACCACTCATGAAGGGAGGACTGGAATTGACCTCCTATACACCCAGGTCCTGGAGCAAGCAGTTGATGACACAGATGCTGATTCTGAGGAAGTCTACTCCCGTTTAAGGACTGTGGTTGGGGCAGTGTTACTTGTACTTAACCCCCTTTCAATGACAGCACTTTCAGACCTTCTAAAAGTATCCAGCATCTCAACCACCCTCCGCTCCCTTCACTCTCTCCTCCTTGTCCCTGAGAGCACAGAAGACCCCATCCGAGCCTTCCACAAGTCATTTCCTGACTTCCTCATGGACCCAGTCCGGTGCAAACATGAACAGCTTTTTGTGGAGCCTGCAGTTCATCACACAGAGATTCTACTTTCATGCCTCAACCTGATGGGGGAGAGGTTGAAGAGGAATATATGCAACTTAGAAGATTGTGCTGTTCTCAGTGAGGTTGAGGACCTTGCTACTCGCCAGAAGTTCCACATTGGGGATGCTTTGGAATATGCATGTCAATTCTGGGCAAAACACCTCCTGAGGGTCCCTATCGGCAGCCCTCATGCTAAGGAGGTACAGAAAGCAATTGACAGGTTCTTCAGAACACATTTGCTGTATTGGATTGAAGTTCTTGTAATCATGGGAAACCTTGATGTTGGAGTTTATGCTATGAATGATGTTGAGCAATGGTATACTTTGGTGAGTGCTGTGCAGTCCATTTACTGAGACCTGTATTCACCCTTCTTGTTTAGGCAGATGTCCCATGCCCATGGACAAATGACACCCAGAGAATGCTTTTGGAACATTTTGATGGAATTCACAACTCTCCCTCCTACATATACCATTGTGCCCTCCCATTTTCCCCTTCCTCATCATGGCTCCATGAGTGTTACATTGTAGAGCTCTCACAGGAGGTTAGGGTAGTTGAGGGACTTCAAGCAGAATGGGGGATGTGCTCCCGCACAGTCTTGTTGCAGGATCATCCATGGACCCTCTCACACTGGAATAACACTATTGCAGTTGGATTTGACCATGGGGACATCCTTATCCTTAATGGAATCACAGGCAGCCAGACAGCTATCCTCTCTGGGCACACAAATTCAGTGAGGTCCCTCACCTTCACATTAGATGGGACATCACTTGTATCTGGGAGCAGTGACAATACTGTCAAGCTCTGGGATATGCAGACTGGTGGTGTTGTCAAGACACTCTCTGGCCACACTGATAGTGTTCGGTCTGTTTCAATCTC
>Ga0307517_10008739_pt1 | contig 14492 bp, 15 predicted proteins | sample 23_EM_MG_FD_194515 | JGI IMG/M metagenome (GOLD analysis project Ga0307517, IMG submission 194515) | Populus trichocarpa ectomycorrhiza microbial communities from riparian zone in the Pacific Northwest, United States - 23_EM | ecosystem: Host-associated > Plants > Roots > Unclassified | place... | reverse complement strand
GTCAGGACGTAAGGAACGTTGCGACGCAAGTCAGGACGCACAGGACGCACGGGACGCAGAATATCCGGCGCTTGCGTCAGGACGCAACGCCGGCGGATCAGACGCAAGATCCGTTTTTGCTGATGTATATGTTTTGTTTTCTCAATACCTCGCGCTGCATGAGGCTTTCTGTACCTAGAAACAATGAACGCCTGATAACAAAGAAAGAAAAAGAAAGAAAAAGAAAAAAAAAGACCTAGAGATAGGACACGCTTCTCGCAAACTTCCTCCACCCCCCTAGATTTCACATACCTCCAAAGCTTTACCCCGCTTTGCGTCCGAATTAAACCCATCGCTCACCTCACCTCACCTGCTCGCTCTCATGGCGAATCCTCACCATATCCCCTCATGGAACCCTGCCTTCGGTAGGATTCTCAGCCCTCAGCTCCCCAATCCCATCATGGTCAGGAACCCCTATCAGCGAAAAAAGTGTTTGCTCCCGACGGATAGGCATTGCGTCCGCACGCAGGAAATCTGCCTGGAGCATCCTGTCCGCCCAGCGCACCCTCAGAGGGCCCCAGCAGAATGGTTGCATCCTAGTCTGTTAGGGGCAATACAGCCCGCATTCTGTGCGCCCAGTGCACCCGGATGGGCCATTTCACACCCTAATCTTCCGAAGAACACCAAGCTAAGCGACCAGTGGCGGTTTGCATTGAGCATCTCTCCCTGCCCCTGATTGCCTCTACTTACAACTGACTACTTCATCACCAGACAAAGGCTGTTCAGATGAAAAAGGAGCTTAACATAGGATGACTAACCATCTATTGTCCCAGTAACGACCCAAAACATACCCCTTATTTAATCACCACTAACAAGGCTCGCAAAAGGGTTCTAAGTTCTTTTACACCTCACATCAGGCTTCATGATCGAATCAGTGGAACTATTGAATAATATCAACCTTGGGAGAGGGGCATGCTCTTCCATCCAGGTTGACACTATTCATGACCGCTAAGCGAGCGGATTCCAAGGAGGCCCTTCCTGACTCTAGAGGACATCTGCTAGTGCCCGGTGAGGTATCTGCCTTTGTCTGCCTGCTGACCACTATAGCCATGCGGACTCTTCGAAACCTACACCATTCGATTCGCCTCAGCCTGCGGATTCCAACGCACCCTGTCCCGACGCTGTCCGACCACTGGTTGAATGGGTATGCATACTTTGGTACTTTAGTTCTCCAGGTAAGTGCCTTCAAATTGTTGGCTACTGTGTGCTACAGGCATGTGGATGCTTCAGGGCCTATACCATTCGATTCCCCTCGGCAAGCGGACTCCAATGGGACCCTTCCCGACTCTGGCGGACATCTGCCCGCTGAGGTATCTGCCTTTTTCACCCTGCTGACCTCTATGGTTATGTGGATGCTTCGAGAGCTATACCATGCAATTCCCCTCGCCGAGTAGAATCCAACGGACTCAGTCCGGACACTGTCCGACCGCTGGTTTAAGGGTTATCCATACTTTTGTACTTTAGTTCTCCGGGCAAGTACTTTCAAATTGTTAGCTACCGAGTACTACTGTTTTCTAGACTAGCTTTCATAAATATATTCCTATTTTAGTACCTATATGACTCAAATAAGTAAACATGAGTGATACTACTAGTAGATGGATCTTTCGAGACAATTTGGATATTCTCCACAGTTTTCACTAAGTCATTCAAAGTCCTCGAAGGTAGAGTTGTTGACTTAGGAGGTATCCGATGATAGCCAGTTCTACCTGAGTACTTCCACTATTCTACTATCCTATCGGGTTGCGTCCGGAGAACCATTCTGCACCTGGAGAACCTTTCTGCGTCCGGTATCTTCTGAGTCCTTGGTTGCGTCTGGTGCATCCGGGGGGCTGGACCCCTGTCCCCACGCACCCAATAAAAGACCGCACACCCAGGACGCGAGTTTATGTACTATGCGCCTGGACCGCCGGAGGCACAGGGAGCACGGGGCGTGTCCCGGCTTGTCAAAGGGCTCGTCACTGTCTCACATGAGCTGAGTGGGGTAACCTAAACGCTTGCAACCATCTCCCAGGAAAATGAGGCTATCAGGGAGGAGCTCCATGACATCTTCTCACAACTGGCCAATCTCCCCCCCCCTCAGGACCAAAACCCCCTTCAAGCTCTGGCTGACCTCCAGGTATCCATTCGCGACCTGTCACATCGTGTGTCAGCCCCCATCCCTGCCCCTCCCCAAGCGCCGGCCCCCACCCGTGTGGCCCATCCACCTTTTATCACCACAGGCCACACCTCCTCCAGGAAATGGAAGGAAAAGGCCCAAGCACCCCCCACACCAACCCCCGCCCTGGCTGACAATTCTAAATACCTCATACGATTCTACAACACTAAGCTTGGCAAGGCGTTCGGCGACCCCGAGAAGTATGCTAGGCTGTACCCATGCAGCTACGAGGCCGGAGAATACCGGAGAGGCACATATGACATAGCCTCCTTCACCGCCGGCCACCTACACCCAGACAACCACCCCTCCCCCTCCTATGCTCAGGCTGCCTCTGGCTCCAGCTTGGGTGGCAAGGACCAAAAGAAAGTCGGCAAGCAGCCCTCCCTCCAACAAGTTGCGAGTACGGTCGCCCCTTCTTTTAAAATGTTGCCTCCCTCCCTCCCCGGTGCCCAACGTCATGTTTTAGCCCCTCGGCAGTCCCCTGCCCTTCACCCAGACGCTCCATCTATTGCAGCAACCTTCCCCGACATAGCTCCCTGCGTCCTCCGCGAATCAAACTGCCTCCTCCCGCTTGGTTTCTCTGCCACCATTAACCCACGCGGTGCCATCTCCCTGACCGTCACCGACAAGACTACCCCTGCTGCATCATACTCCCCATACTTGGTCTCCCTCACGAGGGCCCTCAACCAATCCTTTCCAGTATGCGAAAACCCCTGGTACACCTTGGTCCTTGCCCCCACAGCCGTACAACTAGCAATTCACGGCCTCCCACTACGTTTCCTCCCCCAAGATGAAGAGAAACTCTTCCCATATATCAGGCCAGCAATCCTGAACTACATAGCGACCCTGGTTCTCTCAGCCAGGTACCTTAACCCTGACCGAGATTCTCGGAGCACCAAGCAGTCCACTTCGGTGGTTGTCACCGTCGATCCTCAGCACGTGTCGGCCCTCACCTCGGGGGTCTTGATCCTCTCACAGACACGCAAGGTCGAACTTGATTTCTCGGCCAACCCACGGTCCCAGTGTAGAAACTGCTGGAGATACGGACATACCCATCAACGATGCCTAGCCACCGACCCGACGTGCCCCATTTGTGCGCTTCACCATACTTGCGTGGCTCACAGATGTCAGAATCCCACCTGCTCCAGGGGCGGAAACAATAAGCCAGTCCCATCCTGTTGCCAGACATCCCTGCCCCATTGCTGCATCTGCGGTAACGACCACACTGCCACATTCAAGGAGTGTCCGGCTCGACCTGGACTACCTAGCCCCACCAGACCTACCTCCTCAGTCCCGCCTGGTCAAGACCCCATGAATATGGCAGTTGATGGCGGCCCAGCACCCTCTACTCCCCCGGCGAGGGCGGGTCCCACTGAGGTGGACCTTGTAACTCCTAGGCAACCGCCCCCAGCAGCACCTCCGCGTCCTGGTACTATTCAAGGTTATGGCGGTCCTCTCGCCCTGGAGGCCCAAAGCTCAAAGCCCGCCCCTTCCGCCCGGCGGGCTTGTCCCAGAAATGATTAATCACCCCTCCTCAGCGGACAAAGGGCCGGCCCCGAACCCCAACCTGCTTTCTGAGTCTATCGTTCAACATAACTGCCTTGGGAACTGGGATGTTTTTCTGTCGTTATTCAAGTCATTCAAAGAAGCGGCGACATATCCCTCCTTTGTCATCCTGCAGGAGCCACCTGTCAGCAAGGCTCACCTTCCTTTATTCAATGGCTTTAAGTTTTTTTTCACTCCGGTTAGGAAGCCCTGTGTGGCGGCCTACGTTCACATGTCTTTTCTCTCCTCCTATTCGGTACTCGCGAAGTTCAGGGGGGTGGATGACGTCCTAGCCCTCAACGTCTCCTCCCACGAACCTCTCTTGGGGTCTAACTTTCACTCCTTCAGGCTAATAAACGCCTACTCCACCAACACACGTGACCACAGAGTCCACTTGGTCTCTCCAGAAACCCTCTTTCCGTCTCTTGGGGTCCCCCTCCTGGTAGTAGGGAATCTCAACATACACAACCCCCTCTCAGACCCGCTAAGATCATTCTCACCGCAGGAAATTGTATCCTGGACCCCATACTTCGAAAAGGCAGCGGAAGCCAGCTTCGCCCTCTTAAACCCTCCCGGGAAATACTCTAGGTTCCCCTTGGTGGGTCGGGCCCGGCCCTTGGTTATAGATCTGTCCTTCGCCAACCCCCTACTCCCGCCAATGGTTAAAAGCTGGGAGGCCTCCCTCCCCTCGACTGGCTCAGATCATGTGCCGATAACGATAAACCTGGCTCCCCCCACCCTGATCCCAAGCCCCAAACGCCCTCGGTGGTTCGATACCATTTGGGAAACACTCTCCCTAATTATAAAGAGCTTTCAGATCCCTCCTGCCCCTCCCTGCCCCTGACCACCTGACCTAGATGCGTGGCTGGCTGGCTGGCTGGACCAGCTCACTGCACTCCTGACGGAACACACGCCAGTCACCAGACCCTCTCACTACTCCAAACCTTGGTGGTCTCCCCATCTAACCACCCTCCGGCATGAGTTCCACAAAGCCTCCAGGAAGGCTAGGAAACATGACACCCCAGCCCTGCGGGACATGGCCAACATTTCCAAAGCAGGGTATTTCAAGGCGATGAAGGCCGCCAAAAACAAACACTGGTTGTCATTCCTACTGGGCGCCACCGCCCGAAGCCTATGGACGGCCAAAACGTTCGCCTACGGTCGCACTCCACCCCGCTTTCCCTCCCTCCTAGGGGCCGAGACCCCCCAGCAGATGAACAAAGTCCTACTGCACCATTTCTTCCCCCGAAAGAACCATTTTCCCCGCCCCCCAGACTATGGCCTTACAAGAAGGCCCCCTGTTAACAAATGAAGAGATAAAGAAAGCCCTCTCTCCAAATGCTCCCCCACATCAGCTCCTGGTCCTAACGGGATTCCCTACTCCACCTGGAAATGGGTCAATAACATCAACCCCTCTATCCTCCGGCAGATCCTCTCCCCGCTTGTGAACCTAGGATACCACCCGGCCTCATTGAAAGGATCGAATGAGATCGTGCTCGACAAGCCTGGGAAGCCTTCCTATGAGTCCCCGCCTCCTTCCGGATAATCGTCCTGATCTGCACATGTTCGCAAATCCTAGAAAGGATAATAGCGTCCCACCTCCTCCTAGCAGCCCAATCAAGGGGTTTGCTCAACCCCTACCAATGTGGCTCACTGCCTGGGCTCAGCACTTACGATGCAGTCCTCACCCTCTTCAACAATGTAAGAACCCTGCAAAGGCCACGTCTCAAGGTCTTGTCCCTGTTCTTGGACATAAAAGCAGGGTTCGACAACGTCGACAACTCCACTCTGGCCCACATCCTAAGGGAAGGCGGGATTCCCCCCTACCTAGGCTCCTGGGTTTCATCCTTTTTGGGCGAACGGAGCTGCACTCTGGTTTTCCAAGGGGCCCCAGGAACCCCATCTTCAGTAAATGTCGGTGCCCCCCAAGGCTCCCCGATCTCCCCCCTCCTCTTTCTTCTCTACGTGGCCCCCCTCCACTTCAAGATCACTCGAGGTCTGATGATCTCGTATGTGGACGAGTTCGCCCTCACCGCCGCCTCCCTGTCGTATCGGGGCAATATCCGCCGCCTCCAGGAACTCTTCAAGAGTTTAGAAAAAAAGGCCCTGCACCTAGACGTCTCCTTCAAGTTTTCGGTTGCTAAAACAGAGCTCATACACTGGAGGACCACAAGCCAGAGGCACTCCCCGAAGTGCCTCTCCCCTATTGGGATAAAAGGAGAGCTTTTCGTTCCAGGGACTCGGTACGATGGCTCGGGTACTGGTTCACACCCGCCCTAGACTCCTCCACCCACTTCTCGCACCAACTGGCACTCGCCCAGGGTGCCTTCGCCCTCATAAGACGCCTGAGCCCTCCTGGAGCGGGGCTCACCCCATACCTATGCCACAGGCTCGCTACATCCCTAGTCGCCCCCATCCTGCATTACGGCGCAGACCTCTTCACACCCAGTGTGGGCGCCATGGCCTGCCTCAACACCTTCTGGCACAAGGTCCAGAGATGGACTACAAACTGCTTCTCAGCAACGCCCACCTCGATCCTCTCGGCAGAATTCTGCCTCGTGCCAGTCCCCCTCCTGATCTCCCAACGGCAAAGACTAGCAGCGCTTGGCGTTACATGCTCCCGCCCGAGGTGAACCCAGCAATGCCACGCCTCTACGCCGCCTTCCCCTCTCTCTCTTCCCACTGTGCACGAGACTTCTCAAGAGCTCTGATGAGGGGCCTAAAGTCTGTGTACCTTCCCCTACACTGGAAAACTCTGCGACCCGTCCCCTCCATTATGAACCACCTTCCCATAGAGGTGGTGGCCTACCAAACCTTACCCTTCACCCACACGCTCTCTAGGATGCCTATGATCAACTCTCACCTTGTCTCTCCGGCCCTAGCGGTCCCCCCTCAATCCCTAATAGATAACAGCCACTCAGCCCAAAGAAAAGGGTAAGGGAGGCCGTCCTCGAGTAGTGGTCCCATCCCTTCCCGACTCCTGGGTACTACCTCCACCCCCCCACCCTGAGCCCGCATCCCTTTATGGGTTTGGGCAAGTGCATAGCGCACCGGATCCATCAGATGAAAGCCGGACAAAGCTACGTGGCCACCCACCCCACCTGGAGAACCCCCAATGCCGACACCTGCTGCCTGCGCTGCGGTCTAGAACCCGAGACGTTCGAATACGCCATCCTCTCCTGCCCCACCACACAGGGCGCTCGCACACGCCTCCTCCACGGCGTAATGAGTATCGGTCAGGATGCTCCCCTCTGGTCCTCTCTCCCACTTCTCAAAAGGCTCGCCTCCTTCATCAGCATCACCTCCACCATATTCCCCCCCGGTATGTTTCCGCGAAATACTCCCCCCTCTTCCCCCACTTTGCCCCTTTCGCCCCTCACGGTGCCTCCTCCAGTGTTTCGTGTTTTTCTTTGGCTGAGGTTTAGGCCTTTTAGATTTTCTTCCATGTGGCTGTAAGCGTGCTTTCCTTGTTCGACAGCTATCAGTTAGTTTGTACTTTCCTTTTTATGTGGCCAGCGGCCCTGCGGAGGAGAAACCTTTGGGATAGTGGATACCTTTTGGTGCCGTGACTTTCTTTTGTTTATGTTTTATGCTTTATATGTTTTGTTCTCTCCATAGCTAGCACTACATGAGGCTTTTTGTACCTTGAAACAATGATCACAGGATTACAAAAGAAAATGACGAAGAGATAGGACATGAACCATTGCAACAACACCTCCAGCGATTGAAATCTCAACACCACGAGAAGTCATCGTTACCCTCCCCCACCCACCTCTCTTCTCCCACGATGGCTACTGCCTAGGAGTTGACTTAAGCCATCTTCTCTCCTCATTTGGGGCCTGTTAGCCCCCCCTCGTTGGGGTTCTTGTTCCCTTTCATCGTTGACTCGCTGATGAGGTTCTGTTCTCCCCCTTACCCGGCACTTGCTTTGCACCTCGCTTAGTATTTGCATGGTCGGAAAGCTTCTCGCTTCGTTCACAGTCGGCGTCACCATGTCGGACTCTCAGTTGAAGTAGGCCCAGATTTGCTCGGCTTGTACCTCTGATGGGGAAAGCTTTGGTTAGTAACATCACGGTCTCATTCCGGCCTCGTCGTCATCCCAAAAGGCCCTGCGATGACCCATTTGTCGGCTGCGGCTAGCTTGCTCGCGATCCTTCCTCCATCCTCCTCCCGGTTCTGTTCGCTTGCACTGTACTGCTAAATTCCACTCCCTGGCTGGCACCCTACTGCTCATCATCGGCTGGCACCATACTGCCACATGTCGGCTGGCATCCTACTACTTATAATCGTTGGCTGGCATCCCCTCTGCCCAGTGGCTCAGCTTGCCCATCTCTCCTCTCCCATCGTCTGACCTTTCCCCGGTTACGCCTAGTCGTGGTATAGCACTGCCTCCGTGACTGTTGTCCAACGCCTTGGGTCGATATAATAAGCTAGGTGGCCCCGCAAGCAGTTATAGTGGGCCCGCAGTATCCCGCGTTTCCCCGTCGGCGGTCATCCACCCACCCCGCTCTGGCCCGCATTTGGGGTCTTCGAACAGGCGGTTTCTGTTGTTTTGGGGAGCCTGGTGAAGGGTTTGGGTCGTTCTACCTATACGTTTCTGTGTATTATTTCCTTACGTGTCTGGGGTATATTATCTTAGGTGCTAGGCGGGGGAGACTTTTCTTATGGACTCAAGGTGTTTGACTTTTCCCATGACGAGGTGAAGCAGGTGGTGGTTTGCTTTATAAGTTTTGTTCTCTTCATAGCTCACGCTGCATAAGGCTCTTTGTATATAGAAACAAATAACGCATGATTACAAAAAGAAAAATAACCAAGAGATAGGACCACAAACCATTGTAACAACACCTCCAGCGATTCAAATATCAACACCACGAGAAATCATCGTCACCTTCCCCTACCCACCTCTCTTCTCCTACGATGGCTACTGCCTAGGGGTTGACGTTAAGCCATTTTCCCTTCTCTGGTGGGGCCTGTCGGCCCCCTCTCTTTCGGGTTCTCGTTTCTGTTCTTCGTTGACTCCCACTCATGAAGTTTGGTTGTCCCCTTACCCCGCACTTGCTTTGCACCTCGCTTAGCATTTTGCACAGTTGGAAAGCTTCTCGCTTCATTCACAGTCAGCATTATGGCGTCCAGACTCTCGGTCGAAGTAGGCCTCGACTTGCGGGGCTTGTACCTCTGGTGGGGAAAGCTTTGGTTAGTAACACCACGGTCTCATCCCGGTCTCGTCGTCGCCCCAAAAGCCCTTGCGATGGCCCCTTTGTCGGCTGCGGCTAGCTTGCTTAGAATCCTTCCTCCATCCTCCTCCTGGTTTCCTCGGCTTGCACCGTGCTGGTAAATTCCCCTTGCGGGCTGGCACCCTACTGCTCATCATCGGCTGGCACCCTACTGCTACGCGTCGGCTGACACCCTACTGCTACTCATCAGCTGGCACCCTACTGCTCATCGTCGTTGGCTGGCATCCCCTCTGCCCAGTGGCTCGGCTCGCACACACCTCTCCCCTCCGATCGTCTGACCTTTCCTCAGTTACCTCTAGTCGCGGTAAACCACTGCCTCCGTGGCTATTTTCCAATACCTTGGATCAATGTAATGACCAGCGTGGCCGCGTGAGCGTTTATAGTGGGTCCACCGTACCCGTGTTTTCCCCGTCAGCGGTCATCTACCCACCCCTATCACGCCCGCGTTTCGGGTCTTCGAGAAGGCGGTTTCTTTCGCTTAGGGGAGCCTGCAGAAGGGTTTGGGTCTTTCTACCCGTGTGTTTCTACGTATCGCTTCCTTACGTGTCTGGGGTATATTATCTTAGGTGCTAGGCAGGGGAGACTTTTCCTATGGACTCGGGGCGCTTGAATTTTCCCATGAAGAGGTGAAGCGGGTGGTGGTTTGCTTTATAGGTTTTTTTCTCTTCATAGCTCGCGCTGCATAAGGCTGATTGTTCCTAGAAACAAACAAGGCATGATTACAACAGAAAAAAGACCAAGAGATAGAACAAGCTTCTTGCACCCCTCTTCCCCCCCCCCTACATTTTACATACTTCTCAACATCATAGCCCACTTTGCTTCCAGGTCAAATCCCTCGCCCAGTTTCCCATGACTCACTCGCCCTCATTGCGGACCCTCACCAACTCCCCCCAGGGAACACCACCTTCAGCAGGCTTTCACCGCTCAACTCCCACCTCCCATCACAATCAAGAACTCCCTCAATTGACCAACCCCTTGACTTCATGGCAAGACAACTCGCTCAGGCAAGGAGCGCCCTCCGCCTCAGCAAACAAGACCTCCCCAATTTCAGCCCAGAAACGCTGTCCGGCACCCTCCCCTCCGCGTACACCATCATCACCCTCCTCTCCCAGCTCGTCCAGGCTCTGGCGACCGTCTCGCATGAGCTGAGTGAGGTAACTCCGATGCTCGCAACCATGTCTACAGAAAACGCGAACCTTAGGGAGGAGCTCCACGATATCTCCTTACAACTCCCAAACCTCCCCCCGCCCAGGACCAGCAACCCCCTCAGGGGATCGCCAATCTCCAAACCACCATACGTGACCTGTCACGTCGGGTGTCAGCCCCCACCCCTGTCTTCCCCCAAGCACCGGACCCCACACACAGGGCCCCCCCACCTCTGCCAACTGCCGGCCCTCCTCCCTCTAGGAAGGGTAAAGAAAGGAACCCACCACCCCCCACGCCCCCCCCAGCCGCGGCTGAGGTTCCTAAATTCTTTATACCATTCTACGATATGAGTCGTGGCAAGGCGTTCGGTAACCCTGACAAGTATGCCAAGGTGTTCCCCAACTACTACTGACCTGGCGAGTTCCGAAAGGGCAGGTACGACCACGACAGCTTCACACCCGGCCACCTCTCTCCTGACAATGTCCTCTTCCCCTCCTACACACAAGCTCCCTCTGGCTCCGGCTCGGGCGGCCAGGGCAAGAACAAAGCTGGGAAGCCTCCTTCCCCCGCACAAGTTGCGAGTACCGCGTCCTGTCCCATTAAAAAGGGGCCACCCTCCCTTCCAGGTGCCCAATGATGTTTCTTTGCTCCTCGCCAGACCCCTTCCCCTCACCCAGACGCTTCCGCCATCGCCGCCACCTTCCCGACATCGCTGCTCATATCCTTTGCGACTCTAATTGCCTCCTCCCCCTTGGCTTCTCCGCTACTGTTAACCCACGTGGTGCCATCTCCCTCACCGTCACCGCCAAGGCTACCCCTGCTGTAACAGGTTTATTCCTGTCTAACGAAAATACAATAGGACCGGCAATAGACCTGCTGGCGCTGGTGCTAAGGGAGGCTCCAAGGGACCGGAGGTAAGAGATAATAGTTGAAGGACAAATAGAACTCAGTGATTGCTGTTCAACCAAGTGTATTCTTAGACAGAAGGTCTTTCGAAGTCTGCTGTCTCCTGCTAGCCAGGAGACTGGTTTAAATACAAAGCCTAAGAGCGATAACCTTCCTGCAATCACGATCATTACCAGTAGCTGCGTACATACTGGAATCCTGTAATCCTGCAAGACCAAAGAAAGAAACAAAGCTCAGCCTCCACCAGTGCTACATGACTATTCCATACCGGGAATCTTAAATATAAACTTCCAGCAAAGCAAACTAAACATAGCAATACGATACCATAGCCTATCAGACTCAGAGACCGTGGCGGAGCTGAAATCAAATCAAATAAACCAAATATAAATCAACTAAACATAGGAGATCCGGCACTGCCCGCTCCTGTGTACCGTTACTGGAACATGTACACATGTTACATTCCCTTATTCCGAAAAATCAACAATCATTCCAAAGTCTTCACTGTCTTCAGCGCTCTCGTCGGTGTGCCATAGGAGGCTGTCATCATCTGTGGGGAAATAGTCCTGCTCAGAGCTGCTAGAATCATATTCCTCATCGTCATAGGGTTCCTAGAAGTCGTCTGGGCAATCGTTTGCGGTGCATGGTGTAGAGGAAACTTCCATGGGGTCCCAGGCAGCTTTAATGTAGTGAGAGGTGATCTGGGGCATCGGCTCTGCTGGGTGGTTAGTGTCCCAGTATTCCTGTAGGAGTTCCAGGGAGTGGTCGAGGTTCTCGATAGGTTCCGAGGAGTCGTCTTCTCGCTCATAGCCTTTCCAGTGAACCAGGAATTTGTGCCTATTGTTCTGGCAGCGGTAGTCGAGTATCTGCTCTGCTTCCCCTTCTTCTGCATTGTCGATTATGATGTGTGCTGGCTTGTCCTTTCTGCGGGACTTGAATCTATCGAGATCGTTCTCTCTGTATTCCTTGAGGGAGGAGACGTGGAAGTAGGGTTTCTGGCGGGCCATTCTGGGCGGGAGGTGTAGTTGGTAGTTGTCGGTGTCAGGTAGATGTTCTAAAACCTGGAAGGGTCCGAACCAGTGTGGTTCTAGCTTCTTGGATCGTCCAGGGGAGGAGGTATAAGGGCGGCCTCTAACAAGAATTCTGCTGCCATTCTTGAAGGGTTCCGTTAGGTGCTTGCGGCGTTTGTCAGCCTGGACAGTCTGGCGGAAGCTGGCATGCTTTCTGGCCATGTCTACTTCCATTCTTGTTGCTTCATGGGCGTTTAGGATATCGTCCACAGCTGGTACCTTGCTGGCAGATCTCTGGACAGGGTTGAATATCACCCAGGGGGGTCCATAGAGGGCATGGTATGGCGAGATGCCTAGAGATTCATGGGAGGCGCCATTCATGGCTGCTGCAATAGCGGAAAGGGCGTCGGACCAGTTGTTTTGTCTAGGGTGAACGAAGTTCCTCATGAGCTGTTTGAGGGTACGGATCCTTCGCTCAACCTGGCCATTCGTTTGGTGGTACTATTGGGTCGCCATCCAGACCTGGATACCAAGGGACTTCATCATTTGTTACCAAAACTTAGAGGTAAAGCGGGAGTCCTGGTCAAGGACAATGCTAAGAGGGAGGCCATGGACGTCGAAGATACTACTGTTGAGTTTCTTGAAGATCTTCTGAGAGGTAGCAGCGTCCTTGAGTGGGATGAGATGTGTGTAGGAGGTAAAGCGGTCCATTATGACCATGATAGATATATACCCATCGGATTTGTTAAAAGGGCCAGCGAAGTCTATGGCTAGGGATTGGTAGGCTTCGTCGGGGTCAGGGAGGGTAAGGGATCGTCCATAGGGTAGGGTGGTGGGCTCGTTATTAATCTGGCACTTATAGCATGACCGACAGTAGAGGACAAAATCCTGGCGCATCTGTGGCCACTAGAAGAAGCAAGCCACATAGGAGTAGCATTTGTAAGCTGAGAAATGTCCGAGGCCTTCATGGACAGTTTTGAGGATGAAATCCCGTAGGGATACCCCCTTCTCAAGAGGCCCTACCGGTATATTAAGGTTTTCGTACCCATTGGTGTTCTGGGCAAGTAGAAGGCCATCACGGATGGAATAGTGCAATTTGTTATCGGTTTCCTCAACCTTGGTGTACAGGGCGTCGGTCTTAAGGGCTTCTCTAACTCGCTGGGCGAGGATACCCATAAGGCGTGAGTGTAGGGTGCTTAGGAATTGGTTTGCATTGGTTGCCTCATCGGAGTCATAGCCTGCTTGGCTGTAGAGGGGACTAAGGGCCGGCGAGGCCATGGGCGGTCTGGCTAGAATGGTATCATTCATACGAAAAGGCGGGAGGCTTTCCGAGAGGTATGGGATATCGGGGAGCGAGTCCTGGCCTGCCTCAAGGGCTGTATATGATGTTGAAGTCCTATCCTGCTCTTGTCTCTTTGTCTTCTTACTCTGCTTCCGGACCTTAGGGTCCTTTGGCCAGTAGCCTGCACCTTCTTTTTCATTCTTATGTATTTTACACCCATCGTCAGTGCATGACATCCAGCTCATTTCTGAGTGTCGTCGTTCCATTTCACTAGAGATTGGGAGAGTTCTATTATCACCCCAAGAGTTTCCAATCGATATTCTGCTATCGTTGCTGGCTGCGCTTGATGTAGTTGGCGAGGAGGCAGAAGCCTTGCGCTTCTGGGAACGGGTTACTGCATTGCTAGTAATTTCGTCCATAAGGTATTCAGGGCGGCAGCGACTGCGAGAGTCACTGCTGGTCAGGGTGGGAGAGGTTTGGGCTTCGCCTGAGTGGTACATGGCGTCGTCTGATTCAATGCTAAAATCGCTAGAGGAGGCGTAGCTTGTATTGATCTGTAGGGGTTGGGTAGTGTCAGGTAGCTCAAGGCTGTCATAATCGATAGTGGGGTCCTTGAGGCTTATATCTAACGGTCCTGGGGTTCCCTCATTGATTCTCGATAGGTAGTCTGCGAGGAAATTCTTCGCTCCTGGCTGGTATTCTATTTTAAAATCAAAATGACTGATGTGCGTTAGCCATCTCTGCTGTCGTCCATTGAAATTCTTTTGTGTCATGAGTTTGGTGAGACTCTCGTGGTCTGTAACCACTGTAAATTGCCTGTGCAGCAAATGGGGAGCGAATGCTTTCATAGCCTCAATGATTGCGAGCGTTTCCTGTTGGTGTGTGGGGTAGTTGCTTTGTGATGGCGTCAGCTTCCTGCTGTGGAACGCTGCAGGCCTGGCTGCATCTCTGGTTGGTCCTTGGCCTATCCAAGCGCCCGTACCTGTAGGGGATGCATCGGTAAAAAGCCATATCATATCTGGCTTATTATAGTCGATCGGTCTTAGGACTTTGTGCTTATCTGCAGCTCGCTTGACCGCTTCGAAGGCTGCTTCCTGCAGATCCGTCCACAGCCATTCAGCGTTCCCACTCAGCTCTGTGAGCGGGGCTGTGATGGTGGCGATGTGGGGAATGAACTG
>Ga0307517_10008738_pt1 | contig 14493 bp, 12 predicted proteins | sample 23_EM_MG_FD_194515 | JGI IMG/M metagenome (GOLD analysis project Ga0307517, IMG submission 194515) | Populus trichocarpa ectomycorrhiza microbial communities from riparian zone in the Pacific Northwest, United States - 23_EM | ecosystem: Host-associated > Plants > Roots > Unclassified | place... | reverse complement strand
TCGATTACATCACCCTGGTCCTGATTCGCTTCAACTGTTCGCATTATCTTGCCACGATCTTGCTGTTGGCCGATGTGTGTCAATTCTGCTTTGATTGATCTGCAAGGGCTTGTCACTAACACCGGACGCCTCGGCGAGCATCTGACACTCACTCCAGGATGCGTGCAACGCTGCCGCTAACATCTTCTGTGACAAGACGGGTCACATATGGGGCCAGAGTGTTCGCCATAATTGTGAGATCAGTTGCAAGTTTTTCATATTCGTCACGATTATCTGAGACTACCTGTGATGTGAATTAGACATGGCAAAAATTGAATCCACAACCGTGACTTACTTGTGCCAGATCCAGACAAGCGACTAATCCACCGACAGCCGACTTGAGAGGCGGAAACGCACCAGCGCTCTTTTCCAGAAGCCGGAGCGCTGTCATGAGCCCACTCCTTGTCACATCCCAAGCCTTCTCGATTTTATGGGAGGTACGGGTATCAGGATGAGAAATTCGTTGAGAGGACGGGTAGGATGTTGGAAAGATAGCGCCTTGAGAATGACTCCTTTCCACACCTGGTGTCTCGCCAAATTTATCGGCAGAATCGATTACAAGGAGAGCGGAAGGAGTCGACGAAATAGAATCGTCATTGGGTACATTGGCAGTACTGGATTCAGGGAGAGCAGGGGAATGCGAGCGGGAATCAGGTAATATAGCGTCTCGCACTCGATTGAAACCACGTCGCAAGGACTTGAACCTGATTTTGGACTCTTTTCCTGGAAGGGGAGACGCCATCGCACAGTCGAGGAAGAAAGAATCAGAAAGATCGACATCACGGTCACGGTCACTCTATACATTATGTCGGCCGAAAGATAATTCTCACGCTTTGTATGTCGCACCGAATTTTTTATTATTGTAAACTTGCTGGATGCATGCCAGTGCCTTGTGATTGACAAATGATTCTCTATCATTTGTTATTCTCATCCATATCGGCAAAGAATCGCACATTCGCTCAATATCGTTGATCGTGACTGGTCTCCTGATGCGTTCCAATCCCTGAAGTTTTTGCTCAAGCATTGACGACATTCAGGAAAGCTGCCATAACTCGACCGTCTAAGCCTCGACCTTTGCTGCAACAATCTTTCCTCTTCCGAGTCTCTGGGCAAGTGCAAACACTTGCAAAACCTTCCTTCAACGATCATGTCCTTCCCAGCATTGCTTATGGAACGAGCATTTATTTAAAGAGTACGCACCTGACTAATCCTTCGTTTATCAGAAAGACTCGAGGGAGAATAATAATCTGACGACGAGGCTCGTCATAATGGATCCAGGGAAGATACGTCATAAATATTTGGAACAGCTGAGCCCCGAGCCTTTGTATGTTACTCGGAGTCGGTCATCGCTTTCTCAAAATTGTCCACGCGGTTTCGGATCGTGTGATATTTGTATAAATGCCTTGCAGCCAAAGATATCTGGCAATTGACTCTGCGCAATTTACCCCACAAAATCTTTCGAAATCACCCTGATTATTGACCCGGATCGAATACCTGATTTAAGTGGGGCTAGGGGGCGTTCAATCATTAAAATATCTCAGAAGGACTATACATAGTTACATTGAGGAAGTCGATGAACAAAGCCTGAGGCCCAGAGATAATCATGCAAGGCTTAATGACCCAATAAACGGATATGGAGGCAAAAATACTCTTGCGCGGATCGCTCGATTCCCGAAGGCAGTGAGTCACAGAGAAGGTAATTGAAAGATTGGACAAATGTCGTACCACAGAACCTGTAGTAAGTTTATAGCCAGGGCTTCCATGTGAGATGGGCCAACGCATGTCGAGCGCGTGTGGGGACGGTCTACGCTTCCTTTGCCCAATTGCAACTGGCTTCTCTTGTGATCTGGCAAGAAGGAGAATAAAAGGTGAGGGTGAGAAGAGAAGAAGAAGCAAATATCAGAGAATACGACCTCAAGCGCCACTTCCTGGATATAAATCTTCATCCAGCCCAGAAGTCCGCGTAGATAGGACAGTTTCGTTGAATGACCTCACTTTCCTAGAGTCGATGTAATGGAACGGGAGGATCATTAATGGTACTGATGGTTCATCGTCTCGTAATCGTGGTGGTTGAAACAATCGACATTGAGATTGGTAAGAAGGGGGTCTGGATTTTGGCTACAATCGAAATACCGAAGCTGAAGGTTTTGCGAGGTTTTGCGACTGGCCGCGCGGCCTGCACTTTGAGCCAGAATCAAAAGTCGAGAAATATCTCACCTGAAGTCAAGATTCAAAAATACAACCTTGTTCCATATAGTTTCTTGCCACCTTCGCGCAGTGAGAGCCAAGGGCTACAAAGGCTAGATTCGGACCTCGTGGTCGATTGCCTGCGGCAAAAACAGCATTCCGGATCTACTCCAGCATCTTCCGTAAAGCCGAATTACGCACCCGCGCTCGAGGCAGTCGAGAAGAAAATACTGGTCATGATATTTGGTCATCAATGATGATCGGCTCCAACAATCACCGGCAACAGCCATGCACAGTTTACTGAGAAAACGTATATAACCCACATTCTTTCTGGTAAAGCCCTCACAACCACCTGTAGCATTTTCTCTCTCATCTTATAATCAACATCATGAAGCTCACTGCTATGACCTCCTCGAGCTCCCTTGTCTTCACCTTCATCGCTTTCTTCCTGTCCTTTGTCTCTGCCGCACCTCTGGAAGTCGCTGCTCGCGATGTATACGCTCCTCCTGTTCTGGCCCCGAATGCTACATCCGTTTGGAAGATCGGTACAACGCAGACGGTTAGATGGTGAGTAACTACCTGCATCTGACAGCGGATGTGAATCCAATGTCATCTCCCTTCATCTAGCAATATATACTGACCCCCATCCTCTCAGGAACGTCTCGAATCCTCCGGCTCAAATCACCAACCCCAGAGCAAGTATCATCCTTTCCAAGAACCACTTATTGGATCTTGGTATGTTTCGATTCCATTCCTCACCTTTTCGCATATCCCTTATCCGAATTGGCATGCCATAGATAATCCTCTGGCGGTGGACCTTGATATCCTCGCTGGCTCAGCAGAGGTCACGGTGCCCTACTTCCCAGCCTATGAGACAGGCCACATTTTCCAGATAATCGGTAAGTAGTAGTATTCCTCTTCGGTCCTCACAAGAAGCAAATCACTTATCCGTCCTCTGATAGTTTTCGGCGACTCTGGAAATTCCGGTGAAGTCTTCACGATAGAACCATGAACATCGCAACTTGCTCTTGTCCGCTATTGACATCCCCGACATCACATAAAACTGTTTCCACCAACTTCACATACTTAATGCCCCTTTTGGACAATCTCCGAACATTTCTTAATGTCCTTCATGTGTACCACTTCGTTAACGTTTTCGTCTTTTACCACTCGGACCATTTATGTATTTCTACAACCACTACCTCACCCAATACTTACTAATGTAGTTGGGTACCAAGATGCCTTCTGATCATATATGTACATTATTACGGACTGATGATCGTCATGTACTTACTTAATTAACAATCGGCCATCAATCCGTTCCATAAAAGCCTATGTACGCCTGCTCTATTGGACCTACCCCAGCCGGCAACAGAGTGACAACAGGGATGCAGAGAGGGAAAACTGTGTGCACACAAAGGGGTTCAAACGTAGACTCCCCGGCTCATGGTGCGCATTCCGAACGAGCCAAAAGTGCTACTGCTTTCAAGAGTGTCTCCTTTACAAAATCAAATCCGCAACTCAGTTATTTTCAGGCATGAACTTGTACATGATGAGTGAAAATAATTCGCAGAACGACGTTACGGAAGCACTTCAATCCGTATATTCTATGTCATAAAGAATATTCTTTCCGCCATCACAGCCATATTCCACCAACTCCAGCCCATCATACGTGTGGATTAAAAAATCAACCAGTGCAGGAATTTCCTCAATTTCCAGCCTTGCGTACTTTGTACTGGCGCCACAGACGCCAATGCGTTCGTAGACGGCCGCATCCCGCGCCTCATCTGGTTCAACGCGATATCGCGCGTGGTCACCTCCCTTTTAACAAGACATGCGCAAATCGCAGGGCGATTTGGAACGTCGAAGGTGAGAAGGAGTGGTGACTCTCGGACATGAAACTGTGAGCCATCCAGAAGTCTGGATGCTTTTCGGTGAAGGTCTCCAGACCCGGTTGGTCCGATTTCGGGAAATTTCCAAGGCAGTCATCTCTCCAGCGACCTTTAGAATTGGACATCTGTGTGTGCGGAATGACTTCGCTTCGGTGACCAAGTCTGCATCAAATTCCATCTCCTTCATCGGTAGTTGATTCAGGTTGTCCAAAAGCTTGCCCAGCTTCCAAGTATAAACGATCTTCATGTCGTTGAGAATGAATGGGTACTTGGCGCATGTAAACCGCCCGTAATCGCTGATGGCCTGAATGAGGGCGGGGTCCGAACAAAGAGAGTCGCAATGGATATCAGTAAGGCAAAGACCTTGATTAGTGGAAGCTTCTGTGCCTCTTCCATTACGAGCTGGTGTAGTCGTTGCTTCAAGTCGTGGTGTGTGTGTTCCTCGGCGAGCAGGGCCTTTACGACTTCGGTAAATTTGGCCTCATTCGGGAGGGTTGTAGGATCTGTGATGCTTTAAGTACCTGGTTCGTCGTCGCCATGAGAATTCCCATTCAACTCCACGGCATAAATCATGTGATGTACCACCCACAATCAAAACTCCAATGTCGCCTCTACAGAGTCTACACACCTTAGCTTCACCCCCAGTACCGGCTCTGAGGTGGTCCGGGACATTCTGAGTAATTCCGAACCTGTGCTGATTTTGGCTTGTTGCAATGTGTAAGTACTAGTGTGACTAATCCAAAGATTTCGAACCTCTTCGTACTTGCCAAATTTGAATCTTTTGACCTCTCTGCTAATCAGATGCTAACATTCTCTACCTAAGTGAACGGTGTTTCGCTCTTTGGGGTAACCATTATCCGAGGCTTGAACTGGGGATGTGAGCTGTGCCGTAGGTGCCACCTGAGGGGAAGAAAGCAATTCTGCGAGAACTGGATGTTGAATCTTGGTCTGTGGAACATCCGAGTTCTCCTACCGCCATCTTTCCCAATCCTCTTGGTTCCGCCTGTTCCCTTCCGCAGTCGTCTTTTTAGCGCCAGGCCGTTCAGCGAACATAGGCAACTCGATTGCCTTTAGTAATTTACCATTAATTTTGTCATTTTGTCGATATAGCCGATTCGCATGCAATAAGGCCCTCAGGTGAGTATATGCGCAATTTCTTGTGTACTTCATCTCATAACACCTTGCACTCAGCTTTTTCTCTATGTGGTGCATTGTCATTAGTATGACCGCTAATATTCTTCCTCCTACAGTGTAGCCACGAAACGATGGGATGATAACAAAGACGACGACGACCTGCGCAACACGAAGGAGGGGTGTTTGTCTACCGCCAATTGTTCGTGATTTTTCCTGCTATCCCGGTAACTGCCTCATTGCCACCAGCATATGCAACGCGGGCGGCACCACCACTTCTCATTCCCCCGATGCGTCGGTGCCCATATTGCAAGCATGCAGAGCTTGTACAATGACCCATCCGTAAGGATTGTCACTTTATGACAAGGTCCACGCAATAACTGATTGCCCACTCCTCTCAGGTCAATAGGTATGCCGACCAAGGGTACGAATAGGTTCAGAAAGCGTCGGATAGCCATGTAGTAAGTATGGATTCAGAAATATATAGATAATGCAAGGTTTAGGAAATTAATAAACCAGATTATTCCAGATCCTTTCTGAAAAAAGCGGCAAAAACAGGTAACGGGAAGCTTCACCCCGAAACGGTGTGTTTTGTTCCGTACTTCAACGACCCCCAAATACGCTTCAAAACTAGCCAACGCGCTGCTTTCAAGCAGAGCGTCTCGAATCTACGAACCCAGAGCAATTATTATCTTCCTGCGAACCAATTATTGTATGTTTCGATTCCCATATTTCACCTAGCTTTTTGCATATCCCTTATCCGAATTGGGGCTAATACTCTGGCGACCTTGATATATTGATATCCATACGTCAATCAGACTCGGACAGTTGTCGGACAGGTCATATTCTCCAGATAATCGGTAAGTAGTATTCCCCTCCAACTCGAAGTCTTCACGATTAAACCATGAACGTCGCAACCTCCTCTTGTCCCCTATTGACATCCCCAACATTGTTTTCACCAAGAAATAATTCCACCCAACTTCGCATACTTAATGCTCCTTTTGGACAATTCTCCGAACATTTCTGCACCATTTCGTTAACATTTCCGTCTTTCACCACGGACCTTTTATCACAACCACTACCTCACCCAATACTTACTAATGTAGTTGGGTACCAAGATGCCTTCTGATCATATGTACATTATTACGGACTGATGATCATCATGTACTTAATTACCATCCCGCCTTATCCGAAGTCCAACATCTATGTAAAGCTTAGCACTGTGTGATCTTCGAAAGTTGAACATTGATTGAACTATTCCCCGCCACGTCCTTGAACCAATCCAGTCAACGTCGTCACAAAAGTTAGTAACTCAACCAACAGCCATGTTCATTTTCGACACTCTATCAATACTCCTCGCGATTGCTGGCAATCTCGCCTTTGTCACCGTGGCACAGGCAACCCCCCTAATGAGAAGGGATGTCGTAGCTCCCAAATTCATCACCCCAAATGCCGATACCGTTTGGACTGTTGGTCATATCGAAACGGTCACCTGGTAAGCCACAGTCGCGTACTACATCTCTTGTTGAACGTGTCGTAACCTCCAATCTACCAGGGAAACGTCCGGCCTTCCGCCAGACTCGCAAATATCAAACTCAATTGGTCGGGTCATTCTTGGTCACCAGGCAAACGACAGTATGAACCTTGACTTTGGTGAGTAGCTGCTCCTTCCAATTTGTCTGAAAAAAAAGTTCCCTCAACGCCATCGTTGACATTTCCTGACAATATGGCGATCAACTAAATGTCTACGCCCTGGCAGCGGGGATGCATGATTTGACCCAAAGGAGAATTTTTATCACATATTTTGTTTCGGCGTTGACTCATGATCGTTTGAACTGACATTTCACACATCCAGATCACCCCCTCGCCTCAGGATTCAATATTCGAGATGGCACCGTCCAACTCACAGTCCCCGACGTTCCCCCTCGAGACGATTATATCATCGTTCGTACGTCTTTTCACTCACACAATCAACTCTCCTTCTCTCTGTCAACTCACGCCTTCTTCCCAAAAGTATACGGTGACTCGGGCAATACCAGTCCTGCATTCACAATCACAAGAATCACAAGAGGCTCATCTCCATCGAACTCAAGCTCGTCATCTTCTCCAGTTCCCTCAGGCGAAACGCCACCGCCACCGCAGAACACCATTTCCTCAACCTCGCCAGAAGTATCACTGCTCTCTTCGCCACGACCACAGGTTCTCACTGCTGAACGTCCGACACCGAGTTCGACTTTACCAGCTTCGATCTCATATTCATCTACTACCAGCCCTGTGGCTAGCTCCGTCTCTGCCAGTTCGAGTGGAACCTTGTTAATTTCGGTGGACAAGTCCAAATTGACATCATGCATGACATACGCCATCATCTTGTTCCTTCTCGTATAAAACTCCCTGGGCGGTGTGGGGCTTGTACGTCTGTTCCTGAAAAAAAAAAAACACCTACACGGCACGTCAGAGGCGAAGAATTGTCGTGTGCAAAAAGAAGGAACTCATTAGAAAAACTCCAAACGTTCGTCAGTCATTTCTTCCATTGATTTATTTAGTTGCGAACATTTTCAGAACGCTTCTTTATTGTTTGATTCCATACCAACTTCTATCTTGTGATCCCCACCCCCTCCTCTACGCTTATCATATTGAACACTATCCACTTATCGATACATGCTTGTTCGTCATGCTGGGACAGACGATGTACATACTTGCACGACGACTTCTCAAAAATAGATCTTTCACCAAAAAAACGTCATCGCCGTGATCGGCGACAATTACCATGAATGGAAGATTTCCTTTTTCGACATACTTCCCTTATCGACGAGTAACAGCTAATGGCATATTGCCCATTACTGTAAGTACCGTGTCAATTCACAAGCCAATAGCAATAATATTCCCCAGTGACCACTGGCAAGCGAAATTCCCTCCCTTTATTGCTGCGCAATGCGCCATTTCCGAGTCTCTTATCTAAAGCCATCCCAAATCCGTATACATAATGCGGTCCAATGGTGGATATCTGAGATTCTTTGTGAGCCAGAGACGGAGATTAAAGGGTTGGGAAGCACGCTCTAGTACGACTAATATTGCTCATTAAATTTGATATTGGTTCTGGAATCCAGTTAGTACCAGTATCGACAAAGTCTGGTGGGACCACTGCTTTAACATCGTACCTCGCGGCCTTTTGGCCTGTCTTAACCCCAGGCCAGACCAAAAGCCAAATCTAGATGCGATTGTTGGAAACTTAAGTGGTAGGTATCTTGTCGCTGGTATCCAATTTTCTTCAGTAGGTTAACCAATATCATCAGTCCTTGACTCTGCTATTATGTAAATGCACTACGAAGTCATGCATTCAATCGCCACCGTTCCACCCATTGATGTCAAAATATAATACAGGTATGGAGAAATATGTATACACAATAAGTAATGATAAAGATACAAAGCAATTGAAAGGAAAAAAAAAAAAACTCTTTCTAGAAGAAAGATTACAGTAGCAAGTGGGGTCGGATTTTCGATTCCAAACCATGCCTCTCGAAATATCGGTTAAGAGCACCTTTCGTCGGCGAATCCTCGTCGTCGGATGAGGAAGACGAACTGCTGCTGAATACGGTGTCATCACTGGCTGGAAGAGCATCATCCGAACCAGTCATGTCCGCCTCGGCGTCCAAAATCATAGGCTTGAATTGGCGCTTTGTCTTCGTCGCTATAGGCCATTCCACGACAGTAGAGTCAGAGTCAGGGCATCCCAGCCGTTTTGGCATGGAGGCGGTTCGCCTCAGGATATACCCCTTCGAAGGGCAAGCCAACTTGGTGAGACAACTCTCATCAATGTCCGACCTTCTCCTCTTCCGCCTTTCAATGGCATTCCACAGTTCGTCAGACGTGCTACATGAACGCCTGACGGTATTACGAATCTCGTTAAAGTCGATCTTCTTGAACTGAGCTGCATCATGAACCGGACCTTGCCCTCCAACGTCGATTGGCGGACGGCCATAAACGACTTTTGTCCTGGCAATGCAGTGGTCTACGACATCCATTGTAGGTAGAGTCGGAGTGGGGGAATTCAATGCTTCTTCGATGCATCTGCGGTCTTCCTCGCTGTTTGTCGTCAAGTTTGGCGAGTTCAAAGTCTTTGTAGTTGCAGAAATAGATTTCTTTCGCTTTGGTTTCATTCTTTCCTTCATCTTCTTCGAGGGTGTGGAAATGGAATTATTCGCTGGACTATCCTCGTCGTCTTCTCGCGTTTCGAGCTTGCGTTTTCTGAGCAGAGAACCATTCGGCTTCAAGAGATCTGCGATTCGCTCAGCCACGGATACTAGTGGTCGTTGGCTGATGCCCGAATTCTCTTTGCCGTCGCTATTCAGTCTCCTCCTCTTATATAGTGGCATTTCCCGGATTTGAAGGTCAGAAAGTGGTGTTCGAGGTGTCAGGGCAGAGGTGGGAAGTCTTCGTTGGTGCCGAGCAGTAGGGGACACCGGCGATGTCGGGATGGTGGGGAATTTACCAAAGACCTTGTGAGGTCTATGAGGGGAAAGGATTCTTTTACGTTTGAGAACAGATGGCGAAGTGGACGATGATATTGGTGTACGGGGGGATACTGTGACGCTAAATGCAGGAGATAGAGAGCCGGACTTGGGCAAGTAGTTTTTCGGAAGCAGACCAACTGCACGAAGAGTACGGGAAATGTTTTCTGGCCATCCTCCGGCCGGGGCGGGTACATTTGCGCATGAAGTCATCCAGAATTCGGAAAAGGCTTCCACAGCAAGACTCGGCGTTCTGTAGCTGAAGACCGAACCTACGAGATCACTGACAGCACAAAGAGTATTCACAGGGTCGGGCAAGGTCTGAATTGTGATGAGAATGTGTTGATAGAGGGGTATCATCTAGAAGGACAGAAGTTCAGAACACTTGGGGGACATGTTGAGGAAATCAACTGCACATACGTCATAATTAAGCTCAGCTTCTTCCCATGCGCAGTATTCGTCTGCGAGCCACAAAGAAACACCTTCCTCGAGAGCCTGTAGGATTTGAAGGCAAAAATCGGTGGGACACTTCTCGACTAGGGTCATGAGGGACCTCGCCAACCACCTCATCACGGTCTTGTTTTTGGTTTCCGGTGGGTAGTTTGCACGCATGGTGTCCGAGACCAACTCAATTACACACTGGGGTACAATGCGCATATCCGGAGTATCGAGATGTGAAAGCAGAAGGTCAGCCAGTCGGATCGACAGGTAAGGTTGAGTACCTGGTACTTGGAATGACGAGACGAACGACGAGATGCTGTCAAGAACTGTTGATGAATCCACTCCATGATCCAGAGCGTTGCCGGTCGTGTAGCCAAGCAACTCTTCCCAAATATTAAAGTCTTCACTCGTGAGATTCCATGCAAGCCTATCCGTGAAAGGAACGCCAAGCAGGATGATCGCACTCTCCCAGTCGCCTTCATCATCTCGCCATTTCTCCACCGCTATCTTCCAAACCGAATTGGTAAACTCCTTCGTCCAATCCCACGACCAAGTCCCGGGCATCTTGTTGACTGGCGCACCCTCCTCACATCCCCAAAACACCCTCATTGCTTCTGGACCAGAAATCCTCAAAGTGTCGATGCACAGAGTCACCCATGAGTTCGTTTCCCGTTCTCCTTCCTCATCCAAAGCCCTACGTGCGCCCTCAGTCAAAAGTGACTGTTCTTTCCGCATCAAACAGGCAAGCAACATCTCAGCCGCCTCTACAAGTGCTGATTTCGGGAGGACTGCTTTCATGGCATTCCACATACGACGCACAACACGCAGGCGTAATTCACCGTTCGTACATGTCGTCAACCCAGTAATCACAGGGCTTAGCCCGTCCGAATCAGGGATGCCATTCTTCCTGTTTGCGGGTCCGACCCCCTTCAGATCTCCGTCCGGTTTTAGGTTGAGATCGGGATCTTCAAGGACATCGGTGAGGTATTTCATGAAAGCCACCCCCAATCTTGAAATGGCCGAGAGGTCTTCGGGGTCTAAAAATCAGAACCCAAATGAGAAGCCAGATTGTCGAAACGCATACCTCTGAGATGGTCGACATTCACTTTCAACAAAGCGGCCCATGTAGATATGAGTTCAGTCTACGTGGCAAACAAACATCAGCTACAATTCGGCGTCAAGAGGATCATCAGACAAACCGGCATATCTGCCTCATCACAAAGTTCGAGATGTCCCAAAGCTGACTTCCAAGCTGTCATCAACCCAGTCAGAACCCAATCCGTAGTCAACTCGTCGCGAGTCAATGGTCGAACATCTCCAACACTGGCAAGGTTTTCGAAAAGCGGTCGAATGACTTGTGTGAGACTCTTATACTCCGTGGTGAACAGGCCATTCGACATAGAAAACAAGGACTTAGGAAGGAGGAGAGTATGGTCCCATGGTTCTTGCTCATCTTGTTCACCGTTTATAGAACTGACCATTTGCATCATCGTCTGCGTCGCATCGTAGCATGAATGGCCAGACTTCGCGGTCATCGATTTTAGCACCTCGAGGCAAAGGCGGAGAGGTTCTTCGCTGGCCTTCAAGGTTTGGTCGCCCAGCAGCGCAGCAATATTTGCAATCCCGGTTTGACATTCGAGGACAGACATTATTATTTTGCAATGCATACGTTTCAGTTTTCCTGCCTTTTCGTTGGCCTCGGACACTTCTCCTCCGTCCACTGGGAGGGGAGGTTGTAAGTACGCCCAAGATAGGCATCTCCAAGCCAGGCAAGTCATGGCTCGGATAGAGCTCTTTTTATGCTTAAGTCCCATAGCAAGCAGATTGCATAGTGCGTGATTGATTTGCGAGTTGGTACAAAGTCGACTGTTCAGCAGAACTATGAAACTGGCCATAACGCTCAGGGCCCAGACTGGCCCTTGAGCTGGTTGTTCTGGCTCAGCCTGCGACATCGTAGCCCTCAAAGTCCGTATGATCGGCGCTTCCATCGGTTTGGTTGGGGAGTCAGACTTGGTAGGTGTACTAGGAGTTGTAAGATAAGAAGCCACCATGCTGGAGATTTTGGTGTGCGCAGGAGACTGCGGTAACGAGGTCAGACCCACGACAAGACCATTAAGCGCATGGCACGCTTGGACACGAAGAGTTAAGGTATTTGCGAGGAGATTAGAGAGAACCGAAGGCACTATAGGCACAAATGCTGGTACGAAAACTTCCGGTAGGTATTCACAAAGCTCGTATATGGCCTGAAAAAGGGTCGTTAAAACGGAGCCGAGACGTTTGTCGAAATATTCACCTTTAAACCATCACTAGCCGATCCTTTTTTCCCCTCCTTTCCAAGTTCGCCGTCAATGCCTCGCCGCAGCGCATATGCGACACGGTCGGCAGCGGGTTGCAAAACAGACAGTGGAAGTCGTTGAACCTGAATCAACCAGATTGCAAGTGCGCGTGTCTTACGGGCATTTGGCGTTGGAAGTTCATCAGCTAGAGGAATAGCTAGAATTGCTGCAAGAATTTGACGCAGTTGCTTTTCTAAGAGTGTTCATGATCATCAATATGCGGGTAAAAAAGAAATGTGTTATGCTGACCTTCGAAGATCTTATAAAATCTAGGCAGGGCCAGAATGACAGAGAGTGCTCGAATCGCAGAATGGCAAGTCGTGCATAAATCCCGGGCATATTTCACCTGTTCTCCAGTCATGCCATCCTTCCTCCGTGTTGGACTCTTCTCCGGGGAGGGTAGAATAAATTTGAACGTTTCTTCCTCTGGAACGGGAGACGATGAAAGGGGGTCAACTAGAGCTCGACCCAGGTCACGTATCACGGCGTCAACGAATGCTTCAGTATTCTGTCTAAGGGGAACAAATAGCGGCCAGTCACCGTCACCGTCTGTCGATTCGGTGATGGCACTCCGAAGTCGGGCTGCGAGGACATTGTACCCTTCAATGAGGGCTGCAAGGGACTCTGAGCTGTTCGGGTCCTGCACTGAGAAAATTTGAGTTAAGGGACGTGTGAGATAGCCTTCATTGCGAAGAATCTCAGCGGGCTCAGGCGTGCATTGGCGTTGCTTCGTGTCCGTTGGAACCTGAAGTGTCGCGTTCTGGCTGGACCTTTTCAAGATCGAATACCCCGCAGAAGGACGCTGCTTCGAAGGGACCGTAAATGCCTTAAACGGGGTTGAGAGGGAGTGGATTTGAAGCTCGTCATCCCAAACTACTGAGCGCGTCGAGTGGCGCGCTTCCGCGTGGAAGAATTTGTTCTCCTTATCCTTGTCTCTCCTGTGCGATGAGCTGGGTGGTGTAGGGAGTGACATATTTAGCAAGCGAGCTTGTCGTTGCAAATAGCGGCGGCGACGACGACGACGAGGATACGAAGAGCAGGAGCGTCACGGTGGCAGAACTCAAAATTCGTGTGACAGTCCACGCAAAGTCCATGCCCATTAAACGCGTTTGTTTACGTGTTATTTGTTTTGGCGTTCACCCTTTGGTTCAATTTCGTCTCCAGGCACCAGCGTTTCGACTATGAATCTGTTTTCCGTTTTCAAAAAGCAACCTCATCTCCTGGAGCATGACCGATGTGCCTATAGCAAGCACTCCTAAAAATTCGAAACCTCGCATGCCGTTGATTTTGAGGTCTGAAATCTAGTTCTCACTACTTCCATCACCATCACATTTGTCTACAAATGGCTGGGGATTGTAATACCGATGCTGCGAGTTCTAGAACCTCTTCTCAAGTAAGCACCTTCATTCTTTGGTCTTGAGTCTTGACATCACAAACTGTATCATCAGGAAGCGCTTGCTTCTGCAAAATGGATTTATTAAGAACTGCAAATTCTATGTTCCGCTTGGAATTGTTACAAGATGCCAATTCTAACGAGGATATTTTTGAACCAGGAAGATCTGATGAACTGACTGTCCACCTTCGAGCATACAATCAGCATCAAGAAATTATACAAAATTTCCAGAAGGACCTTAAGGCGGCATATGGTCCAAAATTTGCAATGCTCGACGTCGAGGCCTGGCGGAGATCGAAGGGAGCAGAAGGAGATGAGAGGAAGGAGCCTGAGACAGAGGGAACTTGGGAAATTCTGGCTCTTGAGTGGATCAATCGTTCTCATGAAGAAAGAATTCTTTTTGGCGGGCTTGGCTATTCTGCTCCTTGGGAACGTCTATACCCCGATTCACCTGGACCGTTTCTGTCTTTGGGAACCCACTTCTGGGCCCTCATCATCGGAAACGATAATTACCTCAACCCTAGTGAGCGCCTCAGCGGCTGCATCAATGACGCACATCTGGTCAA
>Ga0307517_10008737_pt1 | contig 14493 bp, 8 predicted proteins | sample 23_EM_MG_FD_194515 | JGI IMG/M metagenome (GOLD analysis project Ga0307517, IMG submission 194515) | Populus trichocarpa ectomycorrhiza microbial communities from riparian zone in the Pacific Northwest, United States - 23_EM | ecosystem: Host-associated > Plants > Roots > Unclassified | place... | reverse complement strand
GTATAGCACCCTCATCTACACTGTCAAACAAGCTCGACTTATACCATGATAAAAAAAAAATTATATATACATAGATTCTAGCAAGCATGTTCAAATTGAATATATATTAAACTTATAATTGATATCTAAATAAAATTTTAGTATGTATATTAATTAATCATATAATATATCTTTAAAATAAAACTAAAAGAATGTATTTACAAAAACCAAACCTAAGCTCTAAAGTATAAGAAAAGAGTAGGAAAACGAGTCTTTTTATGATCTTTGTTTGTTTGCCAAAATAATTAAAGTAATAATTTTTTAAAGTTTTTTTTATTTGCAACATCAACATGTAAAAATTATAAAAAAATAAAAAAAATATTAATTTAATATTTTTTTCAAGTCAAATATATTTTTAAAATGGATAAAAAACCGTTGTTCCAAACTCGACACCAAACAGACACAGACACAGACACTTGCTTTAACTAAGAACTGATTGTTTGTCAATTAATTTATTATCTAAAATGTAAATCCCAATTAGGTTACAAAGAAAGCTTGCTTTGATCATCTTAGGTGTGAAATCTATTGAAGATCAATCCAGAATTTTATCACCGCCTGCCATCTTTGGATTATGTAGAAATATTTGTCCATAATTCCACTAGAAAATATCTTAGCTCAATTATGGCCGGTGGTGTGTTTATTATTAGGTTTTAAAAATATTTTTAAAAAAATATAAATTTGTTTTATTTTTTTATATTTAAAAATCATTTTAATATGATGTTAAAATAATTTTTAAAAAATAAAAAATATTATTTTAAAATAAAAAACACTTTAAAAAAATTACCACACGCACGCACAAAGACAAGACACGTAACAAATAATGTAAGCTGGAAATTTCTCCTACCGACATCGCAAAGCCATGTGTGGGTGTGTGTGTGGTTCCTTCATTTCGTGTGGTGGGCAGCGAGTGAGAAGAAAGAAGAATAAGTGAAAGAGTGTGTCAGAAAAAAGACAGATAATAATGAAAGGAGAGTGTTCAGTGTGTGTCCTTCGTGAGCGTTTTGAAAACGCGTTGCGCCGCGTTTTTTTAAAAATTTAATTTTTTTTATTAAAAATTAATTGTTTTTATATTATTTTGATGTATTAATTATAAAAATAATTTTTAAAAATTAAAAACCTATAATATAAAACTTTACACTAAATGTGATTAATATAAATGAGCTTTCAATTTTATTTTTTTTTTAGTTTATTTTACCGCATCTTGATGTCGGCTGAGATGGACCGTGCAAGGTGATTGTGGGTTGTCTAGGGACTGCCAGAGCATGCGGAATCAATTGGAATAGTGGGGTTGTCTAGGGACTTGTGCCCATGAATTCCTCTATTCACATTCTTCTTCTTTGCATTTCTTCCCCCAAATTATTTCTTCTTCTTCTTCCTCGATTACTCGCAATTGTGTCCAATGATCTTCGTAAGTAGAAAATGCAATATTTGTAGACATGATATGCAGGTTAAGATATGCATGCCATGATCCTTGCATCTTAATTGTCTCCTTCGCTGCTGAGACCTTCTACTTACTTGTCTTTGGACTCTCGATCTTCTGTTTTTTTTATAGGAATAAAACAGGACTATGATCATGAGATTTCAGTTTGATTGGGGGCTGATTTAATGGTGAAAACCAACGCTAAAGATGGCTTGGGGAAGACTAGAAATCAGCATGTTTTTTCATTGAACAACGTTGTTTTTCCATCTACCTAATTAGAATTGGGTTTCATCAAAGTCACGGACCATGGATGGAGAACCACCAGATTTAACAGTTTTACTTATATAAATTTTTCTTTATACTTACACTAATAGTTCATCTATGATTTTTGAATGGAAATTATTTTACAAACAAGATCACAGATAGAAAATATTAATGGAAAAAATATTTGTCGGTAATTTCTGATCTTTCGATAAGTTCATCGTTAATAAATTTACTGATGGTTTTACAAACGGACCATGAGCGCAAAAAAAAAAAAATATTAGCTTTATTTCATTGGTAATTCTCTTGGTACTATTTAGCATATCACCGATAAGAGAATCGTATGTAATTTCATCAGTAAGTTAACAGTTGTAGTGATATTTGTAGTAATTTTTTCCAACTCTATGGAATATATTGACAGACTAATTTCATCGGTAAGTTAACAGTAGCATTGACATTTGTTGTAATTCTTTTCCAACTCTCTAAAATTACCAACAGAATAAATCTGTCGGCAACACCGTCAGTAATAATTTTAAAATATATTTTTTAAAAAATCTATTAAATAGAAATAGAAAATAATTAAAAAAAATTAAATTAATAGAAAATTCAAATATTTAAACATAAATTATTTTAATATAAAAATCAAATATTTATTACAAATTTAAATATTTATTCGTTCAGACACAATAAAAGTATAATAGAGGCGACGCTGAAGAAGGAGGAGGAGGTTGGTCATCCTTGGGATCGTTAGGCCGATAAAAGCTGTATATGTACCACTCATCTCTGATCTCATATCTATTACAACTAGGTGGAGTTTTTCATAATCTGTAGAGAGTTGTTCATATTTTTCATTGAGAAAGATCGTACGTTCTTGTACTCCTTGATCTAACAAAGTCGTGAACTCCGAAGATTGAGTGCTCGGGACCGATTATGAGGATCCAACATACAAGTCATCCGCAAGTTCTCAGTCGTAGTGTTAAAGAGTCCATACACCTGATTTCTATTGGGTCCACTAAACGATCTAATCTTCAACTACAAATCCGAATTAATATCTAGGTGGGTCATAGGATCATCTCAGTATCTCTCCTTCAACCGGCTGTTATATGACTCTTGGAAATAAAATATAAATTCATCAAATTTAAGTAAATAATAACTTAAAAAAAAAATGGTTGAAAACCAATATACCACAAAATGTTGAGCTCAGCTATCCATAATTAAATTGATGCACTTATTTTTTATGGTCATCACTTCACACGTGCATTTCCATAAAAAGCTTCATTTGGCTTGGTTCATATCCAAGAATTATAGTCGGCAAGATATAAATATTGTCAGTTAAATATATTTATAAAAAACAACAAATTTACATATAAGTTTAGCAACGAACAATGAGGGATCACTATGGAGGAAACTGATTTATTAGCAAGATCAAATAAGAAAAAGGAGCCGATGATCGATGGAAGGCAAAATGAACAAGGGAGACTCATTGTTGGGTTCTACTTTTTTGGAACAACAATTAATGGAAATAGCCAACTGGAACACTGTGTTCGAGGAAGATGAGGAAGAGGAAAGTGTGGAGGAAGACTGCTCGGTCATAAAACCATCAATGGAGGGAGAAAAAAAAACGTACAAGGGCACCTTGGCGTCAAACAATCATCGTGAAAGTTATGGGTAGACGAGGAGGCTACATTTATCTTTTGCGACGTCTTCGACGAATAACCGAAGGGGCTGCATCTGATATGCTTCCGGCGTGGCCAATATGGGCACGAAAGAGAGAATTGTCCTTCTAGTGAAAAGCATGGGGAGACCAGTACTGATAGACAACGATATATTTGTGAGTCTTTAACAAAACTAAGGTATTTGTTTAAAGTAAATAGATAGATTTCTTATTGAGCTTATCAATGATGGGGTAATGATTCTCTCAAAGTCGAAGATCATAATACCATTTTGATATTGTATGATCTTTAGTTTTACAACTCTCGTTAAGGAATCAATCCGTAAAAGACTGATTTATTTAGTAGCTTCATTTGAAATAAAAGTGGAAAACAATAAATATAAATGATTACACCATTTATAATTAATAATCTAAGAAAATAAATATGTGTGTGTGAAAACTCTGCAAGTCTAATAAAAATTAACAGAAGTACGAATTTTCAAAAACAAATTTACCAGCACAAAAAAGCTTACTGTACATGTTTTATATACACAGCAACTCTTTTGAACAATCTCACTCGACAACATAGAAATGTCTAACTCTCACATTTGCAATGAGAAGGGACATATCTGAAAGCTAAAACATTTACAAGGATCAAATAAAATAGTCTTAAGAAAGTAAAGGGGTATGAAAAGCTTTCGAAAACTTTGGGGTGCCATGGTCTCTCCTATATACTCGATCCGATGACACCACGCACAAAATTGATATAGAATTTCGATCCCTTGAAAAGAAAGGAGAATTGCATGGATGTTTGAATGAGGTTTTAGCCTGTATTCTTGTTTATTTTGAAAATGATACTTTGTAAACAGCACTGAGATATGAATCACAATAGATACAATTGGCAAGAAAAGCTACGGCATTGGACAATACAGCCTACCTCTAACAAAAATTGCAGTTCTCTAGCAATAGTACGAATAACACCAAAAGATGCAAAACAGCTCCACATGCTCCCCAAAATTCTGCAGTGAACAATAACACCAAAATTCATAAATGAGGAAACAAAGGGATTTAGTGACCAAGATAGGAGGTTTCAGAAGTGACCATGGAAACGTTGGATATCTTTTTTAATCATAGTACGGTGTGTGTGCTAGAGGGGGAGTGCATGGAAGGTAGGCTCGTGCCCTGTATCAAGAGGAGGGCTTCTTATTTGAGACAATACAAAGGAAAACCATAGAATGCTCAATCAGCTCTGGGAAATGCCATTCAAAATCAGCATTTTATAAATTGGTTACGAACTAAAGTTAAATGGCATCTAATAAAATATCTGCAAGTGAAAGACACAATGAAACGACAGGGAAATAATTTGTATGGTTAAAGTTTATTAGGAGGCACAATGTTTACATAAAAGAAACAGGAACTCTAGCTTTCGATATTTTATATAATGACACAGGTGTTGTTGATGTATAGTTTATGTGTAGATGCATTTAAAGAAACACCCATTAACCATGCTCAGTTGAGGGACAAAATGCAAATACAAACTAGTGTCAATTTGATAAAATAAACTTCCACAAAGCATTGGCTAAACTAACAATTTTGTGCATGCAATTGCTTATTCATGTGTTGTAACTGATGTTTATCTGATTTCAGAGACTAACATGCCTTTAGAGTTTGCCATGGCAAAAGAATTTCGCTATAAATTAACTAAATTTAGCTGTTGTTTACTGAAGTACATTTCTTGCACTAATAGTTGTTGAAGATGTGCTATAAAGTGTTTGTAGCTCGAAGAAAAATTAGAGGGGCCACTTGTGCTTAAATCCATTGTCTAAAATCATTCCAAATGATAAAGATCACACATGCCTGTTTATGTGCAACTTGCTGTACCATTATGTACTTTGTTTTCACAGTATAAAAAGGGTTGGAGATGATATGCCCAAACATTTGCATTTAATTATTCAACATCATAATGGTATTATTCTCCGCTAAGAGCATGTGAAGATTAGCCATAACACACATATACTATAAGTGGTGGTAATCTAAGAAACAAAAGCAAGGTATTTAAGAGCTGTTTCGGATTAATACATGCAACTTCCAGTTCAAGACCAAAAAAGGTTCACTTGAATTAGTCTGTAGCCTTGTGAACTCCATCCACAAAGAGAACTGTGCTAAGAAAAGACTGTACTGCCTCCTTTACTTCTTTACATCTAAAGAAGCAAATTAATCTTAATATCAAATCATACATACATAAATATATCCAAGATTAATTAATATATAATCAACTCATTATGAAAAGATGAATATCTACAAAGCATTGAGTAATTTACAAGTCAGTGCATCCAAGTGCTTATTAAGTGCTTTTACCAAAGTACATTTCCCGCACTAAAATATTCAAGGATGCATATGTACATAAAACTAGTGGTTCTACAAGTGCTTAATCCACTGTCTAAAATTATTTTCAATGTTAAAGATACCCTTTGTTTGTCTAGTGAGACTTTTTGCCTCGAGTTTTACTTCCCAAATAAGAAAGAGACTAGCAAAATTATGTTCCCATTTTCATTTAACTATTGAGATCACATTTAACAAGTCAGTCTAAGTCTCACCTGTATCTGACCCCAACTTGCTTAGTTCCATCCATAAAGAGAACTGAGTTAAGAAAAGCTCATGGTATGTTCTGAGAGAAAACAGCTGTCTAGCAAAACATGAATGGGCTAGTGTATTTCTTCTACAGAGTCAAACCACTTCTGCAAATCTACATGAAGCTTCAAACGTATCATAAGGTTACAGAATAACTCTGATAATGGCCTGCAAGAATGCTTGATGGAATCATTTTACTTGTTAGCCCAATCAACATACGCTGTTATGGCCTGAAATGACAAAGGATTGAGTGCAAGGTATTTGGAGTTCAAATTGGTAACTGCAGTCAATTCCAAGATTCCATTAAGAGCCCAATTTTTCATCTACTGCATATCTTTTAATATGTTCTTTGACATTAGGCGCCTCTCAAGCACATGATTCCAGAAGAGACTTAAGATGCTGTTGTCACTGGCATAAGAAGCATTAAAAGATCTATAAATTTTGAGAGTGATCATCAGCCTTTTCTTGTACATTTCATCTAAAATATCTGAAGTAACATTGACTTTTCCAACTTTCCAGTAACCATACGCCAAACTTGTGTAGACGACACTATCTCCAAATATACCCTTATCTTTCATAAGACCAAGTACTCTTTGAGCACAATCAATCTTTTCTATTTTACAAAACCTCCTTATTAGCGCCCTGTACACTGATACATCAACACACAAACCTCTTCTCACCAACTCATCTGGAAGTTTGATGACTGCCTCTTCATTTTGTTGCTTGCAATAACTATCTACAAGCCATGAATAGGTGCAATAACTAGGAGAAAATCCTGCATCCATCATACCAAACAAGAGCTCTTTAGCCTTATCAATCTCTTTTGCCTTGCAGAATCCATGGATCAATGCCTTGTAAGTAAACTGGTCTAGCTTTAACCCAGCCCCCACCATCTTGTCCTTCACTTTTAAAGCAGATCGCATATCACCTATCTTGCAGTAGGCATTGATCAACGTGTTACAAGTGACATTATCTGGTTCAATTTTCCTCTCACTCATCTCATTCAACAGTATATTTGCATCTCTTAACCTGCCTCCCTCACACAACTTGCGCAGAATTGAATTGTAAGTAATAACAGTTGGATACAGCCCCTTTTCCGACATCACCTCCTTCAATCTCAAAGCTTCATCAAGGTCATTTACTCTACAATAGCCATCAATCAAACTAGTATAAGTCACATGGTTAGGAGTAACATCCTTGATATCCCTAAAAAGCTGCACAGCCTCTCTCATTCTACCTTCTCTACAAAACCCATAAATAAGTGAATTATAAGTAAAAATGTCAGGACTAATCCCAGCCATTTCCATCCTATCTTGAACAGATAAGGCTTCATAATGCATGCCCTTTTTACAGTACAACGAAATTAACGTATTGTACGTGAAAAGATCCGGAAAAACACACTTCAATTCCATTTCACTCAAAACCTTCTCTGCCTTCTCCACATCCCCAGACTTACAACAAGCATGAAGCAGCACATTATACACATGAATATTAGCTACAACCCCTAGTTTAACCATCTTCTTATAAATTTTCCACACTGTATCCGTCAACCTGTCCTTAGCCAACGAATTCAATAGCACAGTACAAGCATGTAAATGGGGCCTAAACCCATTCACTCTCATGTGCTCAAAAACCTGAATAGCCTCGTGGGTCATCTTGGAATTCCCATAAACTATCACAAGCCAACTCAAAACATGAGAATTCACATCTGGGTCATCATGAATTTTCACCAATGAACTCAAAACAGATTGAGTTGACAAGAAGTCCTTGAAAGCAATATTTTCAAGAAAAGCATGAGCAGTCTTGAAATGCTTATGCTTTGTCAAAATATAAAGCATGGTCCATGAAGATTGTAATGAGTGTTTATAGTTAGGAACAGAAGATTCAATCCATTTAAAGAGAGCCCATGAAAGACAAGGACTTTGGTCATATAAAGAGAGTTGCAAAAGTACCTGACGAACTGTTGCTGTTGTTGTAATGAGATGGTAATCGTTAGAGCCAAATTTGGGTCTCAAAAGATTTTTCCAGCTACCCTTTATCACGGATGCACAAATACTTTGAATAAGCAACTGGGTTTCATTGCTTATAGGAGTCAAAGTTGCCATTTTTATGGGGTTTTCTCACTCACTCTGACAATCTGCAAAGTGTTTTGATTTTCTGGTTCTGTATAGAAAAAACCGAGGGGAAAGAAAGCAGTTCGCTGTGCTCTTGAAGTGGGGCTTAATTATGAAAAATATTTGAGGAAGTAGCTATGATATTTCTATGTGACATAAATAAGGAAACGAATTTTATAAGTTGTTTCAATTAGGCTCTAAATTTTCGAAGTCTTGTTCAACATTCCTTTTTACTTTAGTACCTTTGATTTCGTAGGGACCTCTAAAAACCTCTAAAAAATAGAAAATCAATGAATTGAATCAGTTTTTCAACATAAAATAAAAAAAAAATTAATCTTAAGCTTGTTACATTAAAACCTCTAAAAACCTAATTAAAAGACACGTGGAATAATTTATTTTCTTAAGTAAAAAACAAATCAAGATAACAAACCGAATTGAACCATTTGGGTTGAATTAATTTTTTTTTGGTTCAGTTCAATTTAATATGTTTTTTTAAAATCATATCTAGGGACTAACATAACTATTAATTGAAACATGAGGGGCTATCTTTCCACCATTACAGAGGGAGGTAAATAAAGTGGTGGCACCCTGGTTTTCGCGTTCTTCTCGAGCAGCGACGCTCTAAGAGAAAGCGGGAGAGAGAGATGGGGAGCTTGAAAGAAATAGTAGACAAGAAGCAGAAGAAGAAAAGGAACAAGAAGGCTAACGATAGCGACTTCAGTGAAAAGGGTATCTCTTGATTCAAACTTCCCTGCTTTTAATAGCTTACCATCTTTCAAGTTCTTACTTTTTTAATTCTTACTTGATTCTAACTTGTGGGTCTTGCTGTGGAAAATCTTTTATGTTATTTTTTTTGTTGTTTTAATTGATGCATGTAGTAAGGAATGAGTTTTTATTATGAACGATTGGTTTTGAGAGAGCAAGTTTAGTCTTTAATGGAGATTAGAAATATCAGACTACAGGATGGTGTTTCCAGAAAGAGAATTAGGCAATGCTATTGCTTCTCACAAGTTTTTTTGCTACTAAATAATCAGCTGTGAAATTCTGGCATGGTAACAACACACACAAAAATGGGTAGTTCAAGTAGTTTTAAAAACATCTGTAACGTTTGTTAATTTGCCGGTTCTTTGGCTTTGTTGTCATTATTGAACTTTTGGTTAAAGATGGAGCTGTAATCGATAGAGATTCCCAAGTTCAAACTAGTTTCTGCAAGCCCCTTTTTTTTCTTTGTATCCAAGGATTTAGAATTTCACAAATAAATATATGGGAGTTAAGAAGTCAATGTGTGTGTCTTTTTTTCTTTTGTTGGTGGTGAATGAGGTGATTCTCGTAGAGTGGTAAAAACTGTAGCAGTGGGAGAAGTATAGGTCCATAACTAGGTAATGAGTAGAGTTTTTAGTGTTTTGCAGTATGTGTTAGGTTCTTTGCTCGGCATGGTTTATCAGTAGATATTCCACTGTCCCTTTCTTCCATTCGATGCTTCAACCAAGGATTTACATCCTTTGACTGAAGGAGAACTACTGTGCTAAATGGGTAAAACAGCCAGTGATCTATTTTTCGCCATAATCTGGTTGTCAATTAAACTTTTGATATTCCTGTTACATTACTTGTATGGAATACCTGGTTTTTCTTGAAGAATGAAAAATGGCTGCTGGTTTTTCAAAAGATTAAGGGACAAAAGAAGCCCTTTAGATCCAAGAATATCATTGCAGCTTCTTTTCTTACAATAGTGGTTTTATAGAATGAATTAAACTTCGCAAAGTGTAGTGTTTGAGTAAGGGACATATAAGATAATTACATAATCACCCTACTTAAGGGACTGTTTAGGGTTGTTGTGGCAAACCAGCGGGCACCATGGCACACCTAGACAGGGACTGAATCATTTCACTTCAGAGATATAAATTGGTAGACTTCTAACCATCAGTTGAGGTCCAGATAAGTAGTATGAAATTAATGAAGAATTCTTGGTTTTGGCCATGGTTATCTACTAACTTGTCATGTATAGATTATGCCAAATTGCTGCTATATTTGAAACTGTAAATACTGAAATTAATTGCAGGTAGCAGTGCCTGATCATTTTTTATTTCAGATGTAATGATAAAAACAGAGGATAGAAGGAATAAAGTGAACAAGTCTGCCGAGAAGAAGAAGAAGAGGAAAAGGGAAAAGGGAAATAACGTTGATGGTGGTGATACTATTTGGATCAGTAAAGGTTTAAAAGTTTTAGACATAGCAAACTTTTTTCCTATCTAGATTTCTATTAATCTTTGTCTCATTCACTTGTTTTTGTTGTTTCAGAAGATGATGAGACTAAAGCAGAAGGAGAAAAGAAAAGGAACAAACTAAGAAAAAAGACAAAAAGAAGTGGGGAGCAAAATAATGCTGTGGTTGGGAAATCTGATCAGCTTGGTGCTGAGTCTGAAGATGGTTTTAATGAACTAAAAGGTAAGTCAATAGGATTTTATCTTGGTGAAATTTGTATTGACATGCTATATCTCTTGACATTATGTAACTAAGATAGTGTTATTTTTTTTATCCATGTTATCTAGACAGATTTCATCAGTGCATGCTTGGGTGCTTTGACTCAATCTCATAATTGATAAATGCTATATTTGGAAAAATGGGAGTTTTGTGATTTCGTTAACAATGTCCTTTTTTCTAAAACTCTCGTTGCATATGCACACCAAAGTGCTGCCACGTTTTGTTTTCTCTCTTTTTTCATTTTGCTGTGTTTCTTTCTCTTGAACTTGAGATCACTCTAATCCACATTAAGCAATAAAGTAATGAATTGCCGTTTAGTTTTCATACTATACTCTTTGTTTGTCATGCTATTGTTTTCTGCCTTACAACTTGATTGAGCTAAGGGGTGATATTAAAAATCCAAAGGGCAAAGTGAAGATGTTATCGGAAGATGAGACAGATGACAGAATTTCTTTGTTTGGTTATGCAGAATTTCTCTTGAAAACATTACATTGCTTTCTTAGTGTGTTGTCTCATGGTGTACTTCTCATTCTTTAGGTAAATCCAAGAAATCTAAGAAAAAGAAAAGGGAGCATGACACATCGAAGGAGGATGAGAATATGCTGGAAAAGAGGGGAGAGACCAATCAGGATGAGGCTTGTTGTATTTCTTCTGGGGATGAGGACTACTCAAAAGGAATGAAAAGTATGTATGAATCATATCGTGTGCTATGTTTTAGCACTTCAATTTCATAAAATCATATTAATTAGTAAAAATCTCTACTAATCAAATAAAACTAAATGGTCAAATATTCTTCGTGAAGTTTTGTTTTGTAATGTACACCATCAGATGGCCATAAGTAGAAGTAGTGTATGGTAGTAAAACTGTACGCCCTTTTTATTCTGTGTTGATTGTGTAGCATTTAAGCATCCATTTCTATTTCATGGCTCTCCTGGAACGTGACATTAAGGATTTGCATGCCATGAATGAGGCAAGGGTATTATCTAAAATTTTCTTTATTCAATTGTCTGACTGATTTCACCATGCACAATATTAGTTTAATTTCTGAATGTTGATTTTATATATATGAATGATGCTTCATTATTTAGGTTCCTGACTGTAAACTTGCATTACAGAGTGGCTTACAGAATATCATCAAAGTAGACCAGGTCTGAAGGTGCTGCAACAAAGATTAGATGAGTTCATAATTGCCCATGAGGAAAAACTTGAACAGGTATTGTCTCTCATGCACCTCTGAGACTGGTTCATAATGCGGTGGAACCCTTTTCATTTTTGTTTCTCAGTACTTCTATGGTTTCTCTTAGAGTGATCACAGACCTGCGCATGCATTGTCTGGCTCAAAATTGAACACTTCGCTTTGAGTTTGTACAGAAACATGCTTGCAGGAAAAGCATGTTTTTCACAGTTATCTTTTGACAAAGGTAGATGAGTGATATAGCTGCTTGTCCCGCCAAACATATTTGGAAGAATCTGTAAAGTAGATGTTTTGCTATAGTGCTGCATATTTCAGCATTCAGCTTATGTCATCCTGTCTCTTCTCTCATTTTCTGCTCACTTCAATTGAAAATTAATTTGTATGTTTCTATTGGCGAATTATGTGGTCGATGTGTTCTTTTGTCATGGTAGATTTAGGCTTTCCATCATGTCTTGTGGTCTTTCTTCCTAGTGTACAGTTTCTCATTTGTCTTGATATGGCGTGTACAGGAAAGAAAAGAAAGAGAAGCCCAAGCTGCAGAAGGGGGATGGACAGTTGTTAAACATCACAAAGGAAGGAAAAAGACAACAGATTCTGAAAGTGGAATTACCGTGGGCTCTGTTGCTCCAGCTGCTGTGGAGAATCAGATGACCAAGAAAAAGCCCAAGGAAGTTGGGCTAGAATTTTATCGGTTTCAGAAAAGAGAAGCTCAGAGGAGTGGTATGATGAATCTTAGCAAATTAGTGTACTGTTTGTTTGTGCAATATCCTATACTAACTAGTTACAGTAACCATGAGGAGATACCTGATGTATAATAAGCATTTAAAGATCCACATGCACTTGTTTGGAACATGAAAGATAGTATTTTTCTCTTCATCTAAGAAACAACAGCTCATGCTGTTGCTTCTCGATGCAATTTGGGATGAGTTGATTTTTACGTGAAAAATATTTTCAAATTAAACATGCATCTTTATCATCTCATTGATTGTTGTGAAGCAAGGTATTGATAGTTAAATATCCTTGCAGAAATTATGGCACTTCGAAGCAAATTTGAGGAGGACAGAAAGCGGATTCAACAATTGAGAGCTGCTAGGAAGTTTCGACCTTACTGAGTGCTGCAGAGGCCATGCAGATAGATACAAACCGGAATGTGAAGCATCTAGGGGTTTAATTCTAAGCGCCTAAAACTTTTGCATCTGTTAAATTAATTAGAGATCATTATCTGCATTCTTGAGTTATCATAACTCTCTACGACAATGAGCAATTTTCAGGTGATCAACTGAAATGTCAAATTTTACAATGTTGCTGAAGCAACCTTTTTCATGTTATATGATACTTTCTTCTTGTAAATCCTTTCAGTAGAGAGTTGTAGTGGCCCAAACTGCAATAATGGAGGCAGTGCTACATTTTTATTTTTATTTTGAACATGAAGGAGAATGCATTGAGCTACATAGGTTATGGCTATTCCCATGCGCAAGCATCAGCAATGCAACATCGCAGTAGATGTTATAGCTCTGGCTAGTTTGACCTTACACATGAATGATGATAAAATGATGCAGCAATGAATAATGAGATGTAAAATACCAGTGCTGCATTCTGTCCTCAAATAGGTTGAGATTGCCTTTGCTGGTATAGTTTTACCTGCAGTCCCACTTGAGCATATGCTTCTTTACCATCTTCATGATTTTTGAGATCATATGGAATTGTTTCAACTCCAATGATAGGTTAACGAAAGACAACGAAGCTGATAATCATAGTTCATCCACCATCTAGTACCAACCACGTATTTCAGCACACTTCGCTAGGTCATGTCTTGGGATATTGCAAGTAAACATGCCTGATTCTTGATGGCACGTGCTCTCCTGCCTTTCTCTAGTGTTTTCTCGTGGATTGGAAGTGTTTGTGTATCTGTCTTATAGGCAGATTATACGGTTCATGTACACTCCTAGGTTGTGAATTTAGATAGACACACACATCTTCCATGGATAAAATTAGTTCAACAATGTGGTGTGTAAGATCCTTCTTCAATGGTGACATCAGGCTTCCTTCCAAGCCAAGCGGAATGACTGGAAGGGAAGCAAAATGTGCTGCGTGTTCCTGCATGTATTTAGATGCGTTAAAAATGTTTTCGGTAGGAAAAAAATATTAAATTGATGTGTTTTTTTAGTGATATTTAATAATTTTAATATGCTGTCAAAAATAAAATAAAATAAAATAAATTATTTTGTTATATTTTTTTAACAAAAACTACTTTCAAAAAACACCACAATTAAATCATTTTTTAGACTTCCTAAGAACCCAAACACAGATAGTGTTTTGTTTTTAAGTTTGACACTTTTTTTTTAAAAAAAAAAGCGTTGATAAAACAACATAGTCTATAAAATATAAAACAACATAGTCTATAAAATATTTAGAAAAATAGCACATGAATTGTATTTAACATATGCGACTCTCGAATAGTACATATTACTAACGACTCTTTTAAATTGTAATATAGCCGCACATAATTTATAATAAGGGGAGAGGAGAGAGTAGAGAAAAAGAAAAAGAAAAAAGCTTAGAGGCACTTACTGTAAATATAATAAAGACATCACCAGTATTATAAAAAAGATCTTGATGAGATGAATTCAACTACACAAGTAAAGTCACCAATGAAATGGGTCACACTAGTCACCAAAGGTGATAGGGCTGACTTGTCTTT
>Ga0307517_10008736_pt1 | contig 14494 bp, 14 predicted proteins | sample 23_EM_MG_FD_194515 | JGI IMG/M metagenome (GOLD analysis project Ga0307517, IMG submission 194515) | Populus trichocarpa ectomycorrhiza microbial communities from riparian zone in the Pacific Northwest, United States - 23_EM | ecosystem: Host-associated > Plants > Roots > Unclassified | place... | reverse complement strand
GGAGTCGTAGCCGCACTGGGTGGGCAGGTCGAGGGCGACCGACAGTCCGGTGCCGCCCTGCTCCAGCAGGTAGCGGTAGCGGCGGTTGGACTCCTCGGCGGTGCCGAAGCCGGAGTACTGGCGGAAAGTCCACAGCCGTCCCCGGTAGCCGGTGGCGTAGTTGCCCCGGGTGAACGGGAAGCGGCCCGGCTCGGGCGGTTCGGCGGGCCGGTCCGCCGGTCCGTAGACCGGCTGGAGCGGTATGCCGGAAGCGGTCTGGGCGAAGTCATTCATGGACGGGTACGTCGCTTTCGTCTTCGTCGTGGACGAGCGTCATCGCAGCTGGTCCTTCATCACCTTGCCCGTGGCGTTCAGCGGCAGTTCGTCGAGGAACTCCACGGACCTGGGCACCTTGAAGCCGGCCATCCGCTCCCGGCTCCAGGCGATCAGCTCGTCCGCCGAGGCGGGTCCGCGCCGTACGACGAAGGCCCTGCCGACCTGGCCGAGCCGCTCGTCCGGGACGCCGATCACGGCGGCCTGGGCGACGGCCGGGTGCTCCAGCAGGAAGCCCTCGATCTCGGCCGGGTAGGCGTTGAAGCCGCCCACGATGAACATGTCCTTCTTGCGGCCGACGATCCGCAGGCGGCCCTGCTCGTCCAGCGTCCCGAGGTCGCCGGTGTGCAGCCAGCCGTCCTGGTCGACCGTCTCGGCGGTGGCGGCCGGGTCGTCGAGGTAGCCCCGCATGACGCTGTAGCCGCGCACCAGCACCTCGCCGTCCTCGGCGATCCGGACCTCGACGCCCTCGCAGGGGGTGCCGACGGTCGTCGCGATGTTCTCGTAACTGTCGCCGGGCCGGGAGGCGGTCACCGTGCCCGCCTCCGTGAGGCCGTAGCCCGTCATGAGGAAGGTGAAGGGCAGCTCGCCGGTGATCCTGCGGACCAGCTCGACCGGGATGTCGGCGGCCCCGGTCACGGCCACCCGCAGGGAGGACAGGTCCCGGTCCCCCGGGGCCTCCAGCAGGGAGTGGTAGAGGGTGGGCGGGCCGGGCAGCACCGTCACCTTCTCGCGCTCCACCAGTTCCAGTACGCGGTCCACGTCGAAGACCGGCACCGGGAGGATGGTCGCGCCACGGATCAGGGACGCGATGCAGCCGGCCTTGTAGCCGAAGATGTGGAAGAACGGATTGACGATCAGATAGCGGTCGCCCTCCCGCAGTCCGGCCAGCTCGCACCACTCCGCGTACAGCCGGAGCGTCTGGGCGTGGGTCATCATGACGCCCTTGGGCCGCCCGGTCGTCCCGGAGGTGAAGGTGATGTCGCACAGGTCGTCGCCGCTCACCTCGCGCTGGAGCGGCGAACCGCTCGCGAGGAAGCCGGACTTCAGGTCGATCACCGGCACGCCGGGCGGGGCCGCGAAGTCCAGGCCGAGGAATCCCGCCTCGACCAGGACGGCCTTGGCGCCGCTGCGGCGGATGATGTCGTGCGCCTCGTCCGACTTGAAGCGGGTGTTGACCGGGACCAGCACCCCGCCGGCGGTGAGCAGGCCGAACGCCGCGACGATCCACTCGGCGGAGTTGGGCGCCCAGACCGCCACCCGGTCGCCCTTGCCGATCCCGGCGGACGCGAAGGCTCCCGCTGCCACGCGTACCCGGTCGGCCAGTTCGGCGAAGGTGATCCGGAGCGGGCCGTCCACCACGGCTTCGGCGTCACCGAAGCGGTCGGCCGCGCTCAGCACCATCTGCGGGATGGTTTCCCACTTCATCCGTCGATCAGCCTGGCCAGGTTGCCGCCCATGATCTTGGCCTGGTCCGGCTCGCTGAACTTCTTGAGCGCGTCGACGTAGGTGACCGGGTCGGCCAGTCCTTCGGGGTGCGGGTAGTCGGAGCCGAACAGGACCCGCTCGACGCCGACGATCTGCGACAGCTCGAACATGTCCTCTTCCCAGAAGGGACTGATGTGGATCCGGTTCTTGACCTCCTCGACCGGGTCGCCGAGGAAGCCCTTGGGCTGCTTCTTGTAGACGCTGGCCAGTTCGTCGAGCAGCGGCACCAGCCAGGCCGAGCCGTTCTCGATGACGGAGACCTTGAGCTCGGGGAAGCGGAAGAGCGCGCCGTGGCAGACCCAGGAGGCCACCGCGTCGGTGACCGGCCGCCACTCCGCCATCATCCGGAAGACCTGGGCCTCGAAGGGCTTCATCTCGCTGCCCTTGCCCTCCCAGTCGCTGGAGTAGCGGGCGTAGCCGCTGTCGGAGGAGTGCATCGCGACCAGCACCCCGGCCGCTTCGACCCGCTTCCAGAAGGGGTCGAACTCCGGGAGCGCGAAGGACCGCGAGCCGCCGAACCCGGGCACCGGGGCGGGCCGCACCAGGATCGCCCGCGCGCCGCGCTCCAGGCACCAGTCCAGTTCGGCGATCGCCTTGTCCAGGATCGGCAGGCTGATCACCGGGGTGGTGTAGATGCGGTCCTTGTGGTTGAAGCCCCAGGTCTCGTACAGCCACTCGTTGAGGGCGTGGACGACCACGTGGATCAGTTCGGGATCGTCCCGCATCCGCTCCTCGATGAGGCTGGCGAGCGTCGGGAACATCAGCGTGCGCTGGATGCCCAGATCGTTCATCAGCTCCAGGCGCGAGACCGGTTCCCGGAACGCCGGGATCGAGTCCATCGGCGCTCCGAAGAGCTCCCGGTGGGACTTGCCCTCGGGGTTGCCCTCCCGGAAGTACTGCTCCCACGCCCCCGGCCGGGCCACCCTGTCGAAGGTGGGGTTGGGGATGTAGTCGCTGATCTGACCGCGAACCGCGATCTTCTTACGGCCGTTCACCAGCGGGTACTGGATCACACCCTCGTAAGCCTTGGGCAGGTACCTGGTGAGCGCGTCCTCGGTCTCGTACAGGTGGTTGTCCGCATCGAACAGCGGATACGGCAGGTCACGTGACGGCATGAGATCCTCCTTCGCTGAATAAGAGAACCTTATTCTCCGTCGTGGCGCACGGCAATGTCCTTACGGAGATGAAACTTCTGGATCTTGCCGCTGGCGGTACGCGGGAACTCCGCCACGGCGTGCAGCTCCTCGGGCCACTTCTGCCGGGCCATCCCCGTCCGCTCGAAGTGGGCGCGCATCTCGTCCAGGGTGGGCAGGGCATGCCCGGACCGCAGCCGCACGACGGCCGCGGCGTGCTCGCCCAGGCGGGCGTCGGGGGCCGCGACCACCGCCGCCTCGGCGACGGCGGGCATGGCGAGCAGCACCTCCTCGACCTCGACCGCGCTGATGTTCTCGCCGCCGCGGATGATGATGTCCGCCTTGCGGTCGGTGATCGTGAGATAGCCGTCCTCGTCGATCACCCCGATGTCACCCGTGCGGTACCAGCCGTCCTCGTCGAAGGCGGCCTCGGTCAGGGCGTCGTCGGTGTACCCCATGCACAGGTCCGGGCCCCGGCTGAGGATCTCGCCGTCCTCGTCCAGCCGGAACTCCACGCCCGGCAGGGCGTTCCCGTCGGTGTTCAGCCGCTTGCGCTCGGGCGCGGTGTACATCGAGCCGCTGACCGACGGGTGCTCGGTGCTGCCGTACGAGCGGAACGCCGTGATGCCCAGCTCGGCCAGCCGGGTCATGACCGACACCGGGACCGACGAGCCGCCCAGCCCCGCGTACTTCATGTGGGCCAGATGCGCGGGGGTGAAGTCGGGGTGGTCGAGCAGGCTCGTCATGTAGTACGCGGCGCCGCCGCCCACGGTGAGCCCGTCGCTCGCCATCAGCGCCAGCGCCTGACCCGGGTCCCAGGTGTCGGCGAGGTTGATCGGCGTGCCGTCCAGCACGGGAATCAGGAAGGCGTTCACCATGCCGATGAAGTGCCCGATGGGAGCGGCGGTGAGCTGCCGGCCCCGGTCGGGCGGATAGAGCCCGGCGAGCTGGCGGGTCTCGAAGCCGAGGCTGCGGTGGCTGTGGACGACGCCCTTGGGGTCGCGCGTGGTGCCCGAGGTGAACGCGATCAGGGCGGGCCCCGCCGGGTCGGCGGCGAGCACGCCGGGCATGGGCTCGTCGGCGAGCAGCTCGCCGAAGTCCTGGTCGACGACGCCGACCACGGGCACGTCCGCGTACAGGTCCGGCTGGTGCTCCATCCGCCCGAACCGCTCGGCGGTGACGAAGACCCGCGGCCGGGTCGCGCCCAGGATGTAGCCGACCTCTTTGCGCCCGTAGAAGTGGACGATCGGCACCACCACCGCCCCCAGCAGCGCCGAGGCCCAGAAGACCGCGGCGGCCTCCATCCAGTTGGGCAGCTGGAACGCGATGACGTCTCCGGGACCGACCCCCCGGTCCCGCAGTCCGGCGGCCAGTCTGCGCGCGGTGTGATCGACGTCGCCGAAGGTGCCCGACCAGGGCCGCACCGAGGAGTGCACACGGAAGGCCGTGTCGGGAGCGGCTTCCAGGCCGCGCGCCAGCAGGTCGCCGAGGGTGTCGCGGGTCCACCAGCCCTCCGCCTCGTAGTGCTTGGCCAGTTCGGCGGGGATGGTTCGCATGCTGAGTCACTCCCTCCACATTGAGAGAATTGCACTCTCTCAGAGAGAGAAGGTAAATTCCATACATGGGACGAGACCACGGCTTCCACCCGGTCCGCATCGCTCGGATCATCCAGGAGACGGCCGACACGCGAACGTACGTACTCGACGCGCCCTACTCCTACCGGGCCGGGCAGTTCTTGACGATCAAAGCCTGCGGAGCTCTGCGCAGCTACTCGATGTCCAGCTCGCCGGCCACCGACACCGAACTGATGACGACCGTGAAGCGGGTCCCGGGCGGCCTGGTCTCCAACTGGATGCACGACCATCTCCGACCCGGCGACGTCGTGGAGACCACTCTTCCCGCCGGGGTCTTCTGCCTGCGCGAGACCGACGCACCGCTGGTGGCCTTCTGCGGGGGCAGCGGCATCACGCCGATCCTGTCGCTGGCGAAGACCGCGCTGGCCACGACGGACCGCCGGGTGCGGATGCTGACGGCCAACCGGGACGCAGGCTCGGTCATCTTCGAGTCCGCGCTGGACGAGCTGGCCCGGCGCTACCCGGACCGCTTCGACAACCGGCACCACCTGGACACCCGGAACGGATTCGTCACCGACCGGCAGGTGCGGGACTTCGCCGGGGGCGACCGGGACGCCGACTTCTACATCTGCGGGCCCACGCCCTTCATGGACCTGACCGAGCGGGCCCTGCTGGAGCACGGGGTGGATCCCGGGCGGATCCTGATCGAGCGCTTCGGGAGCCAGACCGAGGCCCCCGCCGCCGATCAGCCCGTGGCCGACCAGGGCGAGAGTGAGGGCACGGTCGCCATCGTCCTGTCCGGCAAGCGGCACACCGTCCCGCAGCACTCCGGCGAGACCCTGCTGGAGAGCGCCCGCCGGGCCGGCCTGGCCCCGCCCTTCTCGTGCGAGTCCGGCAACTGCGCCACCTGCATCGCCCAGGTCACCGAGGGCGAGGCGAAGATGCGAGTCAACAACGCGCTGGACGACGACGAGATCGCCGACGGCTGGGTCCTCACCTGCCAGGGCGAGCCGGTGACCCCGCATGTCACCGTCGTCTACGAGGACTGAGCCGAGCGGCGGCAGTATGGACTGCGACGCCAGGTTACGAATATGCTACTTGCCAAATATGAGAATGCAGATCTCTCATTTGGAGAAGCATGGACGTCGATCTTGAGCTCGATGATGGCCTGGCGGTCATCACCATCGACCGTCCGGAGGCCCGCAACGCCATCGCGCCGGCCACCATGGACGAGCTGGACAAGGTGCTCGACGCCGCGGCCGACGCCCGGGCCCTGGTCATCAGGGGAGCGGGCGACCGGGCGTTCGTCTCCGGCGGCGACCTGAAGCAACTGGCCAGGATCCGCACCGAGGACGAAGCCGTCGCCATGGCCCTGCGGATGCGCGGGATCTGCGACCGGCTGGCGGCCTTCCCCGGCCCGGTGATCGCCGCCCTCAACGGCCACGCCCTCGGCGGCGGGGCCGAGGTCGCAGTGGCCGCCGACATCCGGGTGGCGGCCGACGACATCAGGATCGGCTTCAACCAGACGGCCCTGGCGATCATGCCCGCGTGGGGCGGCGCCGAGCGGCTCGCCGCGCTGGTCGGCCGGGGCCGGGCGCTCATGCTCGCCGGCGCCGGGACCCTGCTCGGCGCCGACGAGGCCCTGCGCCTCGGGCTGGTCGATCTGGTCCTGCCGCGGGACGCGTTCGAGCAGGGCTGGCGCGCCCTGGCCAGGTCGCTGGCCACGCGTCCGGCACAGGAGATCAAGCAGGTCATGTCGGGATCCGTACCGGCGCAGGAGGCGGCTCGCGCCTTCGCGCGCCTGTGGGTGGCCGACGAGCACTGGCAGGCAGCGGAAAGGGTGATGTCCCGTGGCAAATGACGTGGCGAGTGGGATCCGGGTGGAGAGCGGCCCCGTCGGTCCGGTGGTACGTCCGCCGGACCCGTCCGGGACGGTCATCCTGTACCTGCACGGCGACCGGCAGCTCTCCGCGGACCCGGAGTCCGCGCCCGACATGGCCGCACGCCTGGCCCTGCGCACCGGCGCCACCGTCGTCTGCGCCCGCTACCGGCCCTCGTTCCCAGCCGCGTTGGAGGACGTCCACGCCGCGTACGAGCACTGCCAGACCCTGGGCCCGGTGGCGGTGGCGGGCAACCGGCTGGGGGCCGGTCTCGCAGCCGCCCTGCTGGTCCGGCTGCGCGACGTGGGGGCCGAGCCGCCCCGGTGCGCGGTGCTGATCTCGGCGCTGCTCGACATGACCATGGACGCGCCCAGCCTCATGCTCAACGCGAGGGCCGATCCGACGTTCGACGTCGCCGAGCTGCGGCGGCGCGCCGCGCGCTACGCCGCCGACACCGCGCCCACCGACCCGCTCCTGAGCCCGATGCACGCCAACCTGCACGGACTGCCCCCGATCCAGCTCGTGGCGGCGGGCACCGATCCGCTGCTGGACGACTCGCTGGGGTTCGCCGCCCGCGCGGCCCGGTCCGGCGTGACGGTGGACCTGCACGTACGGCAGGACGCGGCGAGCCTGCGCGCCGGGACGATCATGGCCGTGGCCGACTTCATACAGGCGTGGACCCCAGCAGCACGGACAGCACATCCCGCATGATCTCGGGGTGGTCGGTCTGGTCCTGGTCCACCTGCCACTGCAACTGCATCCCGTCCAGCATCGCCACCACGGCCATCGCCGCGGCCCGCGGCGTCAGGCCGCTGGGCAGGCGGGCCCCGTACCGCTCGGTGAGCAGCTCGGCCGCGTGCTCCACCACCGTCTGGTAGTGGTCGTGGAAGAACCCCTGCGCGGCCGGATCGCTGCCGGCGACGGTCTCGGCCAGCAGCACGCTGTGGATCTGGGCCAGGCCGGGATTGCGGTGGCCGTAGGCGACCACCTCGGCGAGCTGGCTCGGCAGGTCCTTGTCCGCGTGCCCGGCGGCCAGATGCTCGCGGTTGAGATCCTCCCTGAGCTGGAGGACCGCGACGAGCAGCCGCTTCTTGCTCGGGAAGTAGTGCAGCAGCCCCTGCCTGGTCAGGCCCGCCCGCTCCGCGACAGCGTCGAGCGAGGTCCCCTTGTAGCCGCGCTCCGCGAACACTTCCAGAGCCGCGGACAGGATTTCCTCATGCCTGCCCGTTGTCATTCGGCATTCCTCCCGCCACGGACGGTCCCGGTGTAACACTACGTTCACCGTGGCGGCGGCACGAGCATCCTGGCAGAGCCGTGACCGGACCGGGGCGAGTTCCTCAGACCGCCGGCGGCAGCTCGAAGCCGGGGACGATCACCGCGTTGGTGTCGGCCGCCATGTGCCGCAGCGGCTTCGCCCTCCCGTACTCGGCCGAGTCGTACCAGGCCTGGGCCGCCTCCACCGAGGCGAACTCCAGGATGACGGTCCGGTCGCCGTGCCACTCCCCCTCGATGACCCGGGGCTGTGTCACCGCCAGGACGGTGGCGCCGCTCCGCGCGATCGTCGGTCCGGCCGCTCGCATGTACGCGTCCATGCCCGCCGGGTCCTTGATGACCTCGGTCAGGATGACGTATCCCTTCGGCATCGGCTCTCCTTCGGGTAGGGGTCGGTCAGCTGCTCACGGGCTGTGGGCGCCAGAACAGCCCGAGCAGGCCCGCCGTGGCCGCGACGGCCACGCCCAGCGCGATGCCGCCGCCGGCCCAGCCGGTGACGTCGATGCCGCCGGCGTTGTCCACGGAGAAGCGCCCGGGGCCCAGCACGGCCAGCGCCAGGCAGACCACGGACAGCACGAGGACGTACTCGTAGCCGTCCTTGAAGACGAAGAAGCCGTTGGTCCGGTGCGCGAGGAGGCCGGCGACCAGCATCACGGAGATGACCGCCGCGCAGGCCAGCGGGGTCGCCAGCCCGGCCACCAGCAGTGCGCCCGCGCCCACCTCGGTGACCACGCTCATCCAGGCCTGGAGCCGGCCGTGCCGCAGGCCGAGCCCGCTGAACCAGCCGGCGGTGCCCTCGATGCGGCCGCCGCCCCGCCAGTGGTTGAGCCCGTGCGCGATCATGGTGATGCCCACGATCGCTCGTACGAGCAGCAGCGCCACAGCGTCTGCGTCGGTCATATCGCCCTCCCGCGGGCCAGTAGGCATTCCTCGACGAACGACAGGATCTTCAGGTGGTACGCCAGGGCCGACAGCCCGAGGCTCAGGTTGTGGCCGCCGTCCCTCTGCTCCTCGACGACCACCCGGGGGGAGCCGGTGAACAGGGTCGCGAGGTCGGCCAGCGCCTCGGGGCCGGACCGCCACACCTTCTCGTGATCGCCGAGGGTGAAGTGCACGGGGATGCGCACCCGGGCGGCATGCTGGGGGAATTCGGGCGCCCAGGTCCGGGCGAGGACGCCCTCGTAGGCCGGGCCGGGAGACAGGATGCGGTAGCCGCCGACGACATCGGCCGGGTAGAGCCAGGTCGGCTCCCACAGCAGCGCGCGCAGGCTGCCGCCGGTCCGCCTGGGGCCGGAGCTGTCCCGCCGCCACTGCGACATGGTCTCCAGCGCGCCGTCGTGGTGCTGCCGTCCGGACCCGGCGAGTTCCACGCCCAGCAGGCCCGTCCCACGCTCGTCACAGGCCATCCGGACCGCCAGTTCGCAGCCGATCGAATGCGCCAGCAGGAACACGCCGGCGCCTCGCGGGCGTGACGCCAGCAGCCGGTCCACCGCCGCGTAGGCGAGGTCGACCCGCCGCTGGGGAGGGTCCATCTGCTCCGCGTGACCGGCGGATTCGCCGTATCCGGGGCGGTCCAGGGCGATGACGGTGTAGCCGAGCGCCGCGCCCGCCCACAGCAGGGACTGCCGGGGGCGGTCGGGATAGTGGAAGTACCGCGAGGTCACCGCCCCGCCGTGCAGGGCCACGATGACGGCGCGCGGCTGCGGGACTTCCCGGATCAGCGCCGACATCGGGATGCCGTCGACCTCGACGACGACGCGGGACACACCGGTGCCGTCGTCGGTCAGCACGGCCAGATCGGGTTCGCTGGAGGTCAATGGTCCGCCTTGAGTAGGATCACGCCGCTCGTGGCGAGACCGCCGGTGCTGGCCACGGCGACCCGCGCGCCCGCGACCTGCCTCGGCCCGCCCTCGCCGCGCAGTTGGACGACCGCCTCGTGGATCAGCCCCATGCCGTGGGTGCGGCCGTGGGAGAGCTGGCCGCCGTGGGTGTTCAGCGGGAGCAGTCCGTCCCGGGCGATGTTCTTGCCGCCGTCGAGGAAGTCCTTGCCCTCGCCGATACCGCAGAAGCCCAGCCCCTCGATCCAGGACAGGCAGTTGAAGGTGAAGCCGTCGTAGAGCTGGGCCACATCGACGTCGGAGGGACGCATCGAGGTGCGCGACCAGAGGTGGGCGGACTGTCCGAGCACCTGCGGTTCGTGGGTCAGGGTGCTCTGGTCCCATTCGAGCCGCTCGATGATCTGCGTCCCGACGGCCTCCACCAGCACGAGGGGCTTGGCCAGGTCGCGGGCCGCGTCCACGGCCGACACGATCACCGCGACGGCTCCGTCGCAGGGGACGTCGCAGTCGTAGAGCCCGAACGGCGTGGTGACGGGCCTGGCCGAGAGGTAGTCGTCCATGGTCATCGGTTCGCGGTAGACCGCGGTCGGGTTGAGCGCGGCGTTGGCCCTCTGGTTCAGCGCGATCCAGCCGAGCGTCTCGCGGGTGCTGCCGTAGCGGTGGAAGTGCCGCTGGGCGTTCTGCGCCAGGGTGTGCGCCGCCGAGATCGCCCCGAAGGGCTTGATCCAGCCCGCGTCCCCGGAGGCGGCGCCCTGCGTGATCTTCCCCTGCCGGATCAGCTCGCCGTACGTGGCCTCCCAGACGGTACGGAAGCACAGCACATGCCGGGCCAGCCCGGCGGCGACCGCGAGCATCGCGGCGATCACCGAGCCGCCCGGCCCGAAGGTCTCGCCGCCGCCGTTGTACCAGGTCGGCCGGATGCCCAGCGCCGACTCCAGGGCGGTCACTCCTCCCTCGGCGAAGCCACCGAACGGCCCGGCGCCGGGATACGCCGCCAGGCCGTCGATGTCGTCGAGGGTGAGACCGGCGTCGGCCACCGCCCGTTCGCAGGCCTGGACGGTCAGCGACAGCGGGGGGACCATCAGCCGGCGCCCGATCTGCGACATCCCGATGCCGCTGATCGCCACCTTGTCCTCGAACTTCTCCCGCGTGGCCATCGGGCGTACGCGGCGCCGCAGTTGCTCCGGCTCCACCTCCTCCGAGGGCAGCTCGGCCAGGGCGGGCTGCTCTGCGGCGGGACGGAACAGCGGCAGCCATACGTCTTCGTGCCGCTCGAAGACGACCTCCATCCGCATGCCCAGTTCGAGCTGCCCGGGATCGCACTCGACGGCGTTGGTCGTGAGCCGGACCCGGGGGTCCTCCTCGATGGCGACCTGGGCGACGACGTAGGGCGCGGGCATCCCGGGCAGGCTGAACCGGTGGTTGACGGTGAAGCCGATCAGCGTCGCGAATCCGGAGACGACCCGTATGCCGGACTCGTGCGCCCGGCAGTACCGGCATACGGGCTGGGGCGGATGGATCAGAGCCGCGCAGGACCCGCACTCCTGGAAGCGCAACCGGCCATCCGCCCCGGATGTCCAGAAGAACTCGTTCTCCCCCGTGAGCTGCGGCAGGGGGCGTCCCGACGGTTCGGACACGTCTCTCTTCTCCTCGGTCGGTTCTCCGCGGTCAGCGATCAGCGATCAGCGATCAGCGATCGATCTTCGCCTTGTCCTTCCGGACCGTGACGGGCTCGGCGAGCCGCTGTTCGTCGCAGACCTTCTGCAGGGCCTCAAGGGTCTCTTCGAGCCCGGCCCCGAGCCGGCGGCCCGGGGTGAAGGTCGCCGGGAGGTGGCGCATGCCCTGGATGACGCCGATCGTCTCGTAGTGCTCGGCGCCCTCGGGGTCGCACCGGTAGTCCGGCATCCGGTCCAGCACCTGGGTGACCATCCGCTTGAACACCGTGCGCGCGACGTTGGAGCCGATGCAGCGGTGGATGCCCAGCCCGAAGCTGGTGTGCCGGTTGCCCTTGCGTTCCATGTCGATCGTGTTGGGCTCGGGGAAGACCGACGGGTCCCGGTTGGCCATCGCCCAGGACAGCCAGAGGCGTTCACCCTCCTTGAAGCGGGTGCCGACGATCTCGCAGTCCGCGGAGATGGTGCGCCCGTCGCCCGGAGCGGGGGTGAAGTACCGCAGGAACTCCTCGGTCGCGGAGTCCAGCAGCGTGTCCCGCTCCCGGCTGAGGCGTTCCCGCTCCCCCGGGTTCTCCGAGAGCCACTCCAGGGCGTGCGCGGTGAGCGCCGTGGTGGTGTCGAAGCCGCCGCCGATGAGCAGGGCCAGCACGCCGAGCAGCTCGTCGTCGGGCGGCGTCCTGCCGTTGATGTCGGCACGTACGAGGGCGTCCACCAGACCGGGCCGGGGATTGGCCCGGATCTCCATGATCGAGCCGTACAGGTCCCGTCCCATGTTCTTCTGCAGCTCGGTGACGCGCGCCTGGTCGGGTGAGTTCGGCGGCGTGTACACCCCGGCGTGGGCCGGTTCGTTGTAGATGACCCACTTCTTGAGCTGGATGCCCATCATGCCCATCGTCAGGACGGCCGGCACGATGTTGGCGAGGTCGTCGACGAAGTCGATCCGCCCCTCCTCGATCTTCTCGTCGATGGAGGCGCGCACCACCTCGTCGATGAGCGGGATCCAGCGGCTGACGGCGGCCGGTGACAGATACGGGTTGAGGGTCTGGCGGTAGTAGCGCTGCTCGGGCGGGTCCATCTCCAGGAAGCCGCCCCTGGAGGACTTCGCCCGGGGCGGCGAGGGGATGCTGATGCCCTCGTAGCCCCGCCGCTCGCCCTTCACGTCGTGGTCGTTCGACAGGAACTCGGCGGACCGGGCGATCTCGAAGACCTCGCGCTGCCCGCTGGCGACCCAGTGGCCGTCGTAGGTGTCCGACCAGGCGATCGGGCACTTGGACTGGAGCTCCTGGGTGACCGCCTCGAACTCGTGGCGGTACTGGGGAGTATGCCGGTCGAAGTGGATCCGGTCCTTCTTGCGATCGTCGTCGTTGACGACTTCGTCGGTGGTCATGCCCTTGCCCTCCACGGGTCAGGAGATGGAGATCGCTCGTTCCGGACAGGACATGGCGGCCTCGGAGACGTCGTCCTCCTGATCCGCCGGAACGTCTTCGTTGATGACCGACGAGTGACCGTCGACCTCGCTGAGCTCGAATGTCGCCGGAGCCCGCATGGCACAGAGCGTGTGGCCCTGGCAGCGCTCGGAGTCGACCTGCACCTTCACGATGTGTCCTTCCCGCCGCGTAGGAGCGGCTACTTCAGATCCGCGATCGTCTTGCCGACATCGGCCAGGGTGAGCGGCTTGCCGTAGGAGGCCTTGAACTTGTAGGCGGCGATGTTGCAGCGGTAGGCGCCGTTGTCCGGCTTGAAGTCGGCCACGGTCCAGCCCTTCGCCGTCGCCTGGACGACGTTGAAGCATGTGCGGGGCGAGGTGTTCGAGGACAGATCCGCCGGGGCCTGCAGCCCGCCGGCCGTCCACGCGGTCTGCTTGGCCGCGCTGTCGAGCACGCACTTGCGGGTCAGCTCGGAGCAGCTCCGGGCGGATTCGGCGAACAGCAGCCAGGCGGAGAACGCCTGCACGGCGGGCAGGGTGACCTGGGCGTCGGGCGCGTACTTGGCGTACAGCTTCACGACCTGCTCGGTCGCCGGGTTGTCCGCCGCCTCCTCCACCGGATAGACGGCGGGCAGGGCCGCGTAGTTGTTCTGCGACGCGAGCGAGCCGGCGGCCAGTTGCAGGAAGGCGGGGCCGTAGGCGTTGCTGTTGGCGTCGATCCAGTCGAGCTTGTAGCCGATGCTGGTCAGGACCTGTTCCAGCTTGGCCAGTTCGCTGAAGGAGCCGTTGAAGATCAGGCCCTTGACCTTCTTGCTCTTGATCTTCTGCGCGTAGGGCGTCCAGTCGGACACGCCCGCGGCCGGGTACAGGTCGTCGTAGGAGATCTTGGCGCCCAGGGCGGCCAGGGTCTCCTTGCCCTCGGCGCGGGTGGCTGTGATGGCCGGCGAGTCACCGGAGATGATGCCGACGCTGCTCGCCGAGGACGGGTACTTCTCCTTGGTCAGCCAGGAGTAGTAGCCCGCGTAGGGCGCGTAACCGAGGGCGGGGCCCAGCGGGTACGCCTGGAGGTCGGATCCGACGTTCGGTATCTGGACGACCTGCGCGGGGAAGTCCGGGAGCAGGCACTTCAGCCTGTCCTTGGTGCCGAGGCTGTCCAGGGCGGAGCCGCCGCCGACGAGTGCGAAGTCCGACTTGCAGGCCACCAGCATCTGCTGGGCCACCTGGAAGAGCTTGCTGTCGTGGGTGACGGGGACGAGCTTGCGGCCGTTGATGCCGCCCGCGTCGTTGCACCAGGAGGTGAACACCTTGGCCGCGTTGACGAATTCTGGGTTCTTGGTGAACCCGAGGTCGGTGAAGACGCCGACCTTGATGTCGGCGGTGGTGACTCCGGTGCCGGTGACGGCCTTGGGCGTACCGGACCCGCAGACGTTCTTCAGTGTGCCGAAGTCGGCCTGGGAGGCCGAGGAAGCGGAGGCGGACGGGCTGCTGTCCGCGGTGCTTGCGGCGCGGCCGCTGCACCCGGCCAGGGTCAGGACAGTCACGGCGATGAGCAAGCGTCTTGAGCGTCTCAACGGGTTCTCCTAGAGAATTGGTCCCCGAAGTGCGGTGATCAGTGCGGTGATCGGTGCTGTGAGCGGTGCTGTGAGCGGTGCTGTGATCAGGTGACTGCGCCCGCCGCCTTGAGGGCGATGATGCGGTCCCAGTCCAGGCCCAGTTCGAGGAGGATCTCCTCGGTCTGGGCTGCGAACTCGGGGGCAGGCCCGAGTTGTGGAGCGCTTACGTCGAACTGCACCGGGTTGGCGGCCAGTTCGAGCTCGCCGGCCCGGACCACGTACTCATTCGCGCGGACCTGCACGTCGTCGGCGACCTGGCGGGAGTCCTGGACCGGGGCCCATGGC
>Ga0307517_10008734_pt1 | contig 14497 bp, 9 predicted proteins | sample 23_EM_MG_FD_194515 | JGI IMG/M metagenome (GOLD analysis project Ga0307517, IMG submission 194515) | Populus trichocarpa ectomycorrhiza microbial communities from riparian zone in the Pacific Northwest, United States - 23_EM | ecosystem: Host-associated > Plants > Roots > Unclassified | place... | reverse complement strand
CCCGCCGCTGATGCGCGTGAGGGGCATTTTCTGCTTGATCTGCTTGATGGACTCGATGAAGTCCACCGCGTAATTATTATGTTCTTCGATGCCGGTGGCGATGGCGAAGATATTCGGGTCGAAGATAATATCCTGGGGGTCGAAGCCTACCTGCTCCACGAGTATATTATAGGCCCGTTCGCTGATGTTCACTTTTTTCTCGAGGGTATCCGCCTGTCCGTTCTCGTCGAAGGCCATGACAATGACGGCGGCGCCATAGCTCTTGCAGGTAATGGCCTGCTCGATGAACTTCTCTTCTCCTTCTTTCAGGGAGATGGAGTTGACGATACATTTCCCTTGTACGCATTTCAATCCCGCTTCGATGATGGAGAACTTCGAGGAGTCGATCATGATAGGGATCTTCGCGATATCCGGTTCCGCCTGCAGGAGGTTCATGAAGGTCTGCATGGCTTTCTCCCCGTCCAGCAGGGCATCATCCATATTGACGTCCAGGATCTGCGCGCCGCTCTCTACTTGCTGGCGGGCTACGCTGAGGGCTTCCTCGTATTTGTTCTCACGGATGAGGCGCGCGAACTTTTTGGAGCCCGTCACGTTCGTTCGTTCCCCTACGTTCACGAAATTCGTTTCGGGCCTGACGACAAGGGGTTCCAGCCCTGCGAGGCGTAAAAAAGGTTTTATCGTAAGCGTTTCTGACATCTTTATCTGATCCTTTTATTTATAAACGTTATACTCTTAATACTCCTCCCAATCTTATCTCACTACTGACCATTCACTACTCACAATTCTTACCTCACCACTGACCACTCACTACTCACAATTCTTACCTCACCACTGACCACTCACTACTCACTACGCCAGTTCCTTCTCCACCACCGGCAACTGCCTCGGCTTGATCTTAGCTACTTCCTGCGCGATATGCCGGATATGGTCCGGGGTCGTGCCGCAGCAGCCCCCTACGATATTGACCCAGCCGTTCCTGGCCCATTCTTCAATGAAGTGCGCCGTCTGTTCGGGCTGTTCGTCGTATTCACCCATGGCATTCGGCAGGCCGGCATTGGGATAGGCCGAAGTATAGCAGGCGGAGATCTGGCTCAGCTCTTCGATATGCGCGCGCATTTCCTGGGCGCCCAGCGCGCAGTTCAGGCCGATGCTGAGGGGGCGTGCATGCATGACGGAGACATAGAAGGCTTCCAGGGTCTGGCCGCTGAGGGTCCGTCCGCTGGCGTCCGTAATGGTCCCGCTGATAAGGATGGGCAGTTCCTTCTTCTTCGTATCGCGGAAATATTTTTTAATGGCGAAAATGGCCGCTTTGGCGTTCAGGGTATCGAAGATCGTCTCGATCAGCAGGAGGTCGGCGCCGCCTTCTACCATCGCCTTGACCTGTTCCAGGTAAGCCGTAGCTACTTCATCGAAGGTCACGGAACGGAAACCGGGATTATTAACATCCGGTGAGAGAGAAAGCGTTTTGTTCATAGGACCGATGGCGCCCGCTACAAAGCGTGGCTTGGAAGGGTCTTTGCGGGTATATTCATCCGCAGCCTCCCTGGCCAGTCTGGTTCCCGCCAGAGCCATCTCGTATACATAAGGCTCCAGCTCATAATCGGACTGGGGAATGGAGGTAGAGGCAAAAGTATTGGTCTCGATGATATCGGCCCCTGCCTCCAGGTATTCGCGGTGGATGCCCTTTATGATCTGCGGCTGCGTGATATTGAGAATATCGCTGTTGTTCTTAAGGTCTTTATGCCAGTCCTTGAATTTTTCGCCCCGGTAAGTGGCTTCCGTAGGCTTATGACGCTGGATCATGGTGCCCATGGCGCCGTCGATAACGAGAATGCGTTCTTTCAAACAATCCTGGATAGTGCTCATAATGGTATCCTCCTTTTCTTGAACCGGCCTTCTGCTGCCGGCTGCAATGAATTAACAAAATGGATGATCCGGAATGGACAAACGCTGCTGAGGAGAAAAAATTTTCTGAATAGTTAAAACGAGGGAAATAAACCGGGGATAGACCTGTAAAGGGATTATTTCAGACGTTTATTAGTTCAGTTGTTTCTTCCACTTCTTGCGAAGCGTTCGACCGATACAGGCTGAACAATAAACAAATCCGCCTGTTCCGGAATGCAAATATACGAAAAAGATCGGTATCGTCAAGCCCCGGCACCTACCTACCTATCCCCCAAGCCTATAAACCTTCCCCAACACCTACCTCACCACTGACAACTCACCACTCACCTTCCCACATAGCTCTCCACGGGCAAACGATTAGTGATCGAGCGGGCAAGCGTCATCTCATCCGCATATTCCAGCTCCCCGCCAAAAGCGATCCCCCGGGCGATCGTGGTCACCTTGACCCCCGAGCCCTGCAGTCTTTTCTGGATATAGTAGATGGTGGTATCCCCCTGGATCGTGGGGTTTAAGGCGAAGATCAGTTCCTGGGTATGCTCCTTCTGCACCCTGCTGACGAGGGCTTCGATATTCAGCTGTTCGGGGCCTACGCCGTCGAGAGGGGAAATGATCCCGCCGAGTACATGGTAGGCGCCGTTATATTGCTGGGTGCTCTCGATGGCGATCACTTCGCGGATGCTCTCCACCACGCAGATCAGCTCCTGCTTGCGCGAGGAATTGGAGCAGATGGAACAGATATCGGCATCGGCAATATTGCAGCAACGTTGGCAGAACTTGATCTCCTGCCGCATCTTGATCAGGGTCTCCCCGAAACCCTGTACCTGGGAGGCTTCCATCTTCAGCAGGTGCAGCACGAGACGGAGGGCCGTCTTCTTCCCGATACCGGGGAGCCGGGAGAATTCATTGACGGCGTTCTCCAATAAAGCAGAGGAAAATTGCATGCCGCAAAGGTACTGAATTGAGGCCAATCCTGGCGTGGGGCGGGCAGCCCTTAAAGGTTAATGTCGACGTCATTATCCCAGTTGGGCTTCACATTCAGCTTACCCCCCCTGATATTCAGGACAGGCCGTACTTTTTCAGGCTGCCGGTGCTTGCCGAAGAACTCCCCGCTGTCCCAGACGCCATTGCCGTTCTCGTCATAGAGGATCCTCAGCTCATATTCACCCGGCTGGAAGATACGGGTCCTGAATTCCGCGCGGGTCGTAAAGGGATAGGAGAACTTCACCGCATCGCCCTGCACGAATTGCAGGACGGGATGTTTGGAAAGGTCCAGGCGGGCGAATCGAAGGCGCACTTCTCCGTAATCCGTTTCCTTTTTGGTATGGAAAGAAATGGTATCGATCTTCAGCAGCTGCGTTCCCGCCGAATCTTTGACGGCCTCCTTCGCGAGGATCAGGTTGTACTTGGTATCGGTGGGCCAGCGATACATCAGCGTGAATTTCTTGTTGGTGGAATCCCGGAGAAAGGAATATTGCCGGGGGTCGATATCGTTAAAATCCCCGCTGGTGAATCGTATTTTGGAAGTATCGAAGGTCTGAAGACTGCTGGAAAAGGTGATCCGGAAGGAATCCAGCACATCCAGTTCACCGCCGGTGGCCGAGGTCTGGAAAAACAGCCGTTTTTCCTTCTCTTTATCCTTTCCCTTCTCCGATGGCTTCGAACCTGCGGGCCTTCCGCTGGTGGAAGGGGTCTTCGTGACGGGCTTCGTGTCCGTCTTGTCGACATAGGCATAAAGGGTGATGGGCTGAACAGCCGGACCGACCGCCACCGGGCTATCTGCAAAGGCGAATAGCTGGCTCTTGGAAAGGTACCGGCGGGTGCCGCCCTCGTCCTTCATGGCATACAGGGAATAGGTGCCGGGCTGGAGATAGCGAAAAGCGAAATGCCCCAGGCTATCCAGGCGCGTCATATAACGGGGCCGGTCATTCACCACGGCCGAATCGTCGTGTTTGGCGTGCAGCACTACGATGAGCGTACTGTCCGTCTTGCCGGTGGCCGCCAGGATCACATTGCCGGAAAGCTCCGAAGAATCGATGTGATTGCCCGTAGTGAACACATATTCCAGGTGCTTCAGCACATTCCCTTCGTTGACGTCTTTGACGCCTCTCCCGAAATCGAAGGAATAGGTCGTATTAGGTTGCAGCGTATCTTTTATTTCGATGGTGACGGTCCGGAGCTTCGAATCGACGAGGGGATCTATCTTGGGAACAGGAGACACGATGAGGTTGTCATGGATATCCTTCCCGTCGATATATTCGTTAAAATTGAAGACGATCTTTTTAGGGGTGATATGACGGGAACTGTCGACCGGGGTCACAGAGATCAGTACGGGCGGAATACTGTCCCGGGGACCACCCATGGGAGGGATGATATTGGCGCATCCGGTCGGGATGGTCAGATTGAATACACTGATAATGAAAAGGACGGGCAATAACAGAGGGATCTTACACTTCATGCTTTGGACTTATCGGGACAAATATCTGCAAACTTAGGTGCTTTCGGCAAATTGCCTTCCGCCTGATTCCTAATTATCCCTTAAATCCGCTCTTTTCCCATCTATTTCACACTTCACAACTTTCCCCGCATATCTCACCACTCACCACTGACCACTCACTACTCACCACTCACCACTCACTACTCACCACTCACTTCCTCCTCTTCCTCCCTGATCTCATGTAACGCAATGGCCAGGTTATTGGTCTTTACGAAATCACACCAGTGGCAATCCGGCTTGCCGCATCCCGTATAGAACTGCCGGGCCTGTATCTTTTGCCAGGTATCGGTGATCTGCTGGGTGACGGTCGTGGTATCCTCCGGACGGATAAGGATCTTTACCTTTTGATATTCTTTTCGTTTATCGGGCTCCACAAAATCGAATTCCGTGCTGACCACTTTCCAGTCCTTTTGCTCATAATGGTCCACCAGGATCTTGTAGAATACGGCCTGCCGCCAGTAATCCCCGCCGTCCGGCTGCCTGGGGTTCGGGGGGGCCAGCTTTTCCTTTGCTTTCTCGATATCCCCCGTCTTATAATCCACCACGTTGACGTCCTTACCCTGGAATTCCAGCTTATCCAGCTTGCCTTTGACAGGCACTCCCCGTACCGTCACATTGCGGATATTCCTTTCCACGGCGACGATCTTGTTCCACTGGTAAAGGTATTTGTCGTAATAGTCGGAGAGGACGGTCTGCCCGTATTCCAGCCGGCGCGCAAAAGCCTCCTTCGTAAAGCTTTCCCGGTGACGGTGCATATACCAGTTAAAATCCTGTAACAGCTCTTCTTTTGTGGGGAAGAGCTCCTCGGCATGCGCCTTCATTTTTTCAAAGAGGCGTTGCAGGGCGAAATGTACGGAGGAACCGAATTCGGTGGCCTCGTTCTTGGGTGAAGGGATGCGGACCAGGTTCTTATAATAGAATTCCAGCGGGCATTTGAGATAGTTGTTAAGGGCCGTTACGCTCATCACGAATTTTTCCAGCATGCGACTGATAAATCCCTCTTCGGCCTGCTCTATTTCGGGGGCGATCGTTTCGGTGAAAGGAAGGGCGTCGAACTCTGCGAGTGTTTCTCCGCTGAGGGCGACCAGCTCGATGGGAAGAGGATGCTGATCGCGGATCTCCGCAATGAACAGGGAGGGCTCCAGCTCTTTTCCGTCCTGCCGGTAACGGGCATAGGAAATGAATAAATGGATCTCCACTCTTGTCAGGGCTACGTAGAAGAGACGGCGCAGCTCTTCCAGGTCGCTGGATCCCGAAGGGCCGCCGGGCTTTTTACGGGAAGCCAGCAGGGTATCGGGGTATTTATAGCCTCCGCCGGGTTTGCGTTTCTTTTCCCAGGTGGAGGCATTGCATCCGGCAAAGAACACATATTCGAATTCCAGCCCCTTGGCCCCATGCGCGGTGAGCAGGTTGACGGCCTTATCGCTGCCGGCTACCTGTAACAGGGGGATGATGATGCCATTCTTTTCCATCAGGTCGATCACTTCCACGAGACTTTCCAGGTCCAGCTCGGGATTGCGGCGGGACTCTTCTTTCACGAACTCGAACAGGGCCGTCAGTACCTGCATGAGGAAGATCTTTTCCGGGCTTTGCACGATATGGGCCAGGATGCCTGTCTCGCGTATGCAATTTTCGAAAAGGGTCTGCAAGGTTACGTTGGGCGCTTTGCCGATGAGGCTTTCCAGGACGCGGCTGGCTTTTTTCAGCCCTTCCGGCAGGCCGGTGTCGAAGAGGTCCCGGGCGGGGCGGGCGGCCCTTTCGTAGAGGAGCCGTCGCAGGGACGTACGCTGATCGGTGAACTGTTTGTCCGCGACTTCCACGGAGAGCTTCGCGATCTCGATGGGGGGGATACTGAAGAAATCGAAGTGGAGGATCTCGAACAGCATCTCGTCTCCGCCGTAAGGGGTATCGTGTTCCGCGGCCAGGTAACGAAGGACCTGGACGATCTTCCGGGCAAGGGGGATCTCCAGGAGGTTCAGGCTGCGTTTACTGAAGACAGGTATCTTTTTCAACTGGAGGAACCGGGCCAGTTCTTCCCCGTATTTATTTTCTTTATAGATGACGGCGATCTTGCCCGGGGAGACGCCTGTCCCGACAAGCCTTTCTATTTCCAGGGTGATATCCGTCATCTCCTCCCGGGGGCTCTTATATTCCCGGATAACAGGAGGATCATGGAGGGCGCTGGTGACGGGATGGCTGGCTACCAGGTCTTTGGAAAGGCCGGGGATCTGTTTAACGAGGCGGTCCTCGTTCCGGTCGATCAGGCTTTTGGAGATATCCAGCACGGGCTGGGTAGAACGGTAGTTATTCGTGAGGACGACGGTCCGCAGGTCTTCCCGGTAGCTGTCGGCGAATTCCAGCATATTCTCCACGTTGGCGCCCTGGAACCGGTAGATGCTCTGGTCGTCATCGCCCACGACGAAGATATTGGGGCGGTCCCAGTAATTGATCAGCAGGCTGACCAGCCGGTTCTGGGTGCCGCTGGTGTCCTGGTATTCATCCACGAGGATGTACTGGTAACGTTCCTGGTAATTGGCCAGGAGCGGCTTATTCTCTTCGAAAGCACGGATGACCCAATTGATCATATCGTCGAAATCGTAGCGGTTCTTACGGCGCATCAGCTCCTGGAAAGGGGTGAATTCATTCACGGCGGCCCTTAATTTGAGCATCTTTTCCGTTTCTTCGGCGATCTTGTCGACCCGGATATCTCCTTTCTTGAACTCCTTGGTGGCCCGTTTAGCGACATATTCGTCCCGGCCCGGCAGCTCCGCCAGGTACTGGTCGATCTTCCCGTTGATGAATTCCGGGGTCCAGCCCTCCCTTTTCATGGTGGAAAAGAGGGTTTGCAGGTTGCCCATCTCGAAATAAACATCCCCCCGGTATCTTTTAAGGGGGTGATCCTTCCGGAAGCCATCGATCAGGATCCGGAAATGCTGTATCCTTTCCAGCTCGGAAATGGGATCCAGGGAGGTTTTTTCGAAAAGCGGCAGGTTTTCCTGTATAATATCGTTGCAAAAACTGTGAAAAGTATGGATATGCACCTTATAGGCATCCGGGCCGATAAAGGAGAGCAGGCGTCTGCGCATGGCGATCGTGCCGGCGTCGGTATAGGTAAGGCAAAGGATATTCTCAGGGAAGGAGTCCGTATCCAGTAGAATTTTCCCGATCCGGGCCGCCAGGATCTGGGTTTTGCCCGTGCCGGGGCCTGCGATCACCATAACGGGACCTTCGGTGGTATCGACTGCAATGCGTTGCTGTTCATTCAGTTTCCGGTATTCTTCCCGGAAATGCTGCTGGAGTTTCTCCCGGTTAATGGACATACTCAAAGATACGCTACCAGCGCCAATTCCGTTCAAGTTCGGATGCAAGTCCCGGGCCGTCTTAAATAATTACAAAATAGCCAGTTAGCCCCTCCGGGTGGCCGACTGACCCATAGGTGTAAACACTTAATTTTGCGCCCGGAAAACCTATATATTGGGAAACGGGAAACGCTTAAATTGGAAAATGTCCTATCCTGGGAATAAATTCGCTGATTCTACGTTTAATCCTTATCCTATATAAACGCAACGCTATGAAAAACCATCAGTCCTTTAAAGTATTCATCGTTGAAGATGATGTCTGGTACGGATCCATGTTACAGCATTATCTTTCATTGAATCCCGAATACGAGGTCAAACGATTCGAATCTCCCCGTGATTTCTTTGCTGCCCTTCATGAGAATCCCGATGTAGTGACCCTTGACTATTCTCTGCCTGATTGCGACGGGGCCGAAGTATTGAAAAAAATAAAAGAGCACAACCCGGATATACGGGTCATCGTGATCTCCGGTCAGGAAGACGTGGCCACGGCCATCAACCTGCTGAAGAACGGGGCCTTCGACTATATCGTTAAGGATGACGATACCAAGGACAGGCTGTGGAACAGCATCCTGCATCTGCGCGAGATCAGCGACCTTAAGCAGGAAGTGGAGACCCTGAAAAGCCAGGTGAGCAGGAAATACGATTTCTCCCAGATGATCCTGGGTAAGAGCGATTCCATCCTGAAGGTTTTTTCGCTGATAGAAAAAGCCGCCAAAACAAATATTACCGTATCCGTTACGGGCGAGACAGGCTCCGGTAAGGAGATGATCGCCAAAGCCATTCACTATAACTCCGATCGGCACAAACAGCCCTTCGTAGCGGTGAATGTAGCGGCCATTCCCCGGGACCTGCTCGAAAGTGAACTCTTCGGGCATGAGAAAGGGGCGTTCACCGGCGCCGTCACCCGTCGTATCGGGAAATTCGAAGAGGCCGACAAAGGCACCCTGTTCCTGGATGAGATCGGCGAGCTCGATATCAACCTGCAGGCCAAGCTGCTGCGGGTATTACAGGAAAGGGAGATCACCCGCATCGGCAGCAATACCGTAAGCAAAATAGACGTCCGTATCGTAGTGGCCACACATAAGAACCTCCTGGAAGAGGTCAAGAACAAGACCTTCCGCGAGGATTTGTACTATCGTTTGATCGGGCTGCCCATTTACCTGCCGCCGCTCAGGGAAAGGGGCAACGATATTTTGATCCTTGCCAAACACTTTATCGACGCTTTCTGTAAAGAGAATAAGCTGGAGAAAAGGTCCTTCTCGCCGGAGGCGCAGCAGAAAATGCTGCAATATCCTTTCCCGGGTAATGTGCGCGAATTGAAGTCGGTAGTGGAGCTGGCGGCGGTCATGTCGGACACGGAATTGGTCCAGTCGGAGCATATTACCCTGAATACGTCGGCGAGCATTGCCGACCTGCTCAACAGGGAAATGACCCTCAAGGAGTTCGAGATCCAGATCCTGCAGCATTACCTGGACAAACATGAACAGGACGTACTGCTGGTGGCCAAAAAGCTGGATGTGGGTAAATCCACGCTCTATCGCATGATCCAGAATGGTGAGCTGAAAATGAAGTAAACTTTATTCTATTAATAACCAGGACTGCATGAATCGGGAAGAAGAGCTAGTGCTTCTGAAAGAGCAGTTGGCGGCGGAAAGAACGGCCCGGCAACTGGCCGAGCGATCGTTGCAGGAAAAATCTTCCGAGTTGCAGCGGTTGATGGCAATGGAGGCCCAGATCCTGCTCAGCGAGAAAAGGTACCGGGACCTGTTCAACTATAGCCAGGCCCTGATCTGTACGCACGATATGACGGGAAGGTTCCTTTCCGTGAATCCGGCGGTCATTTCGACGGCGGGCTATTCGGAGGAAGAGATGATCGGGCGTAAGGTCCAGGATCTTATACCCGAGGAACACCGGGCGGAATTCGAAGAAGAGTATATGAAGGCCATCCGCGAGCAGAATTCGTTCAACGGGGTGCTTTGTGTCCTCAGCAAAAAAGGCGAGAAGATCTATCTGTTATACAGGAACCTCCGGGTGGAGGAAGACAGCCTGGAGCCCTATGTGATCAGCTTCTCGCAGGATATCACCGACCGGATCAAGATAGAGAAGGAGCTGCGCATCGCCAAACAGATGACGGACGAAGGCGCGAAAGCCAAGGAGGTCTTCCTGGCCCATATGAGCCATGAGATCCGTACGCCGATGAGCGGCATCCTGGGGATCGCCAGCCTGCTGCGCAAAACGAACCTGGACAACCAGCAGCGGAACTACCTGCAGCTGATACAGGAGGCGGCCGGTAATATCCTGGTCATCGTGAACGATATCCTGGACCTTGAAAAGATCATCGCCGGTAAATTACAGCTGGAAAAGATCTCCTTCAAGATCGTGGATAAAATAGCGACCACCGTACAGTCATTCATTTACAGGGCCGAAGAAAAAGAGCTGGGCCTTGTCTTTCAGAATGCCATACCGGGCGAACTGGTATTGAAAGGGGATCCCTACCGGCTGACCCAGGTATTGAACAATCTTTTAAGCAACGCCCTGAAATTCACACAAGCAGGGCATATTTATATTACAACGGCGATCCGTGAACGTAAAGAAGATACGGTGATCATCGAAATTGCGATCAGGGATACTGGAATAGGGATCAGCGCCGACCGGATTGAAAACATTTTTGAGCCCTTCGAACAGGCGGATGGGACCATCTCCCGTAAATACGGGGGAACGGGCCTGGGCCTCACCATCAGCCGGAACATGATCGAGATGCAGCAGGGCGAATTACTGGTGCAGAGCGAAGAAGGGCAGGGGTCGACGTTCACTATTCGGATTCCTTATCAATTAAGTATTGAAACTATGCAGGAAAATGAGTCAAGCAAGGAAATAGATTTTAAAAGCCTGGGACACAAAAGAGTTTTAGTCGCGGAAGACGTGGAATTGAACCAATACCTCGCCAAGCATATCCTCGAATCCTGGGATTTCGAAGTGGCGATCGCCGGCAATGGGAAGGAGGCGATCGAAAGATTGGAAGCATCGGCCTTCGATTGCATCCTGATGGATGTGCAAATGCCCGAGATGGATGGCATCGAGGCTACACAACGTATCCGCCAGCTCACCGATCCGCAGAAAGCCGCCATCCCGATCATCGCCCTGACCGCGAATGCGCTGAAAGGGGATAGCGAAAAATACCTGGCGGCCGGGATGAACGACTACCTGGCCAAACCCTTCGATGAACAAGGCCTGTTCCGGGTCATATCCAGGAACCTGGCGCAGTCATCCAATCCATTACCTTCAAAAAACCAAGCATCCATGTCACCCGCCAATAGCAACAAATTGTACGATCTGTCCATGGTCCGGTCCGTGTCCGGAGGAGACGAAGGATTCATAAAAAAGATGGTTGCCCTCTTTATCGAGACGGTCCCTCAGAATATGCAGGAGCTTGATAAGGCCGTAGAGGCCGGGAACTGGGACCAGGTAGGCAAAACGGCCCATAAATTGAAATCCACCGTGGACAGCATGGGTATCAAGACCATCCGCCAGGAGATCCGTACCGTGGAGGCCAATGCCCGCAGCGGCCAATCCATCCAGGAGATCCCCGCGCTCGTAAATAAGATCAGCTCGGTGATCAATGCCTGCATCGAACAATTACAGGAAGAGATCGCCTAGTCCCCGGCCCCACCTCAAAAATGTGCTTCCTGCAGGGCTTTCGATTTTTCCCATTTTAATCCTCTTTCTTCCCAAAAAGGGACGGTCCCCACTTACCTTTGGATAGCTGTCTTTTAATAATCAATGACTTATGTTCTGGCAATGGTTTTGCCACTAAAAGGTGCACCACTATTAAACACCATGTCATTAAACCAAGAGCCGGTTATCTTCGTCGTCGAGGATAATTTGATGTATCAAAACCTTATCGCCAAAGAGCTGGAGTCGGTGGGCGCGCACCTCTATTTTTACACCAATGGAGAGGCTTGCCTCGAAGATCTGGGCAAGAATCCTTCCATTATCGTGATGGATTATAACCTGGATGGAGAGCTGAATGGACTGGATACGATACAGAGGGTCCGGACGATCAACCCGGACGTGTATGTGATCCTTTTTTCCAGCCAGAAAGGCCTGAATACGAAAGAAGTGTTTCTTAAATACGGCAGCTTTGACTTTTTGGAGAAGAATAGCTTTTCGCTGAGCGCTCTGCGGAAAATGGTGGATTGTGTGACCCTGGATCCCGACAAGGGCCTGCAGAATTAAGCTTCGGATAAATTGATTGTTACAACCTGTTCAATACCCCTTTTTACCCCCTTCCCGGCACGCACAGCCGGGTTTTTTTTTGCCTAGCCGGGGATGCGCGAGATATACTTTTCGATCTGCTTGATCTGGTCGACGATTTGCGGGGTAGTAGGCTTCAGGGCCTTCGCCTTGCGGAAGAAATCCTTGGCCGCCCGGAATTCCCTTTTGGTCATCATGATGGAGCAGAGCTGCAGGTAGGCCGCCGCCTGGTTCTCCTTATCGGGCAATCCTTTGCGAAGGGCCTGTCGAACATAGCTTTCCGCCTGGCGGATATCGTTCTTCTGCATATGCAGCATACCCATTTGCAACAGGCTGGCGCCCTCCGCCTCTTTCATCGGCATACCCAGGTCCAGCCCCTTTTTCATATTGAGTTCGGCCCCGGTAAAATCTTGCTTCATCATGGCGATATTACCCTTTAAGGTATAGAACACCGAGCGGATGGGCTTGTATAAGAGGTTGGGGAATTTAACGGAGCTGAGCACTTTTTCCGCTTCTTCGAGATTGCCGCTTTCCATATGTTCCTGGATCAGACGCAGCGGTCCGAAAAAGAAATAGCCGAAAAGCAGGATCAGGGTGATCAGGTAGGGCAGGAAGGCCGACCAGAATCCGGAATATATATTGGCCGCGATGCCGATCAGCAGGAAAGCGAGGGCGATCAGCAGGCGGTATTTAATGACAACGTTGTAGAACTTCATAATCCTCTATTTATAAGGATTGCAAAGATAGGGCTATGCGCTTGAATTTAGGGGGCTGATTTGGGGCCTGCTGGTTAGCCATTCGGCCATTCACCCATCCCTTCCTAAAACGTATCGTCGTTGATCTCAATCCAATATCCGTCAGGGTCTTGCAAATACACCTGTTTCACCTTGTCGGGACGGACCTGGGGATTTTTTTTGCCGGACCAGTCTCCGTATTTTACCCCCGCTTCGTCCAGGTGTTTGGTAAAAGCATCCATGGAGGGGACGCTGAAGGCGAGATGGATATTGATATCGTGGGGGATATCTTCCTTGGCTCCCGATACGACGTGCAGCTGCCCGTGTTCGCTGATGCGGAACCAGACATGCTTATTATCGTGGAAGGGCTCGGGTATCTTTTTGAGCTGAAGGACATTCTCATAGAACTTCGCAGCCCGGTCCAGGTCCGTAACAAAAATGGTCTGGTGGCTGAAATGGGGGCCCTGTGCGGCGGCAGAGAGGGTCAGCAACAGGGAGAAAGCGGCGATAGCCAGGAGGGGTGGCGAGATCAATCGGTTCATAATGAATATTTTCAATATCCAAAGTAAGCAATTGCCGACAGCTAAAACAGGCTAATCTTCCCCGGCATTACCCCGGGAGCACAAATTATATTATTAGCTGGTAAAAAGACGGGAATGCCTTATTTTTGCCGGCCCAAAACGATGGTCCCGTAGTTCAATGGATAGAATAGAAGTTTCCTAAACTTTAGATGCAGGTTCGATTCCTGCCGGGACCACAAGAGCATCGACAGATATCCATGCCTTTTACAACTCTTTGTAAATGAGTACACCCCACATTTTTTTGATACAAGTCGACAAACAAATTACACTTAATTCGGGTAAGTTTAGGGGTAGATCATTGGACCATATCTTTAAACTGATACTTCTCTAATGCACTGTTAGGCAGTCAATTGCCTTTAGGTTTTTTAAACCGAAAAAAATCTTTGGCATGGATATCAACGACTGCCTATCGATCCTGTTTTTGTGAGAGCCAGACACCGCGCCCAATTAATTGCCACATTACTCGCAACGGGCTGCGCGGGAATTCTCCCTGGGCGTTTGCGTTGATCGGATCATTGGAACCCGCTGACTCAACAGTCGGGCTTTATCCTGTTTTGTTTTTCGTAAATTCGTGTGTTAAGCGTCGGTTTCCCAGGCGCTCATTTTCGGGTATTAGGTAGCCAAAAATCGGTCTAGTTTTCCTATAAAAGGTCGTCGTGATTTAGTTTAAAACCTCCTTAGAAACTTGATCAAAGAAAAAAATTATAATTGAGTACTGATTATTCTAATTTTTTTACTCCTCGAACAATTCATAAAGTATACGGCTTAAAAACCAAGCATTCTAATTCCATATACGGAATAAAAAGCCAATATGCTTTTTCGGAGCTTTGCGATTTCGTCGATCGAAATATTACGTCGACATTTCTCAGGGAACGAATGTTTGGAAACCCATTACCCAAGTCTTACGAAAGCTTAGGCAATTTATCCAAAAATGCAAAGATTTTCACAGCTGAGAGTTTGCAGTCCGAAATAAATTGGACATTACTTTGTGTTCGAGAACATAAGAACTTTATTTCTCTTTTTCTTGAATATAGAAAGGTTTATGAAAATGCTTTTCTCATTGGTGATTATGATGCCGCTGAAAGATGGCTTGATAAAATTGAAAAAGAAATTTGTTATTCGGTTTGGGGCTTAGAAAATAGGCTATTGCTCACGGAATTCAAGGAATCG
>Ga0307517_10008733_pt1 | contig 14497 bp, 12 predicted proteins | sample 23_EM_MG_FD_194515 | JGI IMG/M metagenome (GOLD analysis project Ga0307517, IMG submission 194515) | Populus trichocarpa ectomycorrhiza microbial communities from riparian zone in the Pacific Northwest, United States - 23_EM | ecosystem: Host-associated > Plants > Roots > Unclassified | place... | reverse complement strand
TTTTTAATTTGTAATATTTGTTCCTCATTATTTTAATAAACTTGAGAAAAATAAAACATTAATAAGTTATTTTCCAGCTCATTTTCCATGACATAACCAAACACTGGAAAGTGTTTACCAACTTATTTTTCATTACACTACCACACATCGAAAAATACTTTCTCGGGATTCACTTTCCCCGGAATTCACTTTCTAAAAGGAAACTACTTTCCAGCAAACAACGGGGCCTGAATATTGAATTCTCACATGCTTAATAAACTTGGTTGAAATCAACATTTTTATCATATAAATCGTTTACATATTCAAATCCTAATAATTTAGCATTTAAAATTGAAAGAAGTACATACCTTCATGATAGTGCATCAACCACTATATTCTCCTTACCTTACATGTATTTTATTATATATCGGAACATTTCTATGAACTTGACCCACTTGGCATGCCTACAATCCAACTTTCTTTGGCCCTTTAGATGTTTCAATGATTCATGATATGAATGGATCATAAACTATTTCGGCCACAAGTAATGTTGCCAAGTCTCAAATTCCCTCAACAAAACATAAAAATCCTTGTCATAAGTAGGATAATTCAATGATGCACCATTGAGTTTTTTTTTTTTGCTAAAATAAGCTATAATCCATTTTTTTCTGTATTAAAACAACTCCAATACCTATTCTTGAGACACCATATTCAATTTCAAAAGTTTTTGTAAAGTTAGGTAATGATAAAAATAGAGCAAAATCAAGTTTTCCTTTAACAAATTAAATGAATGCTCTTACTCTTTACCTTATTTAAATTCTATTGACTTTCTAACTATTTTAATCAAATGAGGGGCTAGAATATTGAATTTTTTAACAAATCTTTTATTAAAGATAGCCTAACCATAAAAACTTCTTACCTTTATGATCAAAATAGATGTAAGCTATTATTAGATAGCCCTTATCTTTTTTATCACAAGCCATTATTGGATAGCCCTTATCTTTTTCTCACCCATCTTAATACCTTTTACATTAACAACATAACCAAGAAAGATAATTTTATTTATGCAACACGTTACTTTTTTAAAAATTGATTTTTTCCAGTTTTAACCTTTAATATTGAGTTGTTTATTGAGCTCCTTTGGTTTATTCAACTTGCTTTTAATATTGGGAATACCCCGATATCACGACCAAAACGCAAATTTGGCATACTAACCCAGATGAGTCAGGTTGTTTTTTTACCTTTTTTTTTCAATTTCTTTATTGTCATTATATTTTTTATTCATATTATTGAAATTATGTGAACTTATTAAACATAATCAAGTCAATGACTCAAATCTTTTTTTTGGAGAAACCTCAGTGTCATTTTTTTCACAATGTAAACAATTTGGGTTGGCTCACGGTGTAGTACGATTCGCCTATTTAATTGATACTACAAAGCATAGTTTTTAAACTCGACCTGGTGGTCGGCCCGGTCCAAGGCTCGAGATATTGACATGATTGTAGATTTTTGTAGGCATCAATTCTTCTTCGCTGGAGTGCAATACAGCTCATTTCAGCTGTCCATAATTTTGTAAGAAAACTTGGCATAAGTGAGTGAAGGTCACTGCAATACGTTTAATTAATAAAATTATTGTCGGCACAGATTTATTTCATCACATTGTTCATTAAGAAAATTCATTATTTTTAAATAGCAATTAAAAGGATGCACGAAGAAGACCAATTAATTAATTAATTAAGGCTAAAAATAAAATAATACGGTGGTTAGAGAAAAGATCGAGACAATCGACGAAGACACACAAACTTCGTTTTCCCAGCTCAACAAGCCATCGATCTCTCTGTCCACCGACAGAGAGGGAGTAGGAGAGTATGCGCGCACACATGGGCCACAGCCATTGCTGTCGGTGACTATTATTCTCAGTCTTTTTTATGGCTTAATATTTAAACTTTTGTGTGTTTTTATTACCTGTTGATTTACATGAGAGGACAGAGATCTACGTCTCCTGCCGAGGTTTTTTTTTAATGTAAGAATATATTTTCAAATTAGGTGGTATTTTATATATAGTTTATGTGTTAATTAAAATTAATTTCTTAAATAATCTTCTTTATAATATGAAATGGGTATACCAAACTTGAAAAACAAGCAATGCGGATCAATCTTACTTTCTTAGCTAACCTTTATTTTTACCCAAATTAAGAAAGTGACTTTCTTTTTTAATAGCTCGGAGAAAGGGAAAAATGCTTGTTAATTAAGTGCTTTGAGGATCGTATAATTAGTCCATTAATTGAACTTATCTTTCTTTAATATGGTAATTTTCGTTAATGGTAATTCAAGCTTGGAATTCTTTAACGAACTACAGTTAGTCCCCTCCCTTCCCTTGACAGCCAATAATTAAGTATTTAACCTCTCTCGGATTTTTTATACTCCTACTTGTCTTCCACAGTCGTCTCTTTCTCTCTCCCTCTCTCTGCTTTCATGCAGATCTTGAGCTGAACCAGAGGCATAAGCATCCCATTTTCAACACATCAAGAAATGGAGCCTTCTTCCTCATTAGTCACTGTATCCGTTACCAAGATTTCCGCTTTTACCATTTTGCTTCTTTTCTTGATTTCGTGCTCAACTCTCACTTCTACAGGTCAGTTTTCTTCTTTTGCTTCACTTTCTTGTTTCTTTAATTGGAAATGCTCGCTTTTCGTTCTTTTTTACTTAATTATTTGGGTTTTGCTTATCTTGCTAGGAATTATTGGTAAAATTTGAAAGACTGCAATCTTATGTCTAAGAAGCACAAATCTGTGGTTCTATTCATACATTCAACTTAAAGATCTTGGAGTTTCCTTATGTATACCGTCTTTAACACATAAGATATGGTTGCTGGTGATGTAGTTCATTAAATATTAGTCTTTTGTAATTCTAATTTCTAAAAGATGCACAAGAAACTAAAATAATCTTTGTCTTGGACCTGGATGTCTTTTAGATTGCTCTCTTGCCATCATTTTTCTCTCTTCCACTGCAATTCAGACTTTGATCTACTTTTTATACAGTATCTAATGAGAATCTTAAGGGCTAAAGTTCTCATCTTTGCTTGATGTACTTGCAGAAGCTTATGACGCTCTTGATCCAAATGGGAATATCACTATCAAATGGGACGTAATACAGTGGACTCCAGATGGCTATGTTGTAAGTGCTAGCTATTACATGATGCAATATCACATTTAGTGGATTTTTGGATAACAGAATCAAGCACTCCAATGATTTACCCTTTCTAGTCTATTGAAGTTCATCCCCGGAATCTTTTCCCTGGACTTTCTCATCTCTGTTGTTCTCATTTGCAGGCAGTTGTTACAATGTATAACTTCCAGCAATATCGCCACATTCAGGCGCCGGGTTGGACTTTGGGGTGGACATGGGCAAAGAAGGAAGTGATCTGGAACATGATGGGAGCCCAAACCACCGAACAAGGCGATTGTTCAAAATTCAAGGGAAACATACCGCATTGCTGTAAGAAGGATCCAACTGTTGTGGATTTGTTGCCAGGAACCCCTTACAACCAGCAGATTGCCAATTGCTGTAAAGGGGGAGTGATAAATTCGTGGGCACAGGACCCAGCCAATGCGGTGAGTTCCTTTCAAATTAGTGTTGGTGCAGCTGGAACCACTAACAAAACTGTTAGGGTGCCAAAGAACATCACCTTGAAAGCACCAGGGCCTGGATATACTTGTGGGCCGGCAAAGATTGTGAGACCAACTAAATTTATATCGGCTGACAAAAGGAGAATCACTCAAGCTTTAAGTAAGTTATTGTCTCAATTCTTCTAGAGTGATTTAGGGATTCATTACTTTGAATGTATTTTCTGGTGTGGACAACTGATCTAGTACCAAGATAATGCCTTGTTTTAGCGTGTGATGTTAATATAGTGACCCGTGATTATCAGAAACGTTCCCACAAATCTCTAGTTTTGGATTTTCTTAGCTTCGAAACATCATGTGATACTAGCATAGTATCTGTTTGCCAAAACATTTCTTGATTGTAGTTAGTCCCCAGAAATAAGCCTGCGTTGTTATAGTGATAATTAAGCTTGACATGGACTAGAAGTTGGAAGTATGGTGTCACTACTATGAACCATCACACTCATATAATTAATATAATTCTCAGGGTGGAAGAATAACAACCTAAGTTTATCTAACATTGTATGTTATTGCAGTGACCTGGAACATTACTTGCACTTATTCACAATTCCTTGCTCAAAAGACACCTACCTGTTGTGTTTCTCTCTCCTCCTTTTATAATGACACAATAGTAAGCTGCCCTACTTGTGCTTGTGGCTGTCAAAATACTACTGGAGCTGGGAGTGGAACCTGTGTGCAGTAAGTTTCCTCATTTGTCAGTTTATTGAAAACTTGAATTCCTGTTTTCTCTGTCGAATTTTTCAACTTAGTTCTGCTCTGCACATTCTTTTTCCCCTGATATTTTTCTCTTCATGTGTTTTTTCAGCCCGGACACTCCACACTTAGCCTCAGTTATTTCACCTCCTGGAAAATCTGACAATACACCTCTGGTCCAGTGTACCAGCCATATGTGTCCAATCCGAGTCCACTGGCATGTTAAACTCAATTACAAGGAGTATTGGCGGGTGAAGGTTACAGTCACCAATTTCAATTACCGAATGAACTACTCACTGTGGAATATGGTTGTGCAACACCCCAACTTTGATAACCTCACCAAGATTTTTAGCTTTCAGTACAAGTCACTAACTCCTTACGAAGGGCTAAGTAAGTCACCAAACTTTCTCTGCCTTTGTGTAAACTTGTATGGTTCTCTTGTTTCTTGTGTCTGAGATGTATCTATATGATTTTATTTTGCAGATGATACAGCCATGTTATGGGGTGTCAAGTTCTACAATGATTTTCTCTCACAAGCTGGTCCTCTCGGGAATGTTCAGTCAGAGCTACTGTTCCGAAAGGACAAATCAACTTTCACTTTTGAAAAGGGATGGGCTTTCCCTAGGAGGATTTACTTCAATGGTGATAATTGTGTCATGCCACCCCCAGATGCCTACCCATGGTTACCAAATGATAGTTCTCGCCCAGTTATCTCTCTACTTCTTCCAGTCATGACATTATTTTTGTCTATGGCATTCCTATTTGCTCATGTGTGATGAATCATGTCTATGCCAGTCTTTAAACTATCTGTTGTTCTAGCAATCAAGAAATCCCATCTTGTTTGAGTTACATTGCTGGGATTTAAGGGAATCCAGTCAAAGGCTTGAATGTGTAAGATCAGCAAGTTATGGCAATGCAAGTGGATTTGGAGCACCATAACCATGTTACCACCAATATGTTAATTGGCAATTAGAAATCTTTTGTCACGTTCTCTTTTTTATATTGGGAATTAGTGGTTCTTCTACATGTTTATTTATGTTGTACACTCGATCATTTTGTTTGTGGAATATCAACATATTATTTGTTCGTATCCTTGTAATAAGGAACTCCACGAAGAATTTACAGCTGATAAATGGATTTTTATTCGTAGTTTTTTTTGAAGTCCTTGTGCATATTTGCATATTTATTGTCATTGTTGTATGCCAAACACGAATGATATGCTAAAAGTTTGAGTGGTAATAAACATGTTCAGACAGAAAAGTAAGAAAGGAAACGATTTGGTTTGAGAACACCAAAAATCTTTATGTTTTGAGTGAAATATAGCTCTAGTTTGTTCATCACAAGTTCAATCACTCGTACAAAAGAATAGTACAGCTGAATGTTCCCACACCTGATTATAACTTATAGTTCACAGGTGAGGGTTAATGATGATAAATGTACCTGTTACAAAAAAGTTGTCTGGCTTTCAAAACCACAATGTATATGATCTGCTGCAAGAACATCTGAAAGTTATAATTTTCCTCTGCTGGTCACCCCATTGACAGCAATATCAGGAGCAATGAAGCTGCCATTGACAGAATTGAAGTTGGATTTGCATATGCGGAATTAGGCAGATATGGATAAGTGTCAGGTGGGGGAAGCATGCATTCATCACCGTTGAAGTAGACCTTCCTTGGAAATGCCCATCCCTGCTTCAGGCTAAAAGTGTTCTTGTCCTTCTGAAGAAGCACCTCAGATTGGACATTTCCAAAAGGGCCAGCTTCCATTAGAAGGTCATTGTAGAACTTCATGCCATAGAACATACCAGTATCATCTGCACAAAATCAGTTCCATGTGAATATCAACTTCATTCTGGAGTTTCAAAATCAGAAGAACTTCATAAGCTTTTTATCTGAACTTTAATTTTATGCACCTACTTATGGATTCATAAGGTACGAGAGGCTTGTAATCAAAGCTGAAGACTTGAGTGACATTGTTGAGATTTGGATGCTGAACAACAAGAGTCCACTCTGTGTAGTTCATCCGGTAGTTGAAATTAGTTACCGCAACCTTTGCGCGCCAATAGTCTCTGTAATTGACCTTCACATGCCAGTGCACTCGAATAGGGCACATATGATGTGTGCATTGTAGCAATGGTGTGTTGTCCTTCTTTGGCGTGTTTATCCCCTTTTTGTGGGATTCCTTCGAGTTACTCCTGCATTTTTTATATCCAGCAGCAAATTTACATTTCAAATAATGAACACATACCAGCCTTCATAATTAGCTCTATTATCATGCAGCTATACTTGTATTTACACACAACTATATCAGTTAATGTCATTGTGCAACTAGAGACGAGAGGGACGCGGAGAAACAAAATCTGTAAGCCTTACTTGACACAGCTGTTCTTGTTCTGGCAACCGCAAGCACAGGTTGGGCAAGGAGTGATTGTTTCATTGTAGAAAGATGAGAATGAAACGCAGCAGGTTGGATTTTTGGAGGCTAGAAACTGTGAGTAGGTGCAGGTGACATTCCATGTCACTGCATAAAGAAAAGTTACACTTGTAATGCGGAAATTGCAACAAACTAAAACATAAGATGTTCAGAACAAGCTTGGAGGAAATAAACTTACTGAGGGCCTGGGTTTTTCGTCTACGGTCAGGTGTTAGGAAGACCGTAGATGGCACTACCTTTGCAGGTCCACAAGTATACCCTGGTCCTGGACCAAGCAAAGTGAAGTTCTTGGGCAGTTTCACTGTTTTATTTGATGTTCCGGCAAGTCCAACGCTCACCTGAAAGGCTGAGACTGAAGCTGTAGGATCCTGGCCCCATGCCGCCATCACACCGCCCTTACAACAATTGGAGAATTGCTGGTTGTAAGGGACTCCAGGTAGCAGGTCGACAACCGTGGGGGTCTTTTTACAGCAATGCGGTATGTTTCCCTTGAACTTAGAACAGTCTCCTTGCTCTGTAGTTTGAGCCCCCACCATTGACCATAGCACTTCTTTCTTAGCCCATGACCATGATAGAGTCCAGCCAGGGCTTATAATGTGCCGGTACATTTGGAAGTTGCTCATGGTTACTGTAGCCTGTGAAAGAAAACATGATTGTGAGAGTTATTTTCATTCAGTTTTTGTGACACCCATGAAATATCTTAATGGTTTCTTGAAGTCACATCTTTATCTAAGAAAGAGTGAGCTTGCATCTGGATCTCCGAAAGAGTGAGGAAAATAAATGTCGACAAATACTCAAGCAACGTCCTTTCATTTTTTCTGTGATCAACGAAAGCAAGGTAATAGGGAAAGGGAATGAGATCCTGAAGGTGGTGCATGCTCTTGTTTGATTTCTATTGTTGATGGCTGGAGAGCATAGGAGACAAAATCAAAACTTGAAACCTAATTCAGGCCAGGTTTCAAAACTTAAGCAAGGCTGGCTTATTATTGTTCTGGATTTGTTCTGTTTCCTTGATCAAGTCTTTTTGAGATATTTGGGTAATATGGTTTGTGAGATATGAGAAATTAATGAAATTGAAGCAGAGGAGAATTTAGTGCTACTGTCACTTGATCAGTCAAATATATACATATGCAGAGTGTTCTTATAAGAAAAAAAAAAAAAACACACACACACACAGAAAGAGATGATACTCACCACATAACCGTCTGGTGTCCAGGACATTACATCCCATTTGATTGTTATGTTTCCATTTGGATCCAATGGGTCGTATGCAGCTGCAATCATGACAACAAAGCGAGACAGAAAATGAATATAGATCAGGACTTGATGTCATGAAAAACTGTGAAGAAAATCCATTTTTCGAGTTTATTATCCCGAGAAAGAAGCCTGGAGTCTATACCTGCATGAGGAACAATCATGAAAACTAGAGCAATCAAGAATATGAACTTCATTTCAGCCAACAAGGAGCGTTGCAGGGATTGATAACAATCCTTGGCAGACTTATCGAATTCCATGGTGTCAAGGTCACCTGACCAGTCGTAGCTCTTCACCAATGATTTAAAAGGCACGAGAATAAGATGAACTTCATAACAGCATTATGTTTAAAAGGAAAATTGTAGGCTTTCAAAAATGAAAATGAATGCTTTGCTTCTTGATGTCTCACCTACTGGTTGTTAGGCCATTCAGCAGATACATACACCACACCTTTTCTACACTAGGTTTCCTGAATCTCGAAGCAAAGCTTTGGTGAGAAAATGATGGAAAAGCTGGCGCGAGAGATTTTAAGAGGTTTGAACACAACAGCTCAACGGTTCTTCCCTTTCAAAGTACTACTGTTCACATACTTGCATGTTTGGGCTGCTTTGAAAACAAGTCTTCTCTTCCAGTGACTTTTTACCATTTCTCTCCTGGGTCTTCTTCACATGGTGACTTTCATACCGCCTTCACCACTCTGGATCTTTTGGGTCTCCAATTTTGTTGTTTGAGTAACCTCTACTACACGCAGGCAAGGTTTACCCATCCATGCCAATGAAATTAATAGGACCAAGCTGGTTGCTTGTTTCCAACGAATACCAAGGAGTCATACATATATATATTGCCACCGCATTAAGATTTTTGTGGAAACAAGATGCACCAGAACTTGTAATCAGATCTATCATACATACGTATATCTGCTAGGGTTCATCACGCATGGTATCAGGTTGGCCTAGTAGCATTAGCTTCTTTATTATTATTGAAATGTGCCTTACTCTCTGATTGAGTTCTTCTACTCTTCATCATATTTCACTACTGTTTCTCCGTTGTAACACGCTGTAGTTTATATGTCTGTCTGTCAAAACCTCATCCTAAATGCACAGCACTTGCTATATATAGAGAGACTTAACCAATACAAAAAGAATATGAGGGTCCAATCAAAATAATTCAAGAAGTACAAGGACCATATAAATGGGCAAAACCCCTCTTGAAATGCATGCAATAACACCAAACTGCAATATGGGATCAATTTAGGCCATCTAATCAAATACCAGAGGGGAAAACTGCAAGAAATTAACTTCTAAGCAGCCTAAATTATGCTTGTATATGCAAGGGATTTTCCATTCCATGAATTTGAATCTTTCAGCTGCCAATCACGAAATCTCAACTTTGCAGAGGAATTTGGAATGCAGCACATCTTTTTCAAGAGAATTGGATTTCTGAATATTGATGTGTACTTGTACGTTCCCATTTTGGAAGGTAGAAAGATTGTTTCCAGAGAACAGTGGATTCCATTGTAGAAAAGGAAAAACGAGTCTTAAATTCTCTATACAAGGTGCATTTTACAAACTTGTTAACAACTAGTTGCATCCTCTAGTTCCCACCTCCCAGAAGAGCACAGCACGGCACGGGCACATATCTGTTGGCGAAATAGCCTCGAACATTCAACCTGTTTACTCGAATTAATTGTTACGGTTCAATGATCACCAAAAGGCTAGCAACTCTAGAAGGAAAAATGCAGAAATAACAAATGATAACCCAATCACATTTTTTGGGGCAGAATTAGGTAAGTATGGGTAATCGTCAGGAAGGGGCATCATGCATTCATCCCCATTGAAGTAGACTTTTCTTGGGAAAGCCCATCCCTTGTTCAGTGTAAATGTGTTCTTATCCTTCTGCAGAATCAACTCTGTCTGGATATTTCCATCTGGGCCGGCTTCCATTAGGATATCATTGAAAAACTTTACACCATAAAACATTCCAGAGTCATCTGCATAAATATCATCATACAGCAACACTCAGCCTAACTTCAACAAATACCAAGTAAATAAAGAAGGAAAATTACAAGTCAGAATAAGCACTACAAGTAAGATGGTTAGATTGCTGCTAACTTTTTCACTAAGATTTCGCTTACTTGCTGCAGGTACCATGCTAGTTTTCACTGAAATGTTTTGCATTTCCTAGTTTATGCATGGTGTCATAAGCATAATAATTCTAGTAGTGAAAAAGCTTTTCAAAGCCTTGTTCAAGTGTTATTATATATGGACTTACTTGCTGATTTATATGGCAAGAGTGGCTTGTAGGCAAAGCTAAAAACTTGAGTGATATTGTTAAGATTTGGATGCTGAGCGACAAGTGTCCACTGTGTGTAGTTCAGGCGGTAGTTGAAATTGGTGATGGAAATTTTCACTCGCCAATACTCCTTGTAGTTCAACTTCACATGCCAATGCACACGGATAGGGCAATTGTGTTTCGTGCATTGCACTAATGGGGTATTATCTTTCGTTGGTGTGTTTAGTCCTACAACGCTTTGAATCATCGAATCACTCCTGCATTATGTGAGAGTTCTTTATTATGAAGATATCCTAAAATATCAATGCAAATGTTCATGAGTCTTCAGGAAATTAATAACATCGAATTGCCAATATCTTCTTCACATTAACTAGTGGTTGCAGACATGCGATTTGGTGTGTAGAGTCAGAACACTGCAAAACCATGTAGCAGATTCCGAGGAACGCACATATATATGGACAAAGATACAGTATACATATGCAAAAAAATAGTATTTAGTAGATGGAATGTAAATGAGACTCAGTAATGCAGCTTGTTGTGTATTGATGGTTTGAAAGAGTCTTACGGAACACAAGTGTTGTTGTTCTGGCAGCCACAAGCACAAGTTCGACAAGGAGTGATGGTAGAGTTGTAAAAAGATGACATCGATACGCAACAGGTTGGATTCTTAGACGCCAACATTTGCGAGTATGTGCATGTCACATTCCATGTCACTGGAAATAACAAACGAAGGATTAAAATGATGGTAATTGTGAAAGCTACTGTAACTGCTTTGGCGTTTAGGCAATTGAAATGTTTTGATTTCAAGGTTTTTCATTAAGAAAGTGTAACACAACAGTAGCTGATTGAGTTTCCCAACTTGAATTGATCATCAACCAACACTTTCATCATTAACAACAACGAATCTTCTGGTTTGTAATGAAAATAGATTAGTGTTTTTGGTTGTCGATAAAACTTCTTTTCCCGAGAAGCAGACTTACTCATTGCTTGAGTTTTTCGACGGCCATCGGAAGTTAGAAAGACAGTGGATGGAACAATTTTTGCTTGGCTGCAAGAGTAGCCTAGTCCAGGACCGAGCAAAGTGAAGTTCTTCGGCAATCTTACTGTTTTATTAGTAGTACCAGAACGTCCAACACTCAACTGAAAAGAAGAAACTGCTGCTGAAGGGTCCTGTCCCCATGACGATACCACACCACCTTTGCAGCAATTGGCAATTTGTTGGTTGTAAGGCACCCCTGGAAGCATGTCAACGACAGTAGGATTCTTCATACAACAGTGCGGGATGTTCATTCTGAACTTGGAACAGTCTCCTTGCTCAGTGGCTTGAGCTCCCACCATTGACCAGATAACTTCTTTCTTAGCCCATGTCCATCCTACGGTCCAGCCAGGACTCATGATGTGACGATACATTTGGAAGTTGGTCATTGTCACCACTGCCTGAAAAGTCACGCAAGTAATTTTAAATCTTCTCAAGCATTTATATCAGTGCAATCTGTCGAGCAATTCTGTTCATTAATTTCCTAATCTGCAGCTATTTTAATAAGCATTAAGAAATGTTAATGAAAGATGGTTACTTACCACATAACCATCTGGAGTCCATGAGATGACGTCCCATTTGAGCGTTATGTTCCCAGTTGGGTCCAGATAGTCATATGCCTCTGAAATTGTAAATAAATTACAGTTCAAAAAATTAGTAGTACATCAGAGCTTGAATAGAGTTGAAAACCCTGAGCAGAGGCTATAGTACCTGCACGAGAGAATACCAGAATAAAGCAAACAGCAGAGAAAAATGGGGATGAAAATCTATCAAAATCCATGCCGCAAGTTCTCTAGTATCAGAAACCTTTACGCCGAAGATACAAGGGAAGGGGAATTAGCATCAAGCTGATGAAGGCTTGAACCAGTTCATTCTCATGAACTCCTTATATCAAACTCTCACCAACCAGCCTTGCTGCAAGTTCATGTCATTATCTTGACAAGTTTACTTTTGTACATTATGCGCGTGTCCATCCAGGTCTGTTACAGAAAATCTTTGTTTAGGATTGACCAAACCTCATCTGATGTAACCCTCCAATGGCCATTGCATAGCTGAAATTACATGGATACCAGTTCGTAGCTCAGACGGCAGGCAAGGATGGATGTAGGGGAAGGACATTGTTGTCAATGAATGATCAGGAGAAGCATTCAAAACTGCAAGATTAATTTTAAAAATGATTTCCGCCATTTATTTATTTAAACTCCTGTTTGTTTAGTTTTGTCTGTAAGAGGGGGCTAAAGATCTTGGTAGGAGCTGGAACAAGCAGTCAACTCCCCTCATGAGAATGACTTGTCAACAGTTCTCTCAGGCCACATTATTTCAACAGAGATATAGTTTGTTTATTTAGGCCTCTTTAGAGGTTGGTCTCTCTATATCACCACACCGCAGTCAGGCCTCTGTATCACTTTCCAATTTCAGCCAGTCAACGGACCACACGGGGGTTAAACTCTTTGCAAATTCATGCTTAATCGGATGAGATTATCAAGTTATGTAAAACATACTGTTGTTTTTAAATTGATTTTAATTCAAAATTATTTATGGTAAATAACTTCTTGTAAAAATAATTATGTTAAACGAAACAAATGACTCAAAGTAACTACTTTTAAGAGAATGGGAGGTCATATAAGTTGAAATCAATAAAGCCATTTTAGATGGTCTAACATTTTCATGTCAAGAATAGAATAGCTTTCTCAAAGAAAAAAACTTCTAATTAAATATATATAAATGTTCGGTAGTTGATCAATTAAGGAACATCGAATGATACTTCCTATCTAACTCAGTTGAAAACTAAAAGATTGAGAATGAATAGAATCAATCAATCAATAATGAATGATTCTTGTTCTTCAGGAGCTGGAAAACGTGCCCTTTGATGCTTTTGATCTTGAAGAGGAGTTGTTTTCTAATTCAATGGTGGTAGTTGAGCCCATGAAATGCTTGAAAATGTCATATTTATTCATTTAAAAGTGACATCTTGATCTACTTTTGTCTACTGAAAAAGATAACAGACAGTGATGAGACGACATGTCATTCAATATCTTTATTAAAAAAAAGTGGTACATTATCTATTTAAGCCTTTGAAATTATAGTTTTTAATTAGGATTTTGGAAAATTTTAATTTGCTTTCTATCTTTCTAATTTCAGCATATGTCTTCAATTGACCCTGAAACTTCTTAATTTTTACAATTGCACACCTGAAACCTTGATTTAAATTCTTTAATTTGAGCACCTTTTACAAATTAGTCTTTGATTTCTAGAGTATGCAATTTGACCCTTATCAACCATCAAACTTTAAATTTCTTTCAAATTGACCCTTGATTTAATTAATTTCAGTCCTCAAACTCATGTACCTTTTACACTTTGTCTTGGTCTTGACAATCTTTAATTTTACTCTCAATCAACCTTCAAATTTCTTTCAATTAAACCCTGGATTGTACCAATTTAGCCTTTGAAAGTTTCAATAATGTCCCTAATCTTTTTATCTTTGCGAATTGCTCCAAATTAAGCCTCCAAATTTGATTCTTCTTCATTTGAGTACTTGATTGAATCCACAAAACCCATTAGAAATTTAATTAAATCCTTAAACTTAATTAATTCTTTCTGTTTTTTCCCAATTAACTTTCAAACTTAATTTACCTTCAATTATATCCTTAAATAAGTCAATTAAACCGGTTAGAAGTTTAATACAAAAATTGATCGCTAGAATCAATCAAATATAACATGGCAAATGATATTGTTATCCCAAAAACTGTTGACCATAGTTTTAAAAATGTTTAACGTGTTCATCGTTTCAACCAATCAGTTTAATTTTAAAATAGTGTGTGCTCTGAATTTTAGATATGATGTTAAGGTTTCTCAAAACACTCCCAATACTTTATCTTCTACATAGAAGTCCTTAATCCCTTTCTCATAGTCTTAGATATTTCCTTATAGAGATTCAAACAAGAACCCTAAATACTTTTATTCCATGCTAAGATTAAAATGACAAACTCAAGCTCTATTCCACCTAAACCTATGATCATCTCACATATCAAAACTTTATTGACTACATGCCTAATGTGAACTGATCTACAAACAGTATTTATAGGAACTTGTAGGGGAAATTCTAGGACCATTCTATAAAAAG
>Ga0307517_10008732_pt1 | contig 14498 bp, 3 predicted proteins | sample 23_EM_MG_FD_194515 | JGI IMG/M metagenome (GOLD analysis project Ga0307517, IMG submission 194515) | Populus trichocarpa ectomycorrhiza microbial communities from riparian zone in the Pacific Northwest, United States - 23_EM | ecosystem: Host-associated > Plants > Roots > Unclassified | place... | reverse complement strand
AGCAATGCAGTCTGCCTTAGGCAGAACGTTTAAGGGGTGATAATATCTTTCCTTTTACGTAACCAATCCCGTACCATAGAATCTCTGTTGACCAGTTAGGGTTCCTAGTGACCATAATACTAGGTGGTGACTCCTTAAATAAGATATTTTCCCCTTAAAGAACCAGATGCCAGATAATCTGTTCTTTTTCACAATCAAGATTATTTTTTAGGGCCGCCGCGATGTCGGGTGTGACAGAGTGCATAAGGTATTCATAAATAATAGAAGTGTAGTGAATATTCTCTCTTAAAAGGTGACAACCTAAATAATTATTGACTCCTCTAAGTTAGAGTGAAATGGAATATTAATTAAGGGCATCATTAAATTGCCAATCAATATTGGCACCTATCCTAAGTGTCACACTCTCTAACAAACTTTCATGGTGATAATGATGGATTTGATATACAACATCATCATCAGTTGACCTCTTGTCAATAAAATTAATATAATATTAGTACAAGATACTTAGCCATAAAATTTCTCATCAAAATATTTATGGAAACAATGAAACATAATCAAATGATCTTTGAAAGACATACCTACACTTAGCTCAAAGGGCAAAAAAGCCATTGTAATGGACTAGGAAGGGTCCTGGAAAAAAGAGAGAGATGTGAACTAAAACAATAGAAAAGTTAAAAGAGGTTAACCTACATTAATAAGATGTAATTATCAACATCAAGATTAGGTTATTTTGGATCTTAGGAAATAAAAAGCCATTTAGAGGTTTTTAATATTTAAAAATATAAATTTACTTTTAAGCCATCAAATATGCCTAACATTAGCTCTAACATAACCATCCATAAGCTGAATGTAAACCCATCTTTTCCCATATCTACTAGAAAAAAAAATTGATGGGGAAAGATGAAGGATATATCTAAAGCAGTGGACAAACTCTTTGAAGTTAGTTTCATTCAAAAAATGATGTGCGTAGAATGACTCGCCAATATAGTCATGGTGAAAAAAGCTAATGAGAAATTATAGATGTGTATATACTTCACTAACTTTAATAAGGTTTTTCTTAAGGACAACTTTTCCCTACCCAAGATAAATAGACTCATGGACTTCATGATTTGGTTTGAATTCTTAAGCTCCCTAGATACAAAATCGAGCTACCAATAAGTATTTAGGCATCTCAATAACAAGAAGAAGACATCTTTTATAAAAGATAGAGAAACCTTTTGTTATAGGGTTGTGCCCTTCTAACTAAAATATGTTAGGGACACTTACTGAATGATGATGAATTAGGTCTTCAAGAACCAGTTAAGTAAGAACTTGGAGGTCTATATGGATGACATGGTAATGAAGAACATGTCTTTTAAACAACACCTTAGAACCTCTAAGAGGTTTTCCAAATTCTTTACTAGTATAAGATGAATCTAAATCCAATTAAGTATGTCTTCTCTATAAAAGAGGAAAATTCTTAGAGATTTTCTAATAAATAGTAGGGGGATATAGCCTAAACCCTATAAGGTTAAATCATCTTGGACATGAAAAATATGGAGAGGCTCATAAAAAGAGTGGTCACCTTAATATATTCATCTTCTATTTAGGATAATGATGCCCATCATTTTTTAAAATGGTAAGGAACATCTCTAATTTTAATAGGACTCCATATTTCCAATAAGTCTTTTAAGAGCTCAAGGCTTACTTATCTTCTCTAAAGGTCTTGTTATAACCTAAGAAAGGTGAAAAACTTCTTATTTACCTAGGTGTTGCTAACTTGGTTATGAGCGTTATTTTGGTTTGAAAGAAAGATGGAGTAAATAAGTCTGTGTGTTATATCAACAAGATTCTTTATGATACACAAATAATGTACTTCAGGGCTAATACATCAAGGAAGCTTGATCATTTCAAGCACATCAAATTATTATTCTAACTAATTAACCCCTTAGATAAATTCTTTATAAGCTAAACATGTCTAGGCACCAAGTTAAATAGACCATTAAATTGGTAGAGTTTAGACTCTATTATCAATAAAAGCGAACAATAAAAGCCCAAAACCTAGCTAATTTTATTACAGAGTACTCCTCTATAAAGTCGTTAATTCCACGGTAAAGACAAAGCCCTTCCCTATACTATATTTGACCATGTGAAAGTTGTATATGGATAAGTCCTCTAATGTTTATGATTATAGGACTAGGTTGTAATTTTAATTCCTAAATAGCAAATATTTGAGTATGAGCTTCATTTAGAGTTCTTCTTTTCCAACAATAAATCTAAGTACGAGGCCCTCCTAGTTGGGCTTAATTTGATCAAGGTTCCTTGTTAACTCTAATTGTACAATGACTCATAGTTGTTTGTTAGCTAATATGAAAACCAGTTTAACACCGAAGAACTCTTTTATGGTCAAATATCATCAGAAGGTACTAATATAATTTACCTTTAAGAAGGGAAGGTGATTTCATTACTAAGATACCCCGATAAAAGAATGATAAGGCTAATATTGTATTAAAATTAACAAGTTCTGAGCTTATGGAATCCTCTTTGATGATTGGATAGAGGTGTTTAAAAGGCTAAATATTGAGCAATAAAGGGAATTGGTGGACATCATTTAGACATCCATGAATGAAGAAGATAAGAGAACTCTAATTAGACAATACCCATTCATAGAGGATATGCTCCTATATAAAAATAAGGCTATTTTTATAATAGGATAAGAAGCAAGGTACTTCTTAGTGGACGAAGTGTTATATAGAAGGTCAATAACAACTCCACTCTTTAAGTGCTCGTCTCCAATAAAAAAAAAAAACAAAACACCCATGTGTGTGGGGGGGGGTCCTAGCTTCCTAAACCATATGAATGAGCTATTGGCCAACTATTCTTCAAGATATCACATATTTGGTAAAAAAAAATAACCAAATGTTAAAGGTTTGTTCCAGTTCCTTACCATTCATTTGCAAAAATTATCATTATAAACTCAATATAGCCTTCTTTTTTTTTTTAATAGAGAATGGATATCTTAGGTTCATTCCTCAAGGCCTTAAGAAAAAGATAATTTATCCTTGTTAAATAGACTACACCATATAGCTAGAGGTAATAACTTTGGCTAAGATAACTACTAAAAAACATTATCTCTTTCATATGGAAGAATACCATTTATTATTTTATGTTATTTAAAGTCTTGATAATAATATCCAATTTGATAACAAAAAGGTGAGGGGGCATTGTTAAAATCTCGAGAGTTTTCTATAAGGAATGAAAAACATTTCTTATATAGTTAAAATAAGAGAGCTCTTTTTAATATAATTTATTACAATCTCCTCCACGGCATAGACAATGACTTTGTAACCAAATAAGAGGAAGATATATTGATTATTTTCCTTGTCCATAAATTAATTAAAACAAATAGAAGAACATGGGTATGTTCCAACTTTCACTTGCCTTTCTATGCTCTAATAACCTTTTAGTTTTCTTTTTGTTATCTTATTAAAGCTACTATATGTTACATCCACAGAAAGTGTTATGCTCTTAGTGTATTTTTTTCCTTTGAAAGTCATGAACCTAATTAACCTTTTTTTTTTATGCTTTTACTACAGTTAAATTTTTTAAATAATTGTTTGGTAAACAACTTCTATCTTTTAACTTTAAAGAGTGGAAGACATTTTCAATTATGTAGTATATGAGGTTTCACCTAAAAAAGCACGGGAAGATGTTTTTTGAGTTGAAAGACTATTTATTTTTTGAAAAAGACAAAAGAAGACTTTGATATTGAAAATTTAATTTGATATTTATTGTAATATTCAGAGCATTAGAGTCTCATGCTCTTAACCTTATATCCATAATTATAAGTATTACTCCCTCTGTCTCAAAGAGATTTTATGTTTGACTTTTCATATATATTTAGAATGTCATTAATCAATATATCATATTATTAGTTTTTTATTCGTATTTTTCAAAAATATCTATTTTTAATTGTAGTATCGACAAATGAGTTTTAGTTGGGGGTATTGTAAGAAAATATAACTTAAGTGTTTTCACCAAACAACCATTTAGGACAAAAAAAAAGATAGCAAGATTATTATTTTTTTGGGATGAAAAGAGTATAATTTTCATATTTTATCTTACATTTAATTATAGGTACCTTACCAATGGAGTTTAATTAGAGGTATTGCAGAACAATTCATGAATTAAATGTTTTGAACAAACAATTATTTTGTGACAAACAAAAATGAAAATTAGCACGATCTTCTTGGGATGGAGGGAGTATAATTTTGATTTAAAGAAACTTTCATTTAATTTTTATTGTAAAGATATACATGATTCCACATTTAATCTTGTCATACACTATAATATGAACTATATTAAAAGATAATTTTTAAAAGACTTTAAAATTGAAACAAATGTGTATTAAAATTATATTAAATGAATATCATATTACAACTTTAAAATGGTAATGTCAATTTTTTAATGATTAGTTTAGCTATTAAAAAGCTTATATTAGTTTTATGCCTTTTATATTCATTTTAATTCAAACAACATAACAATAAACTTAATCACAACATGAGATCACAATTTATTATCAAACATGTTTAATTGCTTTGTTTCAAAGCACAACACAACACAATTAACCATAATGCACTACAATGCAGTCAACATTTTTTTTTTTCCCTTATGAATCATTTGCAAAAAGATCATTATAGGCTTTACTTTAATAGATAATGGATATCTTAGGCTCATTCCCCAAAGCCTCAAAAAGAGATAATTTGTCCTTGTTACAATAGACTACTTCACTAAATAGGTAGAGGTAAGAACTCTGACTTAAATAACTATTAAGAAATGTTATCTCTTTCATGTAAAAGAATATTATTTATCATTTTAGGTTATCCAAAGTCTTGATAATAGATAATGAGATCCAATTTGATAACAAGAAGGTTATAGAGCATTATTAGAGGCTACATATAAACCACAAGTTCTCATTAGTATTCCATCCCTAAAAAAATAGCATGCTAAGTTTATAAGCATGATTCTTTTAAACATGTTAGAAAAGAAAATACAAGAAGCAAAAGGAAAGTGTGTTGGTATTTTTTTTTAATGAAATTCCATAGGCATACAAAACCACCCATAAGTCCTCAACTAGAGAAAAATCATTTCTACTCACCTATGATACTAATTATAGATTGTCATACAACTCACCTAACAGAAACTAGAAAGAGCTTAAAGTTAATCTTGATCTTGTAAAGAAATCTTGACTAGCAGTTTATATGAGAAACAAGACATACAAATGTAAGACAACCCATTATCATAATACAAAAGTTAAAAATAAACGATTTAGAATGGGGGATATGGTATTAAAAAATCAAAGGCAGCATACAATTCAAAAGAAAGAGGTAAGCAAACCCTAAAATCAGATAGACCATATATGGTTATAAAGGTGATCAAAGCCAATACCCACCATCTTCAAGACACTAAGGGGAATAGTCTTTCACATGTATGACATTTAGATCATCTAAGGATGTATCATTAGTAAATTAGCCATCTCTTGTATTTTAATATCTTTATAGATAATAGAATTAACACTTCTTTTCATGTATGCTCACCATTAAATTTTCTTCATAATTTTTTCTCTATATATTGCTCTTCATGAAAATATTTTGTCTTTTATTCTATATCCTAGATAGGCTAAGGGTGAGTAACACTCTTACTTTTGAGAGAGTACTAGCTAGCATGATTGGAGTAGGAGAAGTTGCATCCCTCACCTCTTCTAGGATCGAGAGCGGTGAAGGGGTCCCTCTTTAAGCTCAAATATGTATTTTCACTTTTAAGTTGACCTTGTTGTTATTTCTCTTAATTTCATCTCTTTATATGAGCTCTTCTCTACCTCTTCTATTATTATTTCCCTTTAGAGACAACCCACTAATTCTCTTATAGACCATGATCTTGATTTTTAAGACAATGAAGAATCTATTAATTATAAATCACTTTTAGTCTTCTCCTAGATATCTTCTTGGGCCTGAGTCCACCTATACTAATAAAAGATACACCAAGTGAGAAATAATTATAAAAGTTCAAACATACACACAAGGTAAGATTTTCCAGTGGCATACTCTCTAAACTCTCCTTTAGTGAATGCATATTTGTTAAGAGGTTGATGTTATTTTTGGATATGGACTATTGTAATTAATCGCACATAACCTTTTTACATATAATAGGCCTATATTCAGATTATATGGACCTTGTGTGGTCCTTTAAATAGTAGGGCACCCCTACATGTCCTAGGTCTAGACCATAAGAATTTCTTTTCTATGCTTTACCATACACCATTCTCCCTCATAACTCCTTTAAATGGCTAGTTTTACTATAAAAGATCCAATACATAAAACTTTTATTCTCGAGGGAAAAAGAATAGAATTAGGAGATTCCATGTTCACTAGCACAACCTATTAGTTGATAGTAGTACCTAAATACTACTAAGGATGACTCTTTTAAATCTAGTAAGGATGTCCCCCCACTAAATATTACTAAAGATGTCCCTTATTAGCATAGCCTACCATCAAACTCTTCTTTAGTGAATGACCATTTGCTAAAAGATTGGTGTTTTTTTTTTATATCGACTATTATAACTAATCACACAATAACATTTTCACCTTTAATAGGCCCATATTAGATTATATGTACCTTGTGTGGTCCTTTAAATACTAGGGCACCCTTAGATCTTCTAAGTCCAGGCCATGAGGATTGTTCTTCTATACTTTACCATACATCATACTCTCATACAACTCCTTTGTATAACTAGTTTTACTATGAAAGATCCAAGATATAAGACTTTTGTTTTAGAGGGAAAATGTATGAAATTAGGCTGATACATTTCCCCTAATAGCATAACCTATCAATTGATAGCAATATCTAAATACTACTAAGGATAGCTCTTTTTCATACTGCCTTATGTAGTTCTTGAAATCAACCATGGTGGCCCACCTATTCAGGTGTAAATGGCTTACATAGAAGTTGTAGTAAAAGAATACACTTTATGTAATCCAAGATAGGAGCAACTTGAAGGCCCACCTTTAAGCTGTCTACTTATCTTCTCTACTTGAAAAATAATTTAGCCATGTGCACATTCCTTATTGGGCATTAATATCTATTATTTGTTGCACTATTATTGTGTTAAAGAAAGTATCTTCTAAATAGTCCCTGAGTTATCTATTATTTGAAGTTTTAGAAAGGAGGCTAACCTTAAACAAAGTGCTCATCGAATTCTAGTAAATCCTAAATGGAATCCTCTAAAACAACTCCTACACTGTTTAATTTTAGACCTAGACTGAGCAATAAATCAGGTTAAAAGATTTCATAATTGATCCATTGGTTCATGTTTAATAATAATATTGAATAATTTTCTATGTTTTGAAAGTTTTTTTTTAGGTTTTTTTTTTCAATTTGATAATCGACCTTGTAAACTAGTTGGAACTGATATAGTTGTTCAAATATCCACCGCACACAAACATACAAGTTATCAGACAATTCTGAAAATTAATATTTTAGAAATAATTTAGGCCAAATAAACATATTAAAGGGATAGAATGGTGATAAGCACCCTTTATCATCATTCAAAGTTGATTTTTGCGTTCCCATATATATATATATATATATATAAAGTTCATTTCTGCGAGAGCGTGGGCATAACTCAAGCCATTGGTTTTCAAATTTCTCATCTTTTAGAACAAAAAATCACCAGTGCTTATTGCTCGAGTTCCGTAGTGTAAATTTTAGCCATATTGTTTTTCTCCCAAAAACTGCTAAGTTCATAACATCCTTGCAAATTTTCAAACGAAGAAAGTTTATGTTCATGGTTTAAATTTGCAGCGCAATAACGCTTTGTTAGATCAATTTTTATTTTTTATTTTATTTTTATCTAAGAACTGATCGCGGTAGGATAAGCTCAATTGCATAGAACACAATTCTCAAGAGTCATGATAAGCAATTGAATGAAGTTGAGTCGAACCCGCAAATCTTGTATTGGCTTGCTATAATCCTCCAAATGCATGGGAGTCCAGCAAGCAGCTGTCAATATTTGATCGACTGACACTCACACATGAAGGCGACATAATCCATTAGCCAATCGAGGAGGGTTCTCTTCGCATGCCTTTGGTCCAATGGCAAACAACTTTAGACCACCACCCAAACTTGTTCGTGACTTTGATATATACTTGTAACACTAGATTCTCTCTCTTATTTTATTATCAACCAAAACTTTAATGATTATTAAGAATCTAATGCATGCTAATAGAGCCTTATTAATTGGTGAGCTGTCTAATTAAACATAGAACACGTTGCCTAGGATTTAGGATTATATATTCTTAGCCTCGGATTTGGGATTGCATGTTCTTGAGCTAAGCTTCTGATTGGATGTCCCCACGTGAATAAAGATAAGACAACCAATAAGGTTGAATCATATTAGGAAATTGTAAAATTAACGAGCCCATAATCAAGGTTGATAGATAAAATAACATAACTCAATCTTCCATTCCTCTAACTAAAAGTGTTGATCTCCCCATCACAAACTTCCACTGCTCAGGTAGAAATGAGATCTGCTTGTCATAACCTGATTTTACATTATTTAAAAAAAATATAAAAGAAAAAGCGACTTGGTTGGTAAGAACAGGCTGAAGAGAGATCCAAATACATAAATAAGAGATAAAAAGATCAAACTGAACAACCATTTGAACAATGTACTCAATCTACATTCACTACCTAAAAATGTTAGGTTTAGCATGTTAGCAGAGAATTAGGTTAAACAGGTGCAAGTTGTGCATCAAGAAGTTAGGAGGAAACTAGAAGAAGCAACTATCAAAAACAATCACGCAGCAAACAAGCATAGGCAATTTAAATTGTTTTAAGAAAGAGACATGGTCATGGTTTTCTTGCGCAAAGAGAGGTTTCCAGTAAGCACCTATAATAAACTAAAGATGAAGAAGTATAGTTCGTACAAGGTGCTAAAGAAAAACAATGATAATGCTTATGTTATTGATCTTTCAGATAATATTGGCATATCAAAGACCTCCAATGATGTTGATCTTTACGAGGACTTTCTAGATACTAAACTTAACTCAAGGACAAGTTTTTCTGAAATGGGGGAGACTGACGTAAAATAATTAGCCCATGAGTTTATAAACCAAATTGAGGCATAAGTTATTGTTTTTCTATGTTAAATATTTTCCTAGTTAATTTTTATATTTTAATTATTTATTTCCTACTTAGTTTAAGACTTTTAATTTAATCAGTATTTTAATATTTAGGAATCCTATGCTAGATGGATTCTATTAATTAAGTAAGTTTTAATTATGAATAATTTTCTATAAAGGATTTTAGTACTAATATAAATAGGGATGTCTAGTTTATTTTATGGAGATCAAGATTATTATTCAGATTTAATAAAAATACCAGAGAGTTTTCTCTAGATTTTTCTATAATTTGGTCTATAACCATAGGGCTTGAGAACCCTAGTTTTATCTTTGTTTTACATTGCATCGACAAGTTAGTATTTGAGTTCTGGATCTAGTTTCAAATTTGGGTGTTTCAAATATGGTGAGTTGGGGTATCGAATTTCTGAGTGCCATAAATTAGATAGTTGTCTAGGTAAAAATTTATTGGTAGAATAATGAAATGAAAAGATAAGTGATCTCGTGAGGAGGTTTTGCAAGGTGATAACAATGTTACTTTAGCCATTTAGAAGAGCTTGTTTGCTTTTAAAGGTGATTCAAGTGAAGATTGGCAATGTACTAGCCTTTTTTGTTCAACTTGTACCATTAATGATAAGATATGTAATTTGATCATTGATAATGACAATTATGAGATCGTGATGTTAGTTGATGCAGTAAAGAAATTCCAGCTCAAGATAGAAAAACACCCTAGGTTCTATATGGATGAATTATGTATTGTTTTGTTTTCTATAGGGACGAGATATTTTGATAGTGTTTGGTATGATATGGTATTTAAGGATACGTGCCATTTATAGTTAGATAGACCATGACAATATAATTAGAATGTAGTGTATGACAGACAATGTAATATGTAAGGGAAGTGTATAGTATTGGCGTCCAAAAAATAGGCAATTATTGAGAGCAAAGGCAAAATATATTGTTTTTATCATAGTTTATAAAAAAAATAAAGGAGAAGGAAGAAAGAAGAATAATGGAGAATCGAAATGGTGTGAGAAATACTAAGGTATGGAACAAGCCATTAATGACTTGTAATGATTATGTAAAGATTGAGAGTATGATGAGAATTGATTCTTAGCTCATTTTATCTGAGTGCTAATACACAGAGGTTAATAGAGTGTAAGGGTACTAACATCACTTTTGATGGTCAATAACAATAGCAGCATAGGTACTGACCAGAACTTGAGGACGAGTTCTTTCCAACCTAGAGAGATTAATGCAAGAGGTTTTTTTTCCTAACACGCATTCTTATATTAATGTACATAATGTTTGTTCTAGCTGTTAGATTGGGCTGAGATTTTACTAGGAGATTCTAGAGGCCTTGTTTTCTATAGGGCTAAAAGTTTGTAGCCATTTGAGTTCAGGAAGGCCTTTAAACAAGGCTAAAAAAGTATTGATCATGATTTGCTATATTCTTTATATAATTTAGGATTTTTTTCTATTTTGTTTATAACTCTTTTATTATTTTTCTAGTTTTGTTTAGGATTTCTTACTAGCATATAAGGAACCTATAAGAGCTCTAATATAAATTTTTTATTAGAATATTTGTTTGGTGAAATATTCAATATTAAAATTTCTAATTATGTTTTGTGGTGTGACCCTGTTTTGTAGAATTTTGTGTTGCTTATTCTTGTCATCTTTTATATGATGTTTTTGTTTGCGTCAGTTTGTATCAGAACTCTGTGTTAGATACGTGGATGGCTAAATAGGTGCAAAAATCTTCAATTTACAATAAAATATTACTTATATACCAGTACGAAATTTTCTATTATTGGTTATGGGTGCTGAAGACTAAGATACCTTATTTTACAGCTTCTAGTTGTTTGTTTTTTTTAAAAGGATTGATTGTTTGTCTATGCTTGTTTCATGTGAACCTTAATATATTTATTGATGCTTTCTATATTATTGATCTATTTTTATTGAGCATGAAGCCTGTTCATTATATAGTGAGTCAATGAAACATGAAATTCTAGTTGTCTATAAAAGTGAGATTACCCCCAAAAAATTGTCACTTGTGAGTTCTTTGAGTTTCCATTGCCAACAATTGATCTAGTCGTGCATTAGGTAGGGACATACAATCTTTTAGAAATTTCATCATTGGTTTCTGCTGCATGTTTTAACATAATCTAATATACATGCTTTTCTTTTAATTTTAGGAGGTTTGTGGGAATTGAACATAACTTCATCACATTTATAATAGGTACATAAGAATACGAGAAAAATATAATCACGAGTCTTGATACAAACTAAGTTAGGTCCGAATTTGGCTTTAAAATAGCAGCTAAGCGGTTTTGCGAGATTAAACATATCTCTCAAACTGTATATTGGAACGAGCTGAAATTTTATAGGGAGATACTAGAAACATGAAAGTATATTTTGGTAAATTTAAAGGTCAAATGGGGTTTGGAAACATATTATTTTATAGGGTCAAAATTACTAGACAAATCTTGTTAAATCCGCTAGACTATACCTTTGTGTATGGTTTGGGACATATCTAGAGATACATGTGGAATTTCTCTACGATTCAAGCTGGGCTAGAGACTAGACATCTCAAGTTTTCTAATCATTCATGGTAGGCTCAATAATTCATCAAGATGAAAGAGAACAACGTGTTTAAAGTCAGGACTAAAAATCTACCAAAAATGTGCAAAAATTAAAGATTCAGACTATAAGGAGGAATTTTAACATGAAGACTTTGTTTTAATTTTTCTATTTTATATATTTATTTAATTTTAAATAATTATTTTTAATTTGAGTTTGTTATAGTTCATTAGACATTGTTTAGGAGTTTATTTAATTATTAGACTTATGTTTGTTAGTTGATACTAGTTTATATTCATTAGCTTGCATCCCAAAAACGGTCTATTAGGGTTGATTAGAGGAGACTATATTATATATTTTTTAGCTGAAATTTCAAGAGCAAATTAGAGAATAAATTTGAATTTTTCTTTTGTTTATTTGTGGCAAAACAACATTTCTTTGCAGATACAAAGATCGTACACTGACTTATCGATGGTTAATTGACTTTGTGGCGTCATTCACATGCTTAGGATTCTTTGATACAAGGTTATCTATGAGTTCAAGTCTTTTTCCAATACCTTTGGTTTCTAGGTAAAGAGTTACTTTTGGATCAATGTTATATTTAACCTGATTTTTAACTTTCTGAAATATTATCTATTTTATTAGGGGTTGTTTAACCACGTGATCATCAAGGGTAGATGCACTACCATGCCAGGTGCTACTGTAGATATATTATACCTCTAGCTCGCAAATTTTGATTTTCTGGGTAAAGTGTTGCGAGTTAATCTTCTCATTGAAGATATCCATCACGTCGTGTGTTGCACACAAATGCTTTTGATATATGTATAAAGCAAGGTGGATTTATTACGGCTAACATGATCTGAGACGGCATGTATGAAAATATAAAAATTAGAAGGAGAGGGTATGGTGAGCATTCTCATCCTCCTTTTCTCAACCAATTCCCACATCACCTTTTATGGATATGGTTCTCCTGAATTTACTAAAATTGGCAGTCAATATTGTTTATGAAATCTTGAAATTTTAAGAGAAATAATTTCTTTTGGGTACACAAATAAGTATAAAATAAAAAGAGAGTGGAGTAGACACGTGCCAAATAATCCCTTTTTCTCTTCCCTCTACCATTGCCATTGCCATTGCATAGGCTAGCGAAGCGACACTTGCCAAATCATCACCAACCAGTTACGGTTAACTGGGGAAAGGGTACTTTTGATATTAGATCATGGAACAGCAATCCAATTCCTCCTTTAACATTCCACCCCTGCCGCTGCCGCTGCCGCCATCCATTAATTATTACCACCAAATTCACCACCGCCGATCGTTGACCTGCCTTTTGTGTGCCTAAATGTGGAAAAGATTGCACAGTTTTGCTGGCTCTCTCCGTGACTTTGGCGGATGCACGCGTCACAACAACGGCGCTTCCTCCTCTTGTCAAAATCCTGGAGGTAACTCTTACAAAAATTATTTTTATTAAAAATATCTTCTTATTAAAAATATCTTCTTAATTCGATGCTTGATTTTGATTAAAGAAATAAAATGAAAACTTGATTTTGATTTCTAACAAATCAACTATCCAGTTAACCACACTGGAATGGAGTGATTAGGTTGATTAATCCATGCTATTTATCCATGTAAATAAATATGGAACTCAGGTGGAGATTTGGATCGTGGTCAAAGAGCTTCAAGAGTTAACAAGGGTGGTCCCACCATGCCATTTCAGGCAGTGCGATTGTATATTCAAGATCACCATGTAATTATGCAATGGTTTTGCTTAATGTTTTTTTTTTTTTTGTTTAATGTGGTGGATAGTTTAGAGGTTTTATTATTCGTGAGTTGAGATTTAAGCTCAAGTGTTATTAGTTTTAGGTTGTTTTATGTATCTTGTATTTGATTAGATAGATGCATGCTTTCTTCAGGTGGTGATGGATAATGGCATAGTACAAGTTACCTTATCGAAACCAGCTGGAATTGTCACCGGGATACGATATGATGGCATCGACAATTTGCTTGAAGTTCTCAATCGTGAAACAAATAGAGGGTAAATGGTGTTACAGCTGCTGTTTATGTACATAGTATTCTTTTCTTTTTACTGTCTTAACACATTTTTCTTTGTATACCGAATAGAAATATAGCTCAAACACCCTTACTTTATTTTCTGAAAAGTTTTTCTAGTCTAACGGGCAGGCCACATGTAGCTTGTGGTATGTCCATCTTCCAAATGATTCTGTTTATGTGGACATAAACAGCAGTGGCTAATTTGTAATTGAGTCAGGGACTCATATATTTGCAACCATAGCATCACTGTTTGATTTTAGGATAGTGAATTAAACAATGCAGATTCACAGGTGAAAAATGATTTTTAGCCATTCATAGATTCCTTTTCTTTTGAAACTGATTCATGCTGATATTGATGAAATATTCCTGTCACTCGTGACTAGGAACTTACTTTTTTTTATTTGTAATTGCAGGTACTGGGATCTTCACTGGAATCCACCTGGAGGCAACGGAATATTTGATGTGTATGCCCCTTTTTTCTTTTTCCTTACATGTTTTTCAACCAATGAAGTCTTTGTTTGGTTATAAGCCAAAATTGAAACTGGAGTTTTTCTTTATTGTACAATGTAACCTGATTGTCAGAGAACAGTCATTACTTAAAAGGTTGCATTTTTTTTTAATTTAAATAGTGAGCATGGTGAAGCTATGCTGACATGTCTTGGAATGAATATATATATGCGATTGCTTTAAAAAATTTATTCAGACAGGTCT
>Ga0307517_10008731_pt1 | contig 14498 bp, 15 predicted proteins | sample 23_EM_MG_FD_194515 | JGI IMG/M metagenome (GOLD analysis project Ga0307517, IMG submission 194515) | Populus trichocarpa ectomycorrhiza microbial communities from riparian zone in the Pacific Northwest, United States - 23_EM | ecosystem: Host-associated > Plants > Roots > Unclassified | place... | reverse complement strand
CCTGGTCGGGTCATTGATGAGAGGAGGACAAGCAAGTTCATGGAGGCTATCGGGAACGGGATCACTGATGAACCCAAATCGTATCCAAGTGAATGGTTGGTGTGCTTTGCTCGCTCTGACGGTCTTTTATTCCAACAGCGTCACTACATTACCGGAAACTTCTCATTTCATGTTCTTTATTTTCCGTTACTTGCCCTGATCAAAGAATGGTGCGTTCTTGAATTTCTGCTATTCAGGGCACGGTATTTATGTAATCAAATTCGTTTAGGAGGGAGGCACACAGAGCTGAGAACAAATCAGGACTCTCAATCGATTAGTGCTGCACCCTGTTAGTTGAGTGAAGGGCTGTATAGCAGAATTCGAATCAGCGAGCCCTTTTTCTTTCGAGAGGACTCGGAGTAGTATCATGGGTTCTGACATAAAATCTCAGTCTGTTCCGAGCGAAAATGAATAGAATTCCAGAAGCCATGCGCGATAAATAGAGTGTGCTAAAAAACCAAAAAGATCCCATCTAATCGTAACCCATATCCAACTAATGGAGGGATCTCCTCCAATTTACAAGAATAAAGTGCCGAATAGGGTAACAAACGCGGCCATCCCGACGATACCCGAGGTGAAGAGGGTATTAGCGCCACTGCTCGCCGCCAAGGTGTTAATTGCAAGGGGAGTGGTGGCAGTGGTAGACGAAGTAACAGCCTGGTTGCCGCCAACTGGTCGGACGGTGGAAGAAAGCGCAGACGTGGTTTGTTGGGGGCTAGCAACGAATGGCGTGTTAGATCATTGGATCGACAAATAGAAAGAAGAGAAATACGCACGGCGCATTGTTGGCAACAGGGCGATTAGCCCCAGAGTTTGTTGGTGCGGGCACTTTCGCAGTTCCTCCACCAGTAGTGCTCCCGCCATTGTTTGGGTCGAGGGTCGAGGACGGGGCGGTACCGGATTTTAGGCAGCTGGGGGATGATAATGTAATGAGACGCATATCAAAACTTTCAAAAAGATAATCCCCACCTTGAATCGTCGCCTTTCCTGATATTGACAATGTCGCTATATGCTGACGCACCAGTGGCATCTTTCACCACAAAGGTGCTGGTAAACATGATCAGTACAAACCCGCCAAGAAAATTGACGGTGGAAGACCTACACGGGAGTATCACCAGGTATATCTGCGATCCAGGTCACGCTTCTGCCATTTTGCGTTGGCAGCTCCTCAAGCTAAAACAATTTTATGAGACCGCGACGGACAACCAAGAGGCAACGTACTGGAGTAGCGGCGGGTTGGCCACCTGTCGCATGGAGAAAAATTATTAGCGATGACTTGGGCGATAAACGGGAACGCTTACCAGGAATGACAGAGATGTAAAAAGGGGGGGAACCGTCCGAGTAGGTCAACAGCTGAGGTTCTAAAGAGCGTTTAGCGCGATCCTTCCTCAGCGGGAAAAGCGATGAGAAAATGCTTACGACATTGGACGACATTATTGCTGTAATCGTTGAGGACGGCGGGCAATGTTAAGTAGAGACGTGGTGTCAACGGTGAATCAACGACTTACGGCGTGTCGATAGTCAACGCGGTGATGAGCGGGACGACGGAGATGAGGGCAGTGATAGAAGCGAAGTATTTCATAGTTTCGAGAGAGAAAGAATTTCGAAAGGCGAGGCAAAGAGTGTTGTTGAGGTTCAAGTGTAGAATGTTGGATGACAAGGCGTCCCGGGACTATATACCAAAAACATTGGTGTCAGCCACTTGAATGTCCGCCATTGCGATCGAACAAAAAAAGACCTCGCTCGCTCGAAAAGGAACAGTCGCATTTCTCTCTGCTTAAAGTGTACAATCCCAGGCATAATCGAAATTTCATCCCTGGCTGACAGATCACTCACAACCCTATCGAACTACTCCGGCCGCCAGGGTTATGGAGACCCGTCTGCCCAATTTTTATGAGTCCGTGCTGGTAACCCCCTCCCGAATTGGCACTCATGTCACTTATGACTGTCGGTTCTATCAAAGGGCTGGGAGGTCCGATAAAGGGCGATGAAAGTGACCACGGAATGGATGAGGTAGGAGTTATTGTCCTGGGGGAGAGTGTGAGCGATGAAACCTCCTCTGCTGCTCCTTTTCCTCCGCCGTTTGTGTTGCCAGTCTTCGGTACAAACATGAACGACTCGGCATGCCATTCATACCAGACCTTTCGATCGTTGGTGATTCGCCAAATCGAAACCTGCAGTTCTGAATTACTCGGCAGGTAAAGGGGTTCCTAACGTAATTTTGTAAATAGGATCGTAGACAAATAAAACTTTCATGTACGCACTCTGAATGGAAAGAAAAGCGGAAACCAGCTCAGCATATTTTTTGATACTTGATCCTTGTATCGAGGATGAATGCTTAGTCCGATGTTGTCGTATAATATAGCCTCAAAGTATCCAGCAAGTCCACTGAACCGAGAATGTAAGACCCTTGATAATCATACGAAGGAAGATCGACTGACTGAAGAATCCCAGCGTGCGGTATATAAAACCTCAGATTTGCTGAACGTGCATTATGGCTATTCGTAAACGGTAAACCTAGATTTGCTTCAGAATGTAGCCGCATACACCCAGCATGAAATTCACCTTGCGCATTCACAACCACATCCTTTCTCGGATGCTCAAACTCCCAACACTCCTGAACTTGAGGTCCGCAGCGGCCATCAGTGTCCGGAGATTTCATTCCGCTCAGTATGTTGACCGCTTGGAACATGACCACGTAAGGTGTTTCGAGAGATTTCTCGCTTTTTGTAGATCGAGCTTCCTGGTGGAGTTTAGATGAGGATAAGGGAGCCAGATGGGCAGTATACGAAGAAGGGATGGAGATCCCATTTGCTGCAAAGCTTAACTGAATGTTTGGAGGTACACTTGTAGAATGTTTGCTCACGTTTTAGAAACCTCATCGCTCCATCGAGACACTCTGGACTAAGCTCGTTATCCCCAAAAGAGCCCAACAACTCGCTAACCAACACATCCACCTTCTCAGGAACATCGATCAAACGCATATCACCAAATAGCAGCTGCATTTCATGTTCGTGCCATTCCTTACTTTGTCTCTGTTGAAGTCTATCCAACGTAGTTAGTGTATCGGGTCCGGCAAGTCAGATCGGTATACCGTACGTCACGAATGCGTTTGGGTTCTTCTCTATCACAAATATGCGTGCTTTCCGCCGTGAACGAGAAAGGGCAGTAAAGCAACGTGCGACGAGAGGACCGCGGCCGGCACCAGCAATACATACCACACTAAACCGAGATATAAACGAAAATCCATAAAACCAGAAAGGGATCCTCACAGCTTGTCACTGTCAGGGTAATCCGAAAAGGCATGAAACATAGCTTCTTCGTAGAGCGTATACTTGACAGGATCCTGCTCAAAGGTCTCGTAGGTTACACTCGGAAGATTGTCCATCAGCGGCTACAAGGATCAATGATTAGGTCATGTTTGTTTCATTACTTTAGGATGGATAAATGCCTGTAAAGGGGCTTGCAGATAATCCCGGTACCCTTTTGCGAAATTCTCCACTGTGCCTGGTCTTTTGGCAGCCTGCACGACAGGACTGCTTCTCTCCAGATGTCTGACGTATTGCGAGTAGGCCATTTCGCCGCCTAGCGCGTGGTTGTTTTCACCAACGCCTGCGAGGATGATTGTTGGTTGATGCTGAAAGTCACAGAGGCAAAATTAAAACTAAGGTCGGGAAGAAGACACGGTACTTGCAATCATGCTATCCCTTATGAATTGTTGTGTTGGTTTGGGAAGGACAGGATAGCCTTTGACGTTGGCTATAAAGGTGGATGAAGGGAGGTAGATATGTCGCACTGATTCAGCAGCCCATTTGCTAAGGACCCCAAGTGTGGTTGGAAGTGCAATTGACAGATCGAGAGCTAAAAGTGAAAAAAAAAAAAAAAAAAAAAAAAAAAAAAAATTGTAGATTTAGCAACCAAAAAATAAGAATAAGGACGCACTGAGCGTCAGCCTGGTGTTGTAATCACAAATTGTTCGTATTACGTCCCACATCTCCCATGTGGCATCAAGAGAATTGCCGGATGCGGAGCGGACGTCGGTGGTTGGGGGAGTCTCCAATCGAGGCGAAGATCCCGTGGCAGAATGAGAATCCTGTGTTTCCGTGGGCTGGAATATAGCAGGATGATATATTGGCAATCTAACCGACAGGCTGATATATGGGAACTTGTTGAGACACGTATTGACAGTACGAGCATAAGACGCGACATGCTCTCTATTTCTGGGGGGTGGAAGGATGACGGTGTAGATATTGAGGTACGCAGCGTAAGAGAGTTCTTGACCGAGAGCAATTTCGGCGTCATGCCTCACCCAGGCGTCACCGGAGTCCAGCTCGAGCCACTCAGAGGACATTGCAGTGATTCCTTCAGCCTCATCTATGGCAATTAGATATAAAATTTTTGGATAGAATGCACAGAGTGAGTGACACACCAAGTCTTGTAATGGTAACTTCATCCATCTGGAAAGCAGGCATCATTCGCCACATCTCCGCGTCTCTCGCGACTCTTTGTTTCTCGTCCTCTGTACTTTCTGGCGACGAAATGCACATATCTTCCCATCTCTTTTTCCATCTGTCGTTGGTAAGTGGCATACAAATACTCTCATATCCCCTTGCTCTTAAATCAGCAAGCAATTGTAAGACTGGTGTAGAGATACCAGCAGAAGCTTTTGAGATATCTGAGAGACTGAGAAAGGTGGATATCGTCGCGCAGGGATCCCATGGAGAACTCTCGTCGTTCGACATCGCCAAAAAATCAGTTCACGAGAAGGAACAAATGACAGTGACACGTCACGTGTCACGCTTTTCCACTAATTTTAGATGATCGGATACGAGATCGTTGATCAGTTACTCGAATTTCATTGAGAACTTTGCCTCTTTCCGTCCAACCCGTCTTGATATCTCTTAACTTTGCCCAAATCAATAATTTGGTTATAATCTATTAACAATTTTGCTATTTAGTTCTTTTCGGTTAGGCGCGGCGCGGCGCGATTGGCGATGCGTCTTCCATTACGAATCTCTAGACTCAAATTCCATCCCATACTACCTGACTTGTGAGCATATCGACCAAACTACTTGAACTGTAAAGTCCCGAAGATCGAGCGCTCATCTTGATCAACGTTGATCAATCGAAGCGATCATGATCACGTTGGTGACAATCAGTGATCAACTCGGAATCGTATCGAAGAGTATAATAACCATAATCAATTATCAAGTGGACTCGTCATCCAGCCGTGTGCGTTTCGCAGGCTACACATCAGAATCGTCTACATCTTCAGTTGTCATTTGATAGGCAGCAAAGATCCCTTCAAGGACCGAATAACTGACAGGTGTGAGCCTCTCATCAACGTCAACACCCCTATCCGCAGCTTCGGTGTCCACAAAGATCTGTTGTGCTTGAGAAAGGAGACCTGTTGTAAGTTCTTCAGAGGCAGCATTTTGCAAGTGCTGAGAAGGTTGCTGGTGCGCCGCGCTGCTCACGGATGAAGTTTCTCCAAAGGTAGCGCGCAAGAATTCTGCTACATCTGGAGACTCATCCATCAGATAATCGATAGGCTTGGTGTAGTCATCTTTGGTTAGCTAAGCGCTTTGGAAAAATGGAGGGAGGGCCGTACCGAGACACCTTCCAGATTTTGTCGGGAAATGATAGCTCCGTGCTCAACAAGGAAGCGGGCAGTGCGGATATCTTCGACAGTGTAGAGAGGCGTATCGCCATCGCTGTCGGTGATATTTACATCACCACCTGGACGATATGAGATAGAGAAAGAGGTAAAAGGGGCCGACAGACCACGGGAGAGTAAATACTCGAGGATGTGAATGTGGCCATAGGAGGCGGCCGCGTGCCTTGCATTTTAATTGAATGAAAGATGTCAAAGCGTTGTCCGTCGCTTACATGGGTGTATAACTGAAGGGATCCGGCACATTTGGGGGCATGGCTGAACAGTTGAATAAGCATGGATTCGCATGAGGAAAAAGAAAGATCCCTGCATTGTTGCTCCACAAGCTCCTGAAACGGGCCAATGAGAAGTGTGATAACTATCAATCGACAGGGTACCTACCTGGACTCTGTCAAGGTCGCCATCGCCGGCAGCGACCCAGATATTTTTGTTAGCCATGTCAAATCTGCACGATCTGTTCGAGTGATCATGCGCCTGTTATGGGAATGCTCGTAGCGAGAAATGCAAACCCCCTGACTCAGAGTCAGCGTGGTACTTTTCTGTCGTTGTCTCACCTCTTCCCAAACCACCATGAGCTTTCTCATGGACGACAATCCACACACTCACCACTACCACAACCAGCATTTACCAACCCCGCCCGAACCCACCTACTCGACCGAGCAGGCTGTTCTCCCGAAAGTTGGCCAGACCCGCTGCTGTATTGCATTTTCAACTCATATCTAGAAATGCTAAAGTAGCCCTTTTAGATTGGGCGTTGTTGTCTTCGGACCTCCAGTTCATCTACCTTGACCCTGTTCTCGACTATCATCTCGGAGACCAGGCCGAGCTCCTCGTTGGCAAATCTCTCCTTTCATTCGTTCATCCAGACGAGCGGGCATCAGCTAAGCGGGATTTAGGAAACGTTCTCGAGAGTAAGACACTATATGGGTCTGTTACGCGGTGCGTTTCATCCCTCTTCCCTTAAAACTCTCCTTATGCCCTCCTTATCCATCAGGGTTCGCTATGCCCGGTTATCTTCTGTTCGGAGACAACTTGGCTATCAAGGTCCCGGTCCAGATTGGGTTGACGCCGAAAAGATATCTCTTAACAAAGATTATCTTGCTGTCGATCTCGTCATCAACTGGGCTGCAGACGGCCTCGTGCTCTGTTTTATCCATGCTATCGTCGACCTTAGCATTCAAGATAATGATGAGGTAAATAAAACAGACTGGACAAATTGGTGCGGCACACCCTGGATGCCTCGGGACCAACTTGATATCATGTTTAACCGTTTCCTCATGTGTGCCCCGCAAACAGGCTCCATGTCACGAGTCTTCCAAATTCTACAGAACGAACGAAAGCGGCCGTTGCTCATCACCTGGCCCCCTGACTCGGCCCACAGTCCTTCCAGCGGTGATTTCGCCAAACTAGCGGAGAATGTCCAGATCTCTGCCGGAGTTCCAGGTGGGAGCGATGCGAAAACGAGTTGCACACGCAGGTATAAAGCATTGCAGGACATGCCTGCAGTCTTCGGCTGTCAGGTCGAAAGCATCTTTATACCGCATGGTAAGTTGCATACGCATACACCCCTGTCCTGTCTATATAAATATTCACTTCACAAGGTACCATTATTTTTGCCTGCCACAAGGTTAACCCGACCCATCCTCGCACGTCAACAACGATGAATCAAGTCGATTATCCACCTTATCCATCTTACTATGACCAGTCGTCGCCGTATAATTCTTTACAACCTTTGCCTTCGCATGAAGCCACCTTCAGCAATGGCTTTTCAACTGCGTCATATAGTCCCCAACGGTGGCCTTCGGGTGTGTCTATCGTTTATTATTTTTTTTGGGGACTAAACACCTCAAATATTGTTATAGTTACAACAACTGTTCGCGACCTCCGCTCTGATTATTCGACTGCCTCCCCACCGTTGGCATGGTCTACATCTCCCTCTCCTTCATCGACTTCTCCTTCCTACATAAATGGTCCTCCAACCTCGAATCAACAGTCCACCTTTGAACGGCCTCTCTCCTCACACAGTTACAACACAACATATGGTAGTCTCCCTTCCGGTGGAAGCAGCATCAATGGTGGTTCTACTTCGGTAGCCTTGCCTGCAGTAGCTTCGCCAAGCGCGGATGTAATCCCACCGCCGAGACGACGAGCAACTCCTAGTTCTGCCCGTGACAGGGAATCTGGACCTGAGCGCGGCCATGGACCAGGGTCAGCTGGGTCTAGTCGAGAAAATAGTTCCCCGACACCCGGAGTTAGTAAATCAACAGGGATATTGAAATGCTCCAGTTGTAAAACGACACAAAGTCCCGAGTGGCGGAAAGGGCCGAGTGGAAAGAAGGAGCTTTGCAATGCGTTAGTTTCCCCAGTATTCTCGATTCCGAAAATTGAATTTAATCTGTCGCAGATGTGGCCTACGGTTTGCCCGTTCGAGGGCGAAGAAAGATGGACCCCTTACTGCGCCGCCTCGTCGTAGGAAAGATAAATCCGACTTAGCCAAACGCGAATCTGCAACACCCCCTTCGTATGCCCCCTACCCGACGACCGCACGCAAGGGGAGCCCCCGCCGAGGGTTCGACCGCCGTTCACCATCCCACTCAGGTGGAGGACTTTACTCCACTCACCTTCATCATCCACGTGAACACGTATTAGGTGTAAAACTTAGTCCTTCCCCCCCTCCGCCTGCTTCTGGTTCATCGAGTGCAAGCCTCATGCATTATCCACACGAACAACGACATGAAATCCACCACAAGCAATCCCCATCATTTCCCAGCACAAGTAATTCTCTTTATCCGCCACCTTCCCCAGCTCCATCAGCACCGCACCAAAATTATTCCCCTCATCCGATCCCTTCCCAGTCTGTCTATCACCATCATCCGCAGCCCCCTCATCCCCACGCCCATCACCCACACCACACAGTGTCGCATCCGCAACTGCCCCCTCTGGATCAAATAAAGCCGCCTCATGCATCAATCACTCCTTCTGCATATGAGCATGAGAGGGACATACGCGAGCAGCAATCGCCGTATCTGGGACAGCAACAACGTATGCCACCTCCGCCGCTGTCAGCTGGAGCGGCTAGAGAAGGATACAGGCGGTAGCTAGGATCCGACCGATGGCCCAGTGGCTGCTCGCGTGTACCAACTTTTTGGAATTCAGTCCACCGCAGATCCACGGTTTCTTTCCCTTATTCAATTGCTTTGACCCTGATTAAAAGGGGTTAGGGCTAATGGGTTTCCTTTTAAAAAATTTGCAGCTTCTAACGCAGCAAATCTTTTTAGACCACAGGTTTCTTCTCTCCTTCTTTTTCACCGGCGTCTCTCTTTCCATTTCGCTCGTGTATCGTGCCACCGTTCGTTCATCCCAATCCGGCTCATTGTGTCATTCACTGCATGTTTCTCCTACAATCTGTGTAACCTCTGTTTCACCACATCCTTTTGCATCTCCGAGAGACGTTACACGAACACGTTATTTGATCGCATTCTTCTTCCCATGGGTTGCAAGATAAGTTACTCTAGGTCACATATTCGGTTATACATATTTTCCGATCGCCTTTCACATTCACCATTCTGTGGATTTGAAAACGTTGGTTGCAATTTCTTACATTACATAAAATTAGTATAAGTAATCGTTTCAACTTACATGTATAATTCCAATGCATTCGCCTTCGTCAGGATTCAGTTTAAGGGATCGCATATGTATAGTTCGGATGGATTGCACGCAACAACGCGGCGATTCCGAATTCACCCTACAATGTGTTAAAGGCAAGCGGCCCTGTTAAGGGAAGGACGGAAGGTCAAATTGGCTAGGGGACGTTCATGTTGTGCATGCATGCAAGCAGCAACACATTCGTCCAGGTGGATCCACAATTTAATCGATATCTCTACTCCAACTCTAAATACAAACGTGTACAATAAAATATGGGAGTCAGGGGGTTGCATAAGGCTCTGAGACTGAAAGAGAAAACGTGGAGCTGCAGGGGAATACTAAATCTAGAATGTCGCGTAGGGTAATTCAAGCTTTTAGGAAAAATGGGGAATGTAGTCCGTCCACGCCACAGAAAGTCGCGTGGTTGGGTTCGTTGACTTGAGGCAGACAAATGCCTCGATAAGCACCACCATCCTGGCGATGATCGATAACAGAAATCCCATACATACAATGAACCCCAAAGCGCTCGATATCCAGGAGCTCATCATGTCAGCTCGAAACGAGAAACAAGGTAGGACGTGCAAGGAAATGGTGACAGCTATAAAGGAAATGACGAATAATACCACGAACATCTGCAGGCCGGCGGAGATGACTGAGAAAGCTGTCCACACCATCTCATCCGTAAGAGTTGGGAAAGGGGAGAATCGCATACAGATGTATGCAGAGGCGAAACAGGAGCCTGTAAGAATCTTCATGACAAGGAGCAGGGTGGTGGAGTAGCCACCTGGAGCGTAGAATGTGGGCACTTCTAATAGGCCATCTGCAATGATCTCCCCATCGAGTTCTTCAGGGATGAATAGTTGACCAAAATCAATGAGAATTCGGACCACTACAAAGAGAACGAATCTCTTCGGCGCCAACAAGTAAACCTGGAGGGTACCTGCAAGAGAATGCTGCGTTCTCTCGACCCTCACTGGGAACTCCAAGTTCTGGAAAGCTCTCAACTGCTTGCCTATGAAGTGGTGGTGCCGGCCAAAATCGCGATGAACGCTGGTTTCCACACCGCCCCACTCGTGCAAGGTCGTAGTAGTGGGCATGCGTTTGAGTTGCAGGCAAATGGAGTTGCGGGCATCGAGAGGTTTTTTCCACCAAAAGACGAGGAGTAAAGCGTGGGTGGATATGAGATACAGAGTGACCATTTCCAACTGAGTGAGGGAAAACCCTCGAGCACCCCTCGCAATGCACTGTGTGAAGAACCATATTGTTTGTAGGAGTGTAATGGCGGCCAGAATCGGAAGCGAACTTCCTTTCCGTTTTATTTCGTCCTTCGTTATCGAAGGAGGATCAATGCAAGCAGAATCGAGGAGATCGGTAAACTTTTGAGGCGACAACACCTGCACAGGCCGATCGTCTTGAAAAAGGAGGAATCCGCCCATAATAACAAATTGACCGTGCATCACGGTCCAACGTCGATCTAAAAGAGTTCTCATTGAGAAATATCCATTAGTATGGTTCGGTGAAAAAACTTTACCGCTGTACTTGGATGCGAACATACTAGCTTGGCGCCATTGTTTGAGAGCCCAGATGATAATCAGTTCCGGACAAAGGCACATCCAAAATGACACGTTGAGTTTCCTGCACAGTACTCTGATATTGGACGCATTTGGGTAGGAAAGATTGGGGCGGATGCAATACGACGAACAGAGGATGATGGTGATGATGCAACCGAAGAAAATCTCAGATGTACTACGCATCTGTAGTGATTCGTCTAGAAATTTCGTGCCTTTCAGGTGCATGGTGAGTGGGAGTGGGTAGTAAATCAGGAATAAGAGACACCTCAAGACTTCCCAGTGTTCTCATTCTGCTTTAATCATGGATGGGTGCAGATCCGAGTCATCTGATCACTCGCTCCGGGAACCGAAATCAAATTCTGTCAGGACTCAGACTGTCGCCATCCTTGAAACATCTGCTGATCGGCAAATAAGTAATAGTATACATTGTTCCTATAGAAATGTTCGTGAGAGATTCGACCACCAAGCAAAATGTATAGGATTAGTGAAAATGGGGAATGTAGTTTGTCCATGGTATCGGGACCCGGGCCTGAGCGTTGGCACCTAAACCCCTCAAGCAAACTGCTGCCTCAATGAAAATCAACAATATAGGCCCCAATCTTGTCCAAAATCCGAGGATGGGAACACAAATGATGAACACCCGGACTGCCTTGAACAAAATCTGCGGAATGCGATTCCAAAATGTTATTGAAAGAGTGATGATTGGGATGAGTATGCAGGCGATAACGACAAGCAGTATCGGCAATACAGTGCAAGCAACTGCGCTGAAGAGCCATCTCATTTGATCTCCTTTGGAAGGGAAGTGAGACGGTGAGGCGGAAAGTAAATGAGAAGCAGCGAAGAGGGACCCAAGGGTATTCATAGCGCAGAACGAGAAAGCGATGGATGGTTGGGACAATGGTTGGGAATAAAACAGGGGGATCTCAGTTGACCCCTCTGGGATTTTTGGTCCAGCCGGGAAGGAAAGTTGATGATAGCAGTCGCATGTCCTCTTGAAGACGCGTACGGGAAGTGTAAACAGCGTGTTAAAAACACGTAGCGGATGACTGGCCTCTCCATATGACATAAACGGTGATCCCAGATTGACAACTGCCTCGGACTGTGCTCCTAGCTTCTGTTCTCGGGCAAAATCCCCGTCAATGTGTGCACCCTGCAAATGTACGTTTTCTGGAAGAGGAAGGTGTGTGAGGTCAAGGCGAATAAAGTCTTGGACATCGAGGGGTTTGTGCCACCAGGCCACGAGAAGTAGGGCATACATAAGTATAAGGGCAAGTGTCATCATCTCCATGGGAGTGATTGTGAGCCCTCGAAATCTGCGAGCTATGCACTGGACTATGAACCACGACGACTGGAGGAGGGTGAGTGCTGCGAGTAGTGGATGATTCTTTCCTCTTCTCTTGATATCTTGATTGGTGATAGAGGGAAATTCTACGGATCCAGAAAGTATGAACTTGTTGAATTTCGAAGGGGAGAGTACTTGAATTGGCCTCTCCGCTTGAAAGAGCATAAATCCACCCATGAGAACGAGATGACCATGCGCAATCGTCCATCCTCGTGCTAACAAAGGGATGATTGGTATGATCAACCAGGCTATCGATTGACACATACCTTCATGCCGTTTTGCGAAATTACGTGCCTGGTACCACTGTCTAAAAGCCCAGGCAACCACCACCTCAGGAAACATCAACATCCACAATGAGATGGTGAGTTTCCTTATCACCACCTGAGAACGGGACGCACACGGAGGGGACATATTTGGTCGAATGCAGTATGAAGAACAGAGAATGAGGGTAATCAAGCAGCTGTAGACGATTTCTGAGATTGCCCTTGGATAATCCTGGCAATTTTGGGTGTCGCAGGACTCGCGCATGACGGAGCAGAGCTGCAAAGCTCAGACAGAGCTCCAGCTTGATGGTATCCAAAAGCCTGCCAAGGTATTCAATTGTGCCGCAAGACATCGGAATCTAAAGTGGTCAACCACGTTGCTCAGTGGTGGAATTGGAACGCGTGCCGCTTTTGCCGAGGTGTCTACTTATCCAATACTTTCATGTCCTCTGGCAAAGCCAAGGCGAAAGGAGTCAGTGCAGCCTCTTTCTTTGATCTTAAAGCCGAACTTTCGAGGAAGGAGACCGAATTCGCAAAGGCGAAAGCAGAAGGGCGCAATCTCGTCGTTGTCGGTGGCGTCAAACGACCAGACAAAGTAAATCTGTTTCGTAAGTTTCAGACCCAAGACTAAATAACTCTCCTTTCAAGAAACCCACTGTATGGGAACGACAAAACAATGGAGTAAAGGGCCGAGCGAATCGGGACCTGCAGCTCGAAGAGATAGCTAAGCCAACACTCGATTCTGCCCGAGCTGTCCTCGAGCGGAAAGCCAAGATTTACGAGAAGCTGAGGAAGGGAAAGACGGGCGGGTTAACTGATGCTCAATTCGACTCCCTTTTGGTGGATGTATGCTAAATTCCGATTTCTTTATGATGCCCCCTGGTATTAATATATGAATTAGTTCGACTCTAATGACAAGTCTTCGAAATATTACAACGCACATAGCTCGGATGAAGACGAGAGTCTGACTGTCCCAAAAGCTCCCGCCACCTACGAGGTATGTTTCGTACTCTGCTTGATGAACAATTTGAAAACTGACGGAAACAAAGGATGATCCCGTCGTCGAATATGAAGACGAATTTGGGAGGATGAGAACAGCCAGACGGTCTGATATTCCTAGACACTTAATTCCAGATGAACCCGAGGAGGTAGATTCAGACGAGTAAGCTGTGGTGCCTTGATGCAGAATCGACTGACCTGACTTTTTCCTTTATTTATTTTAGAGATATAATCATTCGTATGTTTTTATTCAACTGTATTTCTTTCGATCCTTATGTCTTTATTAATAATAGGAGATCCCGTTAATCATTTCCCCGTCTACGAACCTTCGGAAGAACGGATCGCTGAAGTTGGACGTAAATTCTCTGAAGAGAACAATCCACTGAACCTACACTATGATGCATCCAAGGAGGTCCGCACTAAAGGTGCAGGATTCTACCAATTCTCTGCAGATGAGGTGACACGCAGGAAGCAGATGGAGGAGCTAAAGGCCGCCAGGGACGGAACAGCGACGACAAGGCAGGAGTTGGGTGCAGAGGATATCAAGCCAGGGGAAGAGGGTATGGCCGCTGACGGCGTCAAGAGCAGGGCCATGGAGAAGAGAAAGAGGGAGCTTGAAGAGAGGAGAAAGTTGATTGAAGCGAAACGCAAGAAGCCTCGAGTTGCCGCCCCGAGCGACGAAACAACTGCCCTTCCTGCCGTTCCCTCACCAAGTCCAAAAGGGGACTTGCGCCCAATACTCAGCGAGCGCCCTGCTGCAGTGGGAAACTCCAGAGCGGCTGCTACTCAGGATCCCTTTGCTCTTCTGGAAGCCCAAGCAACGGATCCTAGACGCAAAAAGAAGAACAAGGACAACCCCACACATGATATTCCAAACGAGACGGATGCATTCCTATCTAAATTAGAACAGGAATTTCTGGCGTCAATGAAGAGATGACCATGCTCCAACCAAAACTATGGCTTAT
>Ga0307517_10008730_pt1 | contig 14499 bp, 8 predicted proteins | sample 23_EM_MG_FD_194515 | JGI IMG/M metagenome (GOLD analysis project Ga0307517, IMG submission 194515) | Populus trichocarpa ectomycorrhiza microbial communities from riparian zone in the Pacific Northwest, United States - 23_EM | ecosystem: Host-associated > Plants > Roots > Unclassified | place... | reverse complement strand
TCCCCGAAAGAAGTTTCCGAAGATTATTTATTTAATTAAGAGATCACAAATAATTAGTGGATACTTTTATGGCCCGTAATTTAATAATGTTCTGTTATTTTCAGGCTTTCGGTTTTCCATCTTGTTTCGATGCAAAAAACAAGCACTATATCAGGTTGTACCATCACTTGTTTGATTTACGTTGTAGTATTGAAGTTAGTGGCGTTGGACCACACCACAGTTTATATACCTCTTTCGAAGAATTATATATATATTAATTAAGATTGCATATACTTTCTTTGAATTAATTGGACACCAAACTTAATATGAATGTCAATAATTACTACCATCCAATTCTCCTACTCGAATGGAATATTTAAACACCAAATTTAATTATTTTTATGATTGGAATCATGACAATCATCCATTCTCTATCATGATTGTTTTCTAGCGAGTTTCTATTTCATTTAAAAATCTAAAAATAAATAAAATAAACTTGTAAATTAATATAAATATTGGCAAAAACTTCATATCAAACTTATTTTCACACTATTTCTTTTGATTTCACATTTTGCGTTTCTTTTTCCTGGTTTTCTTACTAAAAAAATCAAATGAACTGAATTAATTTTTTATCCAATCTGGTTCATATTTTCTAAAACTAGTATATTTTAGTTTGATTGGTTTCTTAAAATTAAACCAACCAAACCAGTTCTAGATCAACACTGGTATTAAGAAAATAACCTGTTAGGAATTAGTCCATAAAAATTATATATATAGGTTTTTCTACTGGAACCTTAGAAAGGGTAGAATTTAAAAGTTGTTAGGCCTCCATGCAATCCGAGAAATAATAATTCTTTTTGTCAATGACAACGGCCGTACATAGAGCTGAGCCGTACTGGATCCAACGGCTCACCTAACTTGAATAATCTGAAACGAAGTATCCTTGCTGGCCCATCCAACGGCATCGTAGTATTGTTAATTAATCGGTCATAGGCAGTGAAGGAAAAGTTGTCTTTATATATATATATATATATATAATAACATATAAATATTGATTTAATTATATAAGTTCATGAAACAATATTGCTTACATTAAAACATATATAATAAATTGTTTTAAAATAATTATTTCAATTTACATCTTCAAGTTTATTTTATATTGATAAAAACTTTATATCCATATTTTATGTTTTGAGAATTCAAAGTAAAAAGAAACAATAATCTTAAAACAATTTAATTTGCATATGATACAATCTTTCCTTTGTAAAAAAGAAAAAAAATTGTATGATATTTACACGTCGAGTATGGAAAGTATTGCAACCCTAATATCACGGCGATTCATGGATTGCAAATTTGCAAAGCATGCATTCGAATAATTAAATTTTAAACAAATCAGCAATAATTTCCAATGTTTTGTTTTCTTTCTTTAGGAAGTAGAGAAAAACTGAAGCTGTGTGCATGCACTCCTCAAGCTGGGTGCATGCACACTTTAATTCGTTTCCTAAATAGCCCAGTATTTTCCCGGCTCAATAATGTCCATTGGTTGAGAAGAGCTGCCCAAACAGTGAGAAAATAACATGAAACAACCTTTAAGAAATGCGTCTAGGCAATATCAAGTTAATTATATATAGCCTCTTTGTTTTTCTTTTAAGTGTTTTTTAAAAATTTTAAATTTTTTATTTTTTTATTTTAAATTAATATTTGTTGATGTTTTTAGATCATTTTGATGCGCTAATAATAAAAATAATTTTTAAAAAATAAAACAATATTATTTTAATATATTTTCAATTACTAACACACTTTAAAAAAAAAAATCAATCACATTTACAAATAGGATTTTATTGGTAAAGTTGCAGCAATTATAATTTTTAGAAATCTTGGGAGAGTAGGTAGAATTACATCATTTTGTTAGTTGACGACTTTTGAAGAAGACTTCGATCCGGAAGGGAGGAACTCTTCACTGGAATGACCCGGACAAGAGTGTACCATTGAAGCACGTCAATGTTGACTTAGATGGCGGCGGATAAGTTAGTCTTATAGGCTGCCTATGTTGCGTTAACCCTCCATCAAAATTGCATGTTTTTTTTTGTATCCTTTGCAGGCAATTTCTCCCTCTCAACTCCAATAGATTTTTTCCCATCAAAAGGAGATGTCCGGTGGCCTTGTTACTAGTTTAATCGCTAGACATAAGCTCATGAAGATCGTATACAACTGCCCATCATCTTGCTCTGCTTCTTCTTTAGCGTTTTGGGTTTCTGCCAAGGTTTATGCAATTGCGTGCAAGCTATTCTGTGCGATCTTGACGTTCGTGTTTGCAGTAGGTGAGTGCCAAACTTTCTTGGGTCATTTTCTGTTAGATTTTCTGTTTATTTTTCTCAAATATCGGGCTTCAATCGTTCTAGTAAGTCACGAGAACCATCATCCCATCTCCTCCCCTTCAATCTTTTCTTTTTATTATTATTTTTTTTTAATCATTCATCGAGCTCTTTCTCTATTTATAGCTGGCACAACATTGGGAGCCTATGCTGGAGCAGTTGTGGGCCTAAAGTCTAAAAGTAGCTTACTTCATGGAGCCGCAGTTGGAGCCATCATGGGGTGCATACTTTCCTTTGAAATTTTTAGAAAATCATTCGTTCTCTGGGATTCTGATGATTGGGCAATTGACACCTTCATTCATTTCGTAAGTTCCCTGATTGCTCCTCACTACGCTAATCACTTCAGGGATGGAAAATTTGAATTAATTATGCCCTGACCTTGCCTTTCAACTTTAGATTCAAACAGGTTCAAACATCTTGAATGAAAGAATAGAAAGGCTTAGTTCAACCACAATTTGCAGCAATGGATTATCGATGCTGAAAATTCAAAATAAGAGACTTGCAAACAAAAACTTTGTGGATACCTTATGGAATGGACCTTCCTGCCCAATCTGCCTACAGGTTAGTGGCTTTGCTGTTTTAAAAAAATAATCTCCCCAATTCGAATAATAATTGTGTTTAACACTTATCTTGTTTGCTGATTGACAGGACTTCCAACTGGGGGAAATGGTTTGCAGCTTGCCGGGGTGCCGCCACACATTTCATCCACGTTGTATTGGTCAGTGGTTTATTGGACACAGTTCTTGCCCATTTTGCAGGGAAATACCATTTTTGGTGGAGAATGTGGATTGTGCTAGTTAAGAACAAAAATTGTTCACTCCATTTTTCCCCACGCTCAAATCAATGTGGGATTGTTCATATATACATGCTCCAAATTTATTTGTAAACAAATCGTCTGCCAATTGGGTGGGCTGTTCATTATTTTCTTGTCTCTTAACCACACCTAAGCACGGGGAGCACAGAGTGTGGATATTATTTATTTATTTTTGGTGCAAAAGAACTATAAAACACAGTTACTGCCCAAGGAAGGAGACGGCCGCAGCATCACTCGAGAGGGTACCAGAAATGCCTTGCAGATGAGAAAGATCCAGACCTGTAGAGGGATGTCACCAGAAGACCCCGTCTTAGCTAGGAAGTCAGCTCCCCGATTATCCTGTCGCAAAACGTGATGGAAAGAAACATTCCAGTCACGTTTGCAATGACACTGGATATCAATAATGATGTTACAGGAAGAAGAAACATCTGATTCTAAACAATCAGGTAAAGGCTGCCTTTGAGCCCCTTAAACCGAATAGCCGTTTCATCTGTGAGTGGTACACGACTTATGAGATTAATCGGAATGTTTACTTGCTATATATAGAGACTTCACTTTCAAGCTCATTGTCTGGAGGCTAGAGATATAATTATCACCGGTTAAGCTCAGATGCTGAGGCTAGCAAGTTCAAAGTTTGGCTGGTACAGATCCAATTCGATCGCCAAGGAAGTTCAAGCATCTAATTTCACTAGATATAAAAAGGATATCCTCTCATTAAGACGATAGGGCAATATTTAAAGAGATTTTCAAAGCTTTATCTAAAATAAAATTCCCAAGTTAAAGCCCATGTTACAGAAGACTGTTCCAGTAAGAGAACCAATCTACATATATGGTAGTGATTAAGAGACTGACATACCAAATCTACGATTTCAACTAGACAACATGCGCAAATGAACACCCAAGCTTGATTATTAGCAAGATCAGCACGTAGGACTTAATTATCAGCTCTCAGCCATGGAGCCACGGTCCACAGCTCTAACACACTTGGGATGCACCTCGTATCCACATTCAAGGCACTGATAAGCCCATCCTGAACCTTGTTCATCACAATCACAGCATATAAACGGTCCTCCTCCAGTTCCTTCTGAAACCAAGGTTAGTTCATGTCGATGCCCTGCATGGTTCTTTGATCTTGGTAGGCTTTGAGCCTCCTCGTCCATTTGTTTCTCCAGTAAATCCACTTGGGCCTCGGTAAAAGGGTACGCATTTTCTTGGTACAAGTTAATTAGGTTTCTCCCATGTTTACTGACAGTTTTACCATCAGGACCTAAAATTACCAAGCAAGGGATGCCTTTTACATCAAAGTGCTTAGCAAGGGTTTTGTTGGCAGGATCTCCGAAAGGCAATGCTAGCCATGGCATGCTATTGAAGTAGGAGTCGAATTCAGCTTGATCGCGATCACTTGACACAAACACAATTTCAAAGTCGTCATCATTTCCTTTGTTTACCAGCATTTGCTTAATCTTTTGGTAGATGGATATCAGCTTGGGAGTAAACTTCCCGCCTGGAAGACACCAATGGGATGAGAAATACAGTCCGATTGTTTTGCCTACCAATGAGGCAACAGGCACCTGCAAGTGACAAATACGTACGTTAGACAAACAGATTTTCAAGCACATGCGTTTCTACCATGAAATTTGTCAAAATCTTGAATCATGTTCCTATTGCCTGTCATTATCATTACTCGAGTGGATCCCAATGTTCATTTTTTTTGGTACAGAGATCTTCAATGCAGATTCGAAAAACACAGGCCAGTGCATGTAACTCCAATAAAAATGGCCTCCACAAAATTGTACGCCAAGGAGACCCACCCCAAATAAGAGATACGGGCCTTACGATCTTATGAACATATGAGAACTATCCAATCAGGTTAGGAGATGTGCAGATTCTTGTTATCACCTTATCTGCCACGTCATTGACATGTTAATTAGAGTTGGATGCGTATGTATACTTAATCCGTCAAAATCTTATATTTCATTAAGATTTTGTTTAATTAATGTAATAATACAGAAGAAACATGTATAAGAAGATAAAATGTATTTTCTTGAAGAAAAAAAAGGAAACATAAAATTTAATTTAATTTCAAGATAGTTTTACTGGGAATTTATGTTTTAAGAGTGTGTAATAGCTATCTTTGTCTTTTCCATCATAAAATAATAATCAAACACTACCTAATAAACTTAATTTTATTCATACATCACCATTACACGGTGAACAAGGCCACGTCGCAAGCAAGAACAATTAAGCAATGGTTATGGTCCTGTGATTAAGACTTAACTTGGTTAGAAGAGGAATCTAATTAAACAATACGTGTCATGATGTCGGCTATGCTTTCTTTTTTCATGCATGAACCAGGTGACTTTTTGAGCTCTTTTCTTGTATATATCTGGCCAATCGTAATGCACAAGGTGCTGACTCATTGGACCCACCGCAATGACCTTCCCATCATTTTGTAGTGACCAAAAATTTCTAAAACCGAGTGGTCAAATCAAATGAAAATTGTGTCCCCACGGAATAAAGATGGATGGCATCTTATTATTGCCAACACATCGAAAAACATTTTTGTAAATTCCTACAAATTTTTGTTTTAGTTATAAAACTTGATCAGAAGATTTACCGGGTCATGGCTCGTCGAGAAGTTCAATCCGAGTTAATTATTTTAAAAAAAAATAAATCCAAATATGGGTTTTACTCTAGTTCGGCTGAGTATGAGTGGATGCTACAAGTCGTTGAAGGTTTTATAACTAAAATTTTGACAACAGCATAAAATCAAAACTGCCTGCAGTGAGATCAAGTTAAATTTCAAGGAGGCTAGGTAGGAACTGACCTGTCTAGGTGCGGGATGACCCAAAAGATAGTCTCTATTATGGCAAATCAGCAAATTGGTTAGGGTCTGCCTCTCATGCTTCTCCTTCTCTTCCAATTTTAATTCCTCCAGCCTCTCTTTGGTAAATGGGAAAGCCTGGACTCCGAACCGGTGAAGGAGCTCGACCCCGTCATGTAACGTTGCCTCATCTTTGTTATCCTTAGGATGCAAGATGACGAGACAAGGAATTGCTTCAACGTCAAATTTACTATTTAAGGCTTTTTTGGTCTCCAAATCTGAAAATGGAATGGACAGCCATGGCATGTTGGCACGATAATTGTTGAAGGCATCCAAGTCCTCATCAGACGACACGAAGACAATTTCGAAATTAGATCCATTGCTCTTCAAATCCTGATATGCACCAATTAAGACTTGGGAGGTGAAGCTTCGACATGGCGCGTACCAGTTGGCAGAGAAGTAAAGGCCAAGCACCTTGCCTTCAAGATCAGAAACTTTCACCTAAAAAGAAGCCAGATATTCTAAGACTGAGTTAGCTAGCAATTTAATGCAGCTTGTGTTATAGCTGGGCCAAGAAAATGATGAGAGGCATCCATTTTATTCCAAGAAAATGATGAGAAAATCATCCAATACGCAATGATAACAAAGAATCCATTCTCCAATAAGTTGAGCCACGTTGCTGCACCTATTGCTTTAATGCAAGGAAGAAGTGATCATCATTACGTTGTGAAACTGACACATGTCCTATCAGCATGGTTGTTTACGGACAACCATTGTGTGGAAGCCCAACTTCATGTTTGGCTTGTGAATAAACACAGCCCTGTCCCAGAAAATGATACCCTCTTCCCCCGCCCCACAAAAACAACAAAAACAAGAACATTATCGACCGCCTTAACGTCGTTGGATTGCCGACAAGATAAGAATAATAGAGAATCAAGAATTTTAATTACACTTACGGTAATACATGGTTAATTAATTAGTTAATCCAATGAGCTGCAAGGTTTAGTGTTTAATAATTCTACTATTTTATCTAGCCATCTCCTTGTTGTTTCACTACATGTCAATTTAGGGTTCCATAAAGTATATTTATTGTAAGTAGGCCACCCTAAACCGCACCAGAGATAATGATAATTTTTCCGATAACTGCTCAGTATGCTTCGTTCTCCGCGCCCTACCATCCACTAGAAAGGATAAGTTCATAGACTGGAGAGTCCTGGAGAGTCAAAATTTTATGGTGATCAAGAATGAGTAATTATTCACTAATGTTTATTTGCATTTTACTCCTCCTTTTTCTTGTTTGGAATGGAAGAAAATCAAATAGAATTTACCTTAGCTTCCTTCCACAAAGTAAAATAGAGTACCGTGTTAATTCATAATAAACATGCGGCCATAGACTTAATTAGTTTGGTGACGAGGTGGGATCCAAACCATTAAAGTTTAAACATATACATGAGACCCAGCAAAGAAACAAAAAAAAAATTCAGTGAGATAAAATAATTTTTTTAAAGAAACAAACTCAGATGATATTACTATTTTGCTAAGGCATTGCTATTTGAAACTCTAGCTGCAGTTACGTCATTCATGCTCTTAAGTCTTAGCTACTATAATTTAAATAATTTGTGAAGGTTACACAGACTCGTCTAAACCACGTAATAGCACGCGAAAAGGAAAAAAAAATTCAATCCATCACAGAAACTACTTTGAATTTATTTATTTATTTATTTATTTGGACAGAGAAGGATTTGAGAAGACATGTAAAATATCATTCGTCGATCTAAATAATTATGATTTGGTTTGTTAATTTACATTTTAATTTTGTAGGGGACGTTGACTCGATCTTAATCTGTTTCTTTCTGATCAATAAATTCTTTAATTTAATTTCATTAAAAAATTAGTAATTGATCTTGGGTTTCAACGAGAAAGAAATGGATATCTATTTTTTAAGATCATGAATAGAAAATCAATCAAAATAATGGTTGCAGAAAGTTCCTTTTTCCTTCCGAATAAAATATATATTAGCTCAAAGGGGATTTATTTTTCGTTTTTTAATTGATAAAATATTGTTTTCATAACCCGAAATGACTAGATAAACTCGATCTGCAGATATCAGATAATCCAGGCACTTAAGTTTCCCTTCCCGGATTTTTTCTATGCTCAAAATTAAGAACTCGGATCATCAGATAAACTTAAGAAGAGAAATGTTTAAAATTATATGGCCCAAAAAAATAAAAACAAAGAAAGAGAAAAAGTTGACAGAAATATTTGCTTGGAAAACCGTGAGCATGTGAAGAATGAACCACAGTTTGCTGCATGAATCTTTATAAATTTAATTAAACAACTTAAGATTTTAGATCATAGATGTATAAAGAAAGAGATAGAGATCAGAGAGTGAACCTGAGTTCCATCTTGGGAAAGAAGATAATCACGATCTTTCGAGGCCAGAAGTGATGAAAATCTTGAGCTTGAGATTCTGTGAGAGTCGCCGTTTGCTTCAGCTTTACTAGCTTGAAGCTTCCTGGAATTTTCCTCCAAGTTCATCTCCTTCTTGACCTCTCTCCTCTTCACCCACACAGTCTTCCTCCCCCTCTCCCTCTCTCTCTCGAGATGAAATACAATCCTCTAGTATCATGCTTATATTCCTGAGAACCATATTCTTTCCACGTACGTGTTTAGAAATAATACAGTGTAGATTACTTTTATAAAACTGTTGTTTCATTGAAATAATTATTTTTATAAATATTTTATTTTTTAAATCAACATATTAAAAATATTAATTTAATGTTTTTAAATAAAAAATACTTTCAGATTAAACCGTATTATTAAATAAACTCCGCATCATTACCTTACACCCAATAGGAAATCACAACACGCACACGTGGCACTCACCTCTCTTCAGTAGGAAACTACAAGCTATGCTATCTATACAATAACCCCATAGTGCTTCACTAACTACCACCACAAGCCCTATCTAGATATCACACCAAGGGACCAGCTTTAGATAATTTGCCACGTGTGAGGTTACGAAAGAAACGGATTGGTGTGAATTATGGTACTGTAATTTCTCCCTGTATTTTAGCTGTGGTGTCATGAAAGACTTTGAATTGTGACGTAAGAAAGGTAAACAAACAGCAGCACACCTGTCCCTTGCTCTGATTTTTTTTTTTCTTGAAAGGAATTTCCCATAATATATGAGTAGGTTTACGTACCAAACACCCATTTTTAATTTAATTTTAATGGATACTATCATTATCATTGCCACTAAAAAAGAAATTTGGTTGATGCACCAAGGTGATGTTTTCATAAATAGCATTAATGGATGATGTGTGTCTATATTTATATATAAAATAATTTTTTAAAAAAATATTGTCCCGGCTAACATAAATTTAATTATATAATATGTTTTGTTATTGAAAATATATTTTTTAAAATGTGATCCTCATAGTATATAAGCAATTAGAACTCTCGTTTCCTACTTGAAATGGTATAATAACATCATCAGAGAAGATAACACAACCGAAATGCAGGGGATATTATAATTAAGATTTTATTAAATTAATTTTTACCACAAGTCTAAGATGCTGAATTTGCTCTATATTTAATTAGGGATGATTAGTTTGATGGATAAACCTTTTTTCCAGTTGATTCTCTGTCTAGCTTTATGTTCAAAATTATCCAATACTATTTATTCATTTTTTTAAAAAAAATAATGTTACCTCTAAAATTGATGCGTTTTCAAGGAACATCCATTAGTAACCTTTGAGACTTGAAAAGGAAAATATACGAAGTAACTTTCCGTCCGATTAGACAACTCGATTGCATCATCACCTGATCGGAGAAAGTCCCCTTTTTTCTTCAATCTGGTTAGAGAGAAATGTACAGCCAGCGATAATTCGGCTTGGACGGCTGGGACCATCAAGTTCAGTTCCCAAAATGGACGTACGCCATCGAATTTGTCATTAGGCAACGGGACCGCTGGTAATTTATGGCCAAGACATGTGGCATTCTGTGATTTAAAGATGTCAGGAGGGACTTATTGTCTTTGCCTCTTGATGATGATGCATGTAGCTGGATATACCTAGGAAAGAAATTTAAAAAAAAAAAAAAAACACATGTTACTCGAGGTAATTATTACACCAGGGAACTCACTTGATTTGTCGTTGCTTCGTAAGAAATCAATACCGAATTTTATTTTTTCGATTCTTTCTATGTTGAATATAAGATATCACTAATAGTAAAATTGTATTACATTCCATTGGTGATTTTTCTTTTTTGTTTTGCTAGTAAATTTGACACGTAATTATCAAATAAATTGTCTATTATTATTTTAGTAAGTAAATAATGACAGTAATATTTCCATTACTTATTTTTCAATTCTCTAAAATATATTGGCGAAAATATTTCTGCTAGTAATCCTGTCAATAATAATTTGAAAATATATTTTTAAAAAAAATTCTTAAACAAAAAAAATATAAAATTCAAATATTTATTACAAAATTAAATATTTATGAGTTCAAATATAATTAATTTAAAATAGAAGCACTGGAGGAGGACAACAAGAGTGGTCACTGGACCTTGAGGCGAATAAAAAAGAGCATATATACTATTTATATGTGATCTCATATAAGCTCAGCTATCCACGAGCTGTTGCACCATTTTTTTTGCAATCATCAAGCCGCGCGTGTATTTTCATAAAAAGCTACATTGGGCTTGATTCGAGTTCAAGAATCATGGCCTACAACATAAAATTGTTGTCAGTTAAGTATATTTATAAAAAGAAAAACAAATAAAAATGGATTTAATTAAAAACGAATCTTACCATCAATTTTGCAAGCAAATCGAAGGAAAAAGGAGTTGTCAGTATGCGTGGTAATTGAACCGTGAACATACCGATTCTGGTTCTCTGCATCGAATTGTGATCGTAACAAGAAACGATTGTCCATCATGAGCTGGATATATTTCGCCCACACGACTCTGAGATTTACTGTTGTCTAAAATCATTCCACATTGTCACCTCCTTCCAGCCTGGAATTAAGGTCTCTTTTTCCTATATTTTTGGCATTTTTTAATCCTCGTATAAAAAATTGCGCAACCCACACGGCCTTTGAGATGTGCATGGATCTAAAATCCTTCAAAATTACAATCTTCTTTCAGCCTGGAAGGTCTCTTTTCTGATGTTTTTTTAACTTTTTTGACTCCTCGTATCAAAAATCAGGCAACCTATATAATACAAATGATTTTTTTGTTAGTAAATAAATAAAAAAATTTATCTTCATTTCAATCTTACCTAGTTGCAATGAGATTCTCTCAAGCCCTCCTTGCAATAGCATTGTATTCAATAAATAGAGAAGAAAAGAAAAGGAAGAGAGAGAAAGACATATCAGTGCATGAAGAATAAAAGAAAAGAAGATAACGGGTTGAAGATAAAAGGAGAGAGAGAATAGATGGAAAATGAAGAATTGGGTGAAGGATAGAAGAAGCTACACAGAAAGAGAGAAGAAGAGAAATGTGTTCGTCTATTTTGATTTTAGGGATTATGGTCTTTCAATCTGAGGCTTTTTTATCGATGGTTTTACTGATGGATAATTAAATATTAATTTTTTTAAAAAAAAATTCATTGGTGTATCCATTTGTAAAGCCCATTTGAAAATTTTAATTGTCGAAAATTTTCAATAACCCACCAATTATCATTACATACTTTTTTCATCTGTTGGTGATTCCGCATATAATGATCAGTAATAAACAATGAAAGCGACAAGTGAACGGTACTTTAGCTCTCGGAAAAATACCGACATATATTATTTGTCGGCGATTCTGTATGTGATGAATAGTAATAAATAATGCAAGTAAGAAGTGAACAATACTCTAGCTATAAGGAAAATACTGACGAAAATCAATTATCGGTGATCTCATATGTATTGAACAAAATAAATAGTCCTAGTAAATCTAAGACACTTGGATTTGACTGTCAGCCAAGTCTAAGACAATGTGCGTCTAGCAAACATGTCAGACTCAAGACACTTAGACGTCTAATGAAACGACCAACCTCCCTTGGGTCTAACCTTGGGGAAGAATTCAGCCTTCATAAGCTTAGCTACATTTGATGTCTTTGACCCTAATCTTCATACACCTTTAGGTGTATAATAGTCTTCCAAGGAACCACCATGCTCCCATCAAACATTAATACATATATAAATGATAGTGATCTCTCATTAAATGCTATCAAGGTAAGATTACACTTCAGGTCCTTCTATTCTCAAAATGACAAAACTCGTGGGCTATAAATACACCATGAGACGTTCAGAGCAAATGCTCATAATCTTAATTATCTACTGCATATATATTTTTAGAGCATCTCTCTATAATATTCTTGTATTTTCTCTTCTAAAAAGATATTTATTTAAGCACCAAAGAGATCTTACCTCAACAAATGAGATCTTTTGCAGGTACTAATTATAAGTCACCTTGACCTATCAAATACTGAGTCTAAGTTATAAACTATCTTGATGGAAAATAAATAAATAAAATTGTTAGGAACTAATTATTCTAGGTTAGTTAGATTTTTTAGAATTTATAAAAGTATACACTTATTATAATTAACAAGTGTCCTAATGTAGTTTTTAATGATTGCGTTGTAAGAAATCCATTTACAAAAAGAAAAGCCGTTCATCGCACAATTCATATCATGACACGATAGAGTCACAGATAATAAATGAAAACAATTTCTTCATGAAATGACCGTTGATGGGGTAGTGAATCTTTAAGGTTGTATTTGCAAGTAACAGACACAGATACGGGGGAAATATATTTAATTGAATAAAAAAAGCATGAATATAAAGTGTTAGAAATATTTTTAAATTATTTTCTCATTCCGTTTTTTTCTCGAAAACAGTAATTAAATAATGTCACATAACACTATTTTACATGAAAAAAAAACTCCATAAGATCTCACAACATAAATAAGAAAGCTAGAGTACTAGAAAATATCTCCTCGCGACCCTTTTTCCCCCGGACTGATTTTTTCAGGCGATAGCCGGATTATTCGACTCTCCCCCGGCGCCGAAGAGCAAAAAGGAAAGATGGGGGGCAAAGAAAGAGAAGGAAAGAAAAAAGGGAGTTGAGAAGCTGAAGCACGAGATTTCTTCGAAATCCAAACGTGAGAAAATCTGGTTTCCTTAAATCAAAAGAGACGAGGTGCACAAGTAAACAAAAGACACCGTACGAGATAGAGACACGTGTAAAGAACATGAACAGGTGTCACATTTTGCCGTAGGAAGGTGGTTGGTTAGCTTTCAATCACCTCAATTATTCGAATCTAGAATTGGGAACCACCATGTAGCCCAGAGCTCTAGGACCGAGACACACGTGTCTAGCAACATGCCGTGTTCCAGTTTCTAAAAAGCCAAAAAGGCAAAGTCATTGATGGGAGTTCGTGACCTTTCATGACAGCTATAGGTACATGCGTGTTAGCTCCGATCCCCCACCACGTGGCGTTGTACTTCGTTGTTTGATGACGCGTTAATATTTATAATATGGGGCCTTACTGTGTTTTCTAAGAGAGAGTTTGTTGTTAGGAAAATAGTTTTTATTTTTCCATGTGAAATGGATATTAAAAATAAGTCGATTCAAATATTTCTAAATCAGTTTTTAAGTAGTGTTAGTTTGAATATAAATATTTTAAAATATATATTTCACTCTATTATTATTTTACAATATTTAATTTTATTACTTATAATTATAGTTATTATTATCACAATAATCATCACAATTATTATAGCTATCATCGTCAACGACACTCCCTCATCACCTTTTAACCATTAATATAACCATTGTTTTTACCATCAATTCTATTATTATTATTTACATTGAGAATATCATTGTAATTATTACAACAACTATTACAATAACCATCATCAATATCATTTATCATTATAATTTAGTTATCAACGTAATCACCACTCTGGCACATCGTAACCGCCGCTCCAACATTTAGATGCTAGTATAGTCACCACTCCAACACCGTCATAACCACAACAACAATTATTATCACCGATTGTCATAACTACCACCACCTTAAAATAATCACTGTTACATGTATAATCACATCGCAATAATTACAATAGACCATCATTTTACAATTAATATTATTATTAATATTATCACAACTACTATTATAAAAATTATTATTAACATTATTATCGATACGATCATCAGACGCATCCTTACTAGTTCTATCATAAAAACAACAATTTTTTTCATCATTATTTCGAACCATAAATGAAAAAATAATTCATCTTATAAAACAAATCCCAAAAAAACATGTTTAATTAGTTTTCTCACATCTACTAGTACTGTATAGAAGTCAAGTGCCCGGAAGAAAGTCAAAATTGGTTTGAAAAGGAGAAGAAAATCAAGTTTCATAGTTTTTTTTATGTTAAACATACAAATTCCTCACATCCAGCCCAAAGGCTTTATTCAAGCCTCTTTTTACTTATTCAACATGGCCCGCA
>Ga0307517_10008729_pt1 | contig 14499 bp, 20 predicted proteins | sample 23_EM_MG_FD_194515 | JGI IMG/M metagenome (GOLD analysis project Ga0307517, IMG submission 194515) | Populus trichocarpa ectomycorrhiza microbial communities from riparian zone in the Pacific Northwest, United States - 23_EM | ecosystem: Host-associated > Plants > Roots > Unclassified | place... | reverse complement strand
GGTTCTCTCACCTTCGGAACCCTTGGATACTGTCTCGATAACGCAGGGAAGGTCACCTGTTCGAAACCCTCGGTGGGCTACGAGCTTGGTGAGTACAGTTCACTGCCGCCCTTCCCACCTAGCGACCGTCATTGACGACCGTCCGTTGTCTCAACCGTGCAACCCGATCTTGCCCACAGACATCAATGCCTTACTCGGGAACACCACCACGATCCAACTCCCTAACGTGGTTGTCAAATGGATAACATACTGTCTCGTCCTTCACATCGTCGCACTCGCCTTGGCCGCAGGATCGGCCGTCTTCGGTCTCCTCGCGCATGTCCGAGAAATGTCGATGACATGTTGCAGCACCTGCATTTCTGGCTTCGCCGCAGCTGTGGCTATGATTGCCTTCATTTTCGACCTTGCCCTCTTTTTCTTGACAAAAGCCAGGATAAACAGCGCTGGAGGTAGCGCTGCGATCGGTAACGCCATCTGGCTCACTATTGCCGCCTGGGTCCTTCTCTTCTTTAGCGGCATCCTCTTCTGTTGTGGGCGGTGTTGCCTGAGCAGCAGGCCATCCAGGAAAGGGAAGAAGGGCGGTACCGGAGATTTCGAGCCTGGTCATAATCAATACGTCGATCAAGTCAGGATGGACGCCATTAACGCCGAGGCGGATCGCCAGGCCAAACAGAAGTATGGCACGGAAGGCGGCCTCCCTGCCTTCCAGGAATTCCAGCCTTTGACCCGTAAGGAATCAGACGATGGATACGCATACGAAGACGGCAACCACATTGTGAAACAACCCAGCCAGACTCAACTCCCTCAGCAAGGGTACCTCGATGCTTCCTCCCCGGGTCAACAGCCTGTAATCGGGCATACATATGCTGGTGGTTACATGCCTGGCCAGCCTGGTGGCAGGGCAATAGATGATTACCAAAACCCGACAGGAACGGGCTACCCACCCGGACCGAGGCGTCAGGGAACGGTGCATAGTCAGACTTCGACCTACTCCCAGTCTACCTACCCTTCTCCGCCTCCCGCTCCCGCTCCGCCCCTCCCACAAGCCAACTCCCAGTATCTCGCGGTTGGCGGTGCTCAATACGGACACCTGCCCCGTATGTCATCTTGTGAGTACAGCCTTGAGTTACCTTCCATCTGGCCGTCCTGAAGGTCCTCGCATAGATCATTCAACTGTGTCTCATCAACGAGGCGCTTCGTATGACCCATACAGCACCGACCCATTCGCACCCTCTAACAGCCCACCGATCCCTGTTCCACCCCACTCACCCCCTATCCAACAACAATCAAACCCATACACCGATCCATACCCCTCCGGAGGTGACCAGTATCTGACTAACCCACACAACCCCTATCCCCAACACGATCATTATCAGAACCCTTACACGCAAGGCGCAGGGCAGGGAACTCAGCGCGCGTACACTCTCGGAGGTTCTGGGTACGGAGACAACGTTGTCCCAGATAATCAAGCGGGTCCAGCATACACTCCTAACCCTTACACGGACTCATACGGAAATCAGCCACCTGTGAGGTCGACTTCGCCGACGCAGATGTATACGGATGCGTACCAACCCACTCCTGTGCAAACATGGAGTCCGACTCAGGCGCCACAACGGCCACCAGGAGCGGGAGGAGCAGGGCCGCTTCCGAGGCAGCAGACGTTGGTTAATATGACTCCGGATGATGGTGGGTATCAACCGGGCCCTGTAGAAGGCGGGGGACAATATGACGATAGACCACCAACGTATGATGAGCACGATCCTAGACCCGCTGGCGTTTGGTCCACAAAGTCGTGAAATACCCAGTTCTCCTTCGCGGCCTCTACATTCCCCGGGTGGCGGCGTGAGTGGGTTTTTTCCATCCATGTCCCTTCCGTGTTGCGCATCTTTGAACGGTGGACGGGAGGAGGTCCTTGTCACTATTTGTTTGACGTTCTGCTTGTTATTTTCACGGCATCTCGGACTATGTTTCCCATTTCCTTCCCTCCCTTCCTTCCTTTTCCCTCTCTCAAGTTGTCCTGCGTGGGTCCTTGTCATTTCGATCTCCCTAAAATTCTCCCCACCCGAGCAATCTCCATTTCTCTGGTCTATACTCTCGGTTTTCTCTTTGCATCCCATCCAAGCCCTCACACACCCCACTCCACCACCCGCAAGGACGAGATTATGTACGTACGATTCGGTGTTATTATTCACTATCCTATGGGAATATACAAAGATATCTCCATATCGATACCCAGTCCATGGCAGGGTCAAAGATATATGCGCCTCAAGTCCGACGCCGTGGTGATCCGCTTACATATAGGACAGAGCTTCGACTCTAGGCAGCGAAGCCAGCACTCCCGACAGCATGTGTGCCAGCATTGGGTCGAGACGGTGGGTTCGGTGTACGGGTCGAGGCAGATCCTGCATGTCGGTACAGGATTAGATGGTTCCTATACGCTCACTGTAAGACGGGGCGGCGGGGAGGATGACGGAGGCAACTCACAGGGAGGGAATTTGATGATGGATATTTCGCTGGAGGTGTCGAGGGCCCTGAAACCTCCTCGATCTCAACATTCGTCTCTAACTCCTTGTTCGTACTCATGGACCTCGATGCAGACAAGACGTCCACCTCTGTGAACTGCGTTCGGCCGAAAACCTCCTCATCGTCCCCGTCGACGACAATTTCGCCTTCGACATCCTCGTGGTTTGTGTCCCTGACATGGAAACCTGAAGCTACAAAATCGAATGTGGCCAGATTCAATGCTGGAACGATCGGTGGGGGGGAAGCAAACCTGTTAGATTGGCGCCGTTCGTGACCCTTGTCCTGTTCGATCTTTCGATGTCTGTGTCAGTCTCCTCGCGAGCACTTGGCATGGCGTGAACAAGACAAGCGTCCACATGTGCCTCGGTGACATCTGGGTCTCCAACCACCGTCTCCAAACAAACCGGACAAACAACCTCACCAAAGCCTCCCTCTCTCCCTCCACTGTGGTGAGCATCCTCGTTGAAACTCTGGATCATCTCACGTAACCGATGGTATCGCTGTTTTCTGCGGCGTTTCACGGTTTTGATCATCCTTTCCGTTCGAGCGGTGGTGTCCTTGGGAGCGGGACCCAGCCCAGAGCCGGATCGCGAGAAGGCTTTCTGGGCTCGAGCGGCGGAGCGCCTGACCCGGGAGAACTGAGCTCTGCGCAAGGAGGGGTGTAAATTGGAAGTGGTGGCATGTGGGATGGATGGGGTTCGTACCCGTCGACTGAATCGCCGTAGACCTCCAGGGAGCCTACAGCTCTGATGACCTCTTCTGTACGCTGCGTCTCGAGGTTGCAGTGCGCTTCGAGGAGCCGCACTGGGATATGTTCAGAGCATACGGGACATTGGCGGGTTTCTGCGCGTTTAACTACACCGAGGCATCCAAGATTGAGGAGCGGAAGTGAAGGGAAAACCGTTGTGGGCATACCTTTCCTTACAGCGAGAGAAGATGGTCCGGCGACATTGGGATCGTGTGGAGTGCCCGTGATGACCTCTTCAGGCTGGTCGAGTACTCGTTTCTTCCCTTTGACCCTGAAGCACGAAGGATGGGAATTTCTGGTTCAACGTTCCATGGGTAGGTTGTTAGGGTGCAGATACCAACTTTGTTGAAGACTTGATAGTCATCTCTAATTTATCTGCCGTTGTGAGGGATCCAGCTGAAATGGCGGGTAGAAAGGGATGGATTCGACAAACTAGAAACAGATGCCACAGTCGGAAGGCCGAACGAAAGACGCGGAGGGTGAATCAAAGCGATCGCGATCGGGATATTTCTCCCGGTGTCTGCGATGCTCAATCCACTGAAATAAATGCAGTAAATTGAACGATGGTGTCCCGGTCATTCCCTTCTGCATCCTGCACTCAGAAGGTTTACTCTCGAGGTCAAAATAAAAGGGCTTGACCGAGAATTGAACTCGGAACCTCCTCCAATCAGACACCATCAGGATCTCCCTAAAAAAGAATCATACTACCAGACCATCAAACCATTAAATAATTCTGGCCATTGTTACATTCTAAGCATTTTGCTTCTTTAAACGAATCGTTTGCCTGGGATTCTGGTTCCGATGTCATCCAAACCACTTCGGACGCTCATTTTACACATCGGAAAACAAGTCCCACCTGAAGCCAGACTCCGTACGGTTGTGCACAACCAAGGCATTGACGGTCTGAGAGATGCGGCGATGATGATTGGCAGGAACCCGGCCAGGGGCAACCTGATCGAAGACCATCTTGACAATTTGACACAATTCCCCGGGGCCTTGGAAACCGCGTCTGGCTGAACCCTTTACACTCCACCGTCGCCCGGGACGTCCCCACCCAGGCATGAACGCAGAAGAGAGACTACACTTTGGGTTCTTAGGGGAACCTTTCTTGTTCGCGAATCTGAGGATAGATTCCTTTGGGTCGTATGTTGCGGCTTCATTATTTATCGCGACCATCTGTTTCTCGGAACGGTGAGCAGTCCTCCACGTGGAACCTACCAGTGTCACTTACCCCCGCCTCGTGGCTCTTCCAGCATTTTAACTTTGGCTATAACACGCCGTTGGAATCCCCTACCCTTCTTCCGGAGAACTCGGCTCCGTGTATCGACATGGAGAACCATGTTGTATTGGATGGTGACATTGGAGAGGATGTAAGTTTTTACGAACGATCGCAACCGCATTGAACTCTCATCACAACGCCTAGGCTCTATATGCTTGCGGCAATGTCGCTGAACCTATGGATCTTAGTAGTGATCGTGCGTCAGAAGATCCCACACTTCGATCCCCCCCAACGTTCTGTACAGGTCACATCTCTGGCTGTTGGCCAATTCATCATCGAACTTACCGAAAATCCGGGAACTGTGATCGATCATCCAGAGTCCGGACACCTTCTGCCTCGCCGCTCGCGAGAGTGAGTGCCCTAAACCCACGAATCGTTTGTACACTCACAGCCGTCGAAAGCGTTCATGGTGTGAAGGAACCCCTTCTATCAACGTCTGGGGACAATTATGAGTTGAATTCAGCTTCACCCTATCAACAAGAGCACCGCTACCCATCGTCGCAAACACGCATCTCCCCGCCAGCCTCCCCTTCAAGTTCACACCCGAATTTCGTCCCCCCGTTGCAAATGTCCCCCTCGTTCCAGTATACACCCCCTGCGATTTCTGAACAAACCTCTCCAACGACAACTAGACCACGATCAAAATCAAAGCCTGACGAGATCTTTATCCACCCGACACGCTCAAACATCGCCCGCGCTGAAGTCATCGCGGTTCGCATGGGTTTTGGCACGGAGAACAACGAGTACGTGGACACGTCCTCGTACACTCATCCGCCGTCTCCTTCCCAAGACAACGATACTCCGGCACACGGCAACCAGCGTGGATGGGGCACAGGGAACGGTCGGGACGTTGCACGAGGACTGTTGGGTGACTCAAGTTCAATTCCGGGCGCTGGTTTGTGAGTGTAGTATATTGGTTGTTTTGTGGGTCGCTAGATCGTATGTTATGTGGTGCATCTCGACCCGCCGCGGCGCACCATTCTGGGACCAGACCCGAATTAAAGAGCACCGAGCTTTGAGGAAAGAATTGTCATCCCTGACACCTTTTCCTTCTTGTGGTGCCACCTGGCCCAATACAACCTTCTCCAATAGACGCGAGGTCGAGTGCTTGGTTCCGATGTTTCTGGCTTTACATTCCACGGTCAGAAGGCAGGGGTATTCCCTCATACAATACAGCGGCGATCACGGTGTATCTTCCCTCGTAACAACCTTGCACTCTTCCGAGAGGCGATCGATAGTCAAGATCATCACGTTCAACAAGGCCTTGACTGTTACCACAACCATCCGGTAACTCTCCCACGCCCAGACCCCTCACCCCCGTGGTGGGGCGTCGCGGGATGGGCTCATGAGGCAAGTCCGAGGGGCCCTGGTTCCAACCGGGAAGGCTCCCCAAGCGTCAACCTGGGCCGGCGGTCAGCCCTACCCCTGCGGATCTTCCACGATCTGCTCGGATCGCTCGCGATCCCCCTCAAACCTCCAACCTCTCTCGGCATTGTTGGTGCGCGCATCGATGGGCGCATATTCCACCGACCCCCTCTTTCGACTCTGAGGCCTCTCTCGACGCTCACGCTACCCCGGGGCCAGCCGCCCGATTTTTACGGCGAGTTCGCTCCTTCCGTTTCGGCAAGTATGGTGCAGGGGATCCCATCCCTTGAGGCGCACCCCTGGGGCCCACATAGCTATTGGGGTCGAATTCCCCCCTCCCTATCCCCACCCCGGACATTTAACTTTACTTTTTAGATTTGCATCCCCCCGGCTTCGTTCCGGGCCCCTTATCTTCGAGTAGAAGTTAGCTCCCCTTCCCTTCCCTTCCCTGTCCTTCCCCCCTTCTTTTTCTTTCTCCCTTAGTCGCACTCCGACTTCGCCATGGTGATTCATTATAGTTTAACTGTGTGTTAGATAAGCCAGCCGCTCCTGTACACATGTACGTAGTAGTGGGATAGCCCTTTGAATTTTAAAAAAAAAAAAAAACGTTCAACAAGGTTAACTACCATGAATTTCATCGTCAATACTGTACAAATTCCCTGTAGCGCTGAAAGTACATTTTTTGTTTCGCCTGCCTACGAGTCCCACTGAATTTTGGAGCTCTTGAACACGGACACCATACCAACAGGGATGAGCGTTGGTTCTACGATGGTCAACGTTCCGAACCTCTTGAAGATATCCTCCGCGTACAATGCCGCATTCCACTCGTTATAACCGTCTAGGGACGCATCGTCCAGATCTTCGGTGATCCTGCTCGATAACTCGATCGAACTGGCGCTCGGGGCTTTTTGCAGCCCCTTGTAAGCATCCCACCACTTGACCAGCCTTGTCTCCCGACCCTCGATGTACTGGGGGTAAGTCAAGAACGTTCCGGTAGCGCTGTACAACGAAACCTCCCCAGACTTCCAAGCAGTGAACAGTCTCGTGTACTCCTTCACGTCATCCTCCGCCAATGCGAAGAACGTATTGGGCTGTTCTTTGAGGTTATTCCGAACCGAAAGGAAGTCAACGATCGGGTTCCACACTTCCAACCCTCCACGAGAAATTGGGAAGTAGAACCATCCGTTGGGAATACCCTTTACCCCGAACCGCTGCTCGATCATTTGTTGGATACACTGGATAACGCTGCCTCCCGTCTCAGGGAAGAGCTCCTTTTGGATTCGGCTATACGTTTCGATGACCTCGTCGGCGTGGGTACGTCCAAAACATTGAGCGGGATCTCCGAAGTTTCGTTGGAAGAATCGGAGATACTTGTTGTACGCGTTGACGAAGCCGAACACAGACTTGGTAGCCGCGAGTTGTCGACGGAGCTCGGCGATGTGGGTGTCGACGCTGTTCTGGTCGATGACGAACCTCCCTTTCCCAGCGTCGAGCTTGAGGAATCCCCATTGACAACCAGAGGTTCCGACAGGGAGACTGGGGTCGATCGGTCCACCGACGCAGACGACACCAGTCTTTTTCATGTTGAAGGTAAAGCCGACCAGGGAGGCGTACTTCTGCATCTCTGCCCAGGCAGCAGCGCAAACCTTCGGGTCGTGATTCCAGAACCAGAAGTCGTCGTAGATTCGGTATAGATAGAGGCCGGCCGCACGTTGGTTCACCGCGAAGTCTACACCGAAGAGAACCGCTTCACCGCAGAGGACCTAATTATTGTCGGTAACGTGAGTGCCGGGGAATACGGAACATAATTGGAAGGTTGCTTACAGAGAGGGTATGGGCGATAGGAACACCCCTCAGTCGGGTCTTTGGCGGGGCACCCTGGTCGAACGAAAGCGAAGCGTTCAACCACTTCTTCATGAATGTGACCCAAAGCTCTGGCATGCCGAAGAAGCGGAGAACGGTCAAGATCGAATCGTGTGGCAACGATGGACCGAACCTAAAATAGACGTCAGGGAAAGATAATCTTAGAGTGAATGGGGTTCACATACCACTCGAGATCCGTTCTTATGACGGTACACTGGCCATGCAGAACCTGTTTGAGGTAAATTTCCGTGTTGACGATCTTCAGGAGGGTTTGCTGGACATTGACCACAGCCGGTCCCGTGACCACGGGATCCTCGTCGTAGGGTGACAGAGAAGCTAACTCTCCAGGAAGCTGGGTCATGAAGAACAAATCGCTCTGCTCGGTACGACGCTCCTGCTCGATTGATTGACGGACATCCGCTTTTGGCTCTTTGAAACATTCGCTACGTTGCAGACGCTCCTCGCGAGTGAATTCTCGCGCATCACGTTTCCACGCCGAAGAGTTGACCAAGCCGCGGAACGCAGACTTGAACCCAACTGACCATCGCATACCGAGGTATTGGAAAAGGAGGGCCGTGATGATTTCCGTGTCCATGTAGGCTCGGTACTTGCCAGAGAGGTGACGGCGCATCTCGACCTGGACACCCTCCTGTGGCCATGTGAACGATTCGATACTCGCCAGTTGCATGTTCAACACACTGGCAACCTCTTGAAGGATGATGTCGTTGGTCAAAAATCCTTTGAGGGTCTCCGCTTTCTCCGCAGAAAGGATATCTGGGTTAATTGTTAGAAATCAACATCGATCTCGAAACGGAAAAGTTGTTCGCAACGAACCTCGGTTCAGCAAGGAACTGATCACCCAGCTTTTGAGATCCCGAGGAGTAACGGTCGAGTGCTGTATACTGTGACCAACGCCCTCTAGATGTTTCCGTACCTCCTTCAAACCAGCTTTCGCATCGGGAGTACTGAAGAGCTCCTCGAGGTATTCCTCGATTGCCTTGGTGTTCATCGGCTTTTCGGCGAAGATCAACTCCTGGATCCTGTCTTTTTGTTCCAACTTCTCCGCTCGCACAGGCTTATCCGTACCCGCGGGTTCGCTACCCTCGGCATCACCCGAATCGTCAGTGGTCACTGGTCCAGTAGCCTGAGAGTCCCCGCTCTGTAGCCACTCGGTCAAGAGGTTTCCAAACAGTTTCGCATAGTCGAATCGAGTAACCGAAGCTCGAAGGTGAGTCTCTAGGAGGTTCCCCCAGTCCTGGATCTGCTGAGTGGTGATGCTAGGGTCGGTCTTAGCCTGATGGAGCCACCTGTAATGGAAAGAACGCCATCACGTGAGTAGGGTCTCGGGATGATTAGATAAATGTACATACAGCTGGATGTTGTCAAGGGGTATATCGGTCGTGGTGAGTCCACCCAACCCTTTCCAGGTGTTCACACCATCCAGGAGCTCCTGGACCCTATCAATGTCACTTTCTGCCATGCTCGCACGGTCTACAACATCGTCGACATGTCTAGAGAACGTCTCGCTTTGGCGCTGGAGCTCCTGGAGCTTGACGGAGGTGATGAACTGGAGAGTTTGGCTGAACGCGGAGGAGCCGGTGCTGCGGAGAGATACAGATGAGGATACTGCACTATGGTGGATGAGAGGAAAGGTAGTTGGGTTGTCATACCTCGGCTGGGCCATTGCTAGCGTAGAGGAGTCGTAGGGAAATCTGGGAGAGTATGACGGGGTTTATATACTGGCTCACGGACCCCGGCGTGAGTCACGTAGACTAAAACCCATTCCACCGGATGAGGTATCGCCGCTCGGTGTAAGCACAGGTCTCGCCAGGCCACGCGTACCAATTGGTAGACCGGCGCGCACGGATCCTTACAAAAACGATATTTGATTTCTCCAATCTTCTGCCCGAGCCTAACAAGCACGAAAACGCCAGGATGCTGTAGGAGAGACCCAACTTCTCTATTCACGATGGGGTCGCGTGAGTCGCCCCGTAATCTCGCATCTGATGGCCTGGAACTGACATGTATGAATTTTCCACGGTTGTTGTCGTGGAGTAAGCGAAGGCAATCCGATGCACCCCTCTTTAAAGGCTGTCGAGCGGGCTTGGTCAATATTCCCAGTCAAGGGATTCCGACTCTGCCAGGACGCTGACGAGCCCGCACAGACCTACCGTGCAAGGGTCCAGGAGTGATAAAAGGGGGAGAATCTTGGGCGTCCCGCGTCTCACGGCCGACACATCGGAGAAATCTTCATGCGCATCGTCAATTGAAGACTCGTCCTGACTCTGGGCGGTCACTTGGAACTTTCAAACCCCCGTTGGGCGCGAATTTATGGTCTGCCGGGTCACGATTCCCACGGTTGCTACGTCTCGCGATTATACCCAAGCGCTTTCTCCTCCCACTCACGCACTCATGCCCTAGTAAAAAGGTGAAACAAAAATTGGCTTTCTATCCTGAGGCCTGAATTTTTTATTGTAATATCCTTTTGCGCGGGCCTACCCATCAGCGTGATACGGTAAATGCCCAGCAATACCACTCCGCCACTACTCATCCCTCCTGGGTGCTCCCGGTACAAGGAACCAAATGAAAAGCATCAGCGATGTCATCCCAATCAGCCTTGAAGCGCTTCCAGTCAACTGGCAAATCGTTCACGGGTATAACGCAAGCACTCACAGAGGATGCAGGGTCCAAATACCCGCTTTTTGGGCCAGCGCACCGGTAATCAGGGGTAGTACCGCTGAACCTGTTTGTCCAAACCCCGCAATCCATCCGATCGAACCTGTTTGCGTGGGAATCCCAATTGGTGGTCATCCGTTCAGCGAAATTGGATCACATGTGGTCTGAGGAGAGTGCGGCGCACCTGTAAGGAGCCAGTGAGGAAGAACCTTGGACGCGTGGTTGACAACGATTGGAAAGATGGGGCCCAACTATATCAACCAAATCACCAACCGCACCGCGATATGACGTCAAACGAAGGCGACTTACAAGCACGCCGACAAAAGAGACCGTCACGGCATTACCAATCAATGAAGGCACTCTCCAAATGATGATTTCCAGCCTGAACAAACGTGTCGTATCAGTGCCTAGGAATGAGGTGTTTTTTCTTTCTTTCCGTACACCATGGTCAGGAAACCGTAGAGGAATACTGCCCTCCGTTCACCAACAAGCCTGTTGACCCAGAGCAGTCCGACGCGACCCAAGGTGAGACCACCGAAAAATCCGGAAGAGATGTAACCTGAAGATGGCCCTCCTCCACGAACGTTGATGATGTAGGTGACAATCCAACCGCCCAAAGTAACTTCGATACTAGGACGTGAGATGAGAATGGAATTTACTGAGTTGCTGGTGGACCTGGGCGATGTCTTACCCAACGTAAATCGTAATGAAGAAAGCCATCATGTGAACTGCACGCTGGCTCATAATCTGGCGGTAGAAGTTTTGTTCGTTTGCACTACGTTCTTTCGGTGGTTGGCCGATCTCTTCCAAAATCTCTGATATCAAATCGGGGTCAACAATGTGCAACTGTGCGACATGGACAACGGGTATACCATCCTGCTTCTTGAACCGGAAGGCCAAGGAAGAACAAACGATACAGGCGAAGGCGACTCCGATAGAAGTAAGGTAGTGGAGGGACCAATGGGGAGAATTTGCAAACTTGGTTGAGACCAGTGGTACCGCAAATGCACCCAAACCTAGTGCTTGTCAGCCACGAAAAAAACATAATAACAACCCCGACCGGGCCACACTCGCCAAAGAATGCATGAATAATGCCAACCCGGGTCTCCTTGTGGTGTTCAAGGGCTGCAACGAAACCATTTAATTGTGCATCCTAGGGTCGCGGCGTCAAATGATAGCCCTCTGTTTGACGATTGTCGGCGTCACCTGCATCGCAAAGCCAAACCCTCCCAAGAAGTATGAGGCGATGAACAAGGGGAAGGGTGGAGCAGGAGCTTGGATTATCCACGAAACAAGCTGGGAGACATGTCCTGGTATAGGTGGGTCTTCCGGCCATTTTCTCAAAGCGCAATTTCTCACCAAGCACAACCAGTTTTCCGAATCCGAAATTCGCGTAGGCGAGGTAAACGTTCAACATCGAGCCACAAATGAAACCCTAGATCCGTGAATTCGTTCGTCGGTATACAAACCATGGTCAGTGTCCGCAATTAAACATTACCCACAGCACATTGAACCAGAAACATCATGGAGACGAGGGTGTAATTTACCTACACCGAGCCAGATCGTCAAAAAAAACCCTCTGAGCCGAGGACTGCAAGCCTACATTATAATATTTTTGGATGGCTGGGATGAGAGGTCCGGTTGCTCCCAGATTCCACCCTTCCAAGAACAAAGCGAGACAGATAACAGCGAACTTGATGTTGAGTTTTCTGATGTTCAGACTGTAGGCCTTTGTCACGACTGGTGGCTCGTTCTGAGTCGGAGTCGGGGCCTCCTCGACGCCTAGGTTCTCCAAATTTATAACATCCGGTTGGTATGTCTTCTCAGACTCAAACGAGGGTCGAGTAGGAGGACCAGCAGAGGGGTTAACCTGGAGGTTTATGACAGAACGGGGGGGCGAGGCTGCAACCTCGACACTAGTGATGAGAGTCATTGGAGAGGGAGGGGAAGAGAGGTCATAGGCGTCTCTCAAGTTCCGTAGGTTGCGTACGTAAAAAAGGACAGACCCCAGATTCCGACGTAAAGATAACAGAACCCGTTTCCCATGGCGGTTGGCGAGACGTGCGAGATTTGGGGATGCAAGGTCCGGAAAATCTACGGCGAAACTCGGCGTTTAGATAATTCGGCCAAGTTGCGAATCGCGAGAGGCCGGCCAGGGGATTTGGATTGCGTGCAGGGATCTAGGAGACAAGTAATGCGTCCGGGTCGTTCAGACCCCCGCCCCAAAAGTAACGGAGAGATTGTGTCGATCTCACGATGGCGGGTAACTTTTTTTCAGCGCTCCGATTCTTCATTTCCCTGGTGCAAACGCCCCTGGGTCCACGAGAACATTGATTCTTGAGGCCGTTATCTGAGCAAGCCGACCTCAGGCTCCAATCCAGATCCAGACCAACACCCACGTTCTGAAGGCCATTCAAGCCACTCGCGTTTGTTAACACTGGATGGTCAAACATTTCTTCATCGGCGATACTCGCCCGGCCCTAGTCACACGCTGTCTCGAATCGGTGCGCACGAGGCGCGTAATGACAAAATTGCCGCCCATATCTAAGAGGGTTCTGGTCCTTCCTCACAACCTGCGCGCCACGCCGTTTTCTCACAACTACCTCGAATTTCGACAATGGACACAAAACGCCAACAACCGAAGGAGCGGGAGGGTACTCTCTCCTCGTTGAGTATGGCGATTGAAGCCCTGAATCTCGCGAAGGAGATCTCTGGTATCGCACCAGCTAAGGCCGCTTTTGGCTCTGTCAGTGTGCTTCTGACAATGGTCAGGGTGCGTTTCCTCCTGTTCTGCGAAAACAGGCGCCAGGTTCACATGTATCCAGGACTCGATGATCAACGAACGGGATTACGTCGAGCTTGGGTTGGGCTGCGTTGATATCTGTAGAGCCCTCGACCGGGGAATGCGTGGAAAGACACTGGATGACCTCAGCCAGTCCGTGTGCGAGGCGATAAATCAGTTGACGACGTGGGTCAAATCAATGATGCGCGGTTTGAATGGCTCACTTAACGATGGTCTCGATCGTACTAAGAACTGTGGCGGAGATCCAAAGGAAAGTCATCAGAGGAAGCGGACGGAACGCAGTCTCTCGGCTTCTCCGTGCGAAGAACGACAAGGAAACGATCGCCGCTTGGAGGTTAGACCTCAACAGGATCCTCCATGTCTTCAACGTGCGTTTAGTTATTTTTGTTTGGCTTCCGCTAATCGTTCCCTTTCAGACCGAGCTGGCAATCAATGCTCATACTATGCTTGCGGATATACACCGTACCGTGGTAACAGGTCAGGAAAGTGCTGAACGCCAGCATCACTCGGTAAGCGTGACCTTGCATCTGTCGACAACAGGATGCTGACCACCCCCAAGACTCAAATCAGGTCAGCGACCTAAACCACCAACGGAACCTGTGTCTTATATTTAAATCCAGTATACCTGGGGAAACCCCGCCCCCACCACCAAGGGCCTGTTTCGGACGTGACAAGCTGATCGAGAGGATCGTTGGACTCGCTGAAAACCGTACTCCGATTGCTCTCATCGGTCCAGGTGGAATCGGGAAAACGTCTGTCGCCCTAGCTGTCCTCCACCACGACCGCATCAAGGAACAGTTTGGCGATCACCGTCGATTCATCCGTTGCGACCAGTTCCCCGCTTCGCGTCCTAATTTTCTCAACCGACTCTCAAAGGTCATTGGCGCTGGCGTCGAAAATCCCGATGACTTGACTCCTCTCCGACCATCCCTATCCTCCAACAAAATGTTCATAGTCCTCGATAACGCCGAATCTATCCTCGACCCTCAGGGGGTCAATAACCAGGAGATCTACGGTGTGGTGGAGGGGCTGAGCCAATTCAACAACATTTGTCTTTGTGTCACATCCCGCATCACTACAATTCCACCGGATTGTAAGTGTCTGGATGTCCCCACGCTATCGACGGATGCCGCACGTAGCACCTTCTACCGTATCCATGACACCGATGAACGACTAGATCTCATCAACGACATCCTCGAACAGCTTGACTTCCACCCGCTTTCGATAACCTTGCTCGCTACC
>Ga0307517_10008728_pt1 | contig 14501 bp, 16 predicted proteins | sample 23_EM_MG_FD_194515 | JGI IMG/M metagenome (GOLD analysis project Ga0307517, IMG submission 194515) | Populus trichocarpa ectomycorrhiza microbial communities from riparian zone in the Pacific Northwest, United States - 23_EM | ecosystem: Host-associated > Plants > Roots > Unclassified | place... | reverse complement strand
GTTGCCATCCAAGAAGTGAAGAATTATCATATCTCCGGTGGGGGTCGCAACCGTTTTCGATTAGCGCCTTGGGTTTGCAAACGGAGGAATGCATCGAGCTGTACACAGGCGATCTGGCTTCAATGGGGCACTGGATCTCGGCCACAGATCTTGGAAAAAACATACATACTTGCAATTGTTTTGGATCGGACATACGCGCGTCCTCATGCTTGAAAACCTTTAATGGACTACATCTTCGGACGTTTATTTGGTCGCATCTTGCGTAGCAATAATTACCGGCTATTGCTATACTTACGCATGAAGCACTCTCCACCCTCGATTCCTTGGGTCTTTGGTTTGCTCGTGGGTAAAGCTTTAATCGCGATGTGTTGACTGTGTTTCAGGTCCTGCTCTTGACTCTTTCCTCTGGCAAAACTCTTCCTTCTGGATGTCGAAGTCTCGGTCTCCTTCCCATAGTACCAAAGTTATCCTACCATCCACTCCGAAATCAAGTTTTCCGAACGAACGCACCCATATAAATCCCGCTGGCACTGAGAAATCGCCGTCACCAGCTCGTTGCGAACGAAGAAGTCTAGAACCATCGAACCAGCGCCATTCTTCACCAGCTTTTGGAGATCACACGCCCGGGACAACGACTCGAAGGCGACGACGGGCTGCTGAAGAACAACCCTCAGAAGAACCAATGGCGAAGCGTATTCGCACAGAATCACCATCTGTCTCACACAGGTCAAAGAATCAATCGACTCCAGAGTCCGATTCTCAGGGTGACATGGCTGACAATGAGATGGAGGCCAGGGCAACGGAAGCAATCGACCAACCAACGCCTGCTGCCCCACCCAAAAAAAAGCGGACAAGGACGCTCACGACACCTCACCAGTCTGCCGTATTGCATGCTTTGCTTGCCCAGGTGCGTTATTCGTGGGTTCCAAGGTAGATTTACCAACATGCACTGCAGTCACGTTTCCCGACGACGGCAATGAGGGAGGAAGTGGGACGATCCATCGGGCTCAGCGCTCGAAAAGTGCAGGTGCGTGCGCCATTCTTTGCCGACGATTACACTTACTAATGAGGGGCAATAGATTTGGTTTCAAGTGAGGACTGTTGCTCTTGATCGTACGCCGACTTTGCTAATCTTTTCATGCAGAATCAGCGACAGAAAGCAAGGAGACCACGCAACCAAGGTGATTCTAGTCGACCGCCCCAATATGGACCTTTTCAGAGTGTTGGAGACCCGTCAGTAAGTAATCTTTTACCAAGGAATTTTTATTTTTTAAACAATTTTTGCGACAGTCCGTCCACAGATTCCAGAATTATGGTCCATCCCGACCACATTACCCTGGACGTAGCCCCCCAGAAGCCCCAAGCGGTTCATCAGAGCCACCATTACGGCTACTTGGCCCTGGTGTGCCAGGCGCTCCAGCTTATCCTCTTCAAGGCTATCGCCCCGTGTTGCCTGCTCCTTCTCCCAACCCCTCTGTAGGACCATCCTTTTCACAAGCGTATGCATTCCCGTCCACGAATAGCCCGCAGAGTTACCGTGCGGTACCGCCTGCCTCCCGACTTTCACCGTCTCCCCGTAGTAATAATTGGCGAGAGCGAGAAAGAGACCCTTCTCGTACCTTACCGCCTCTCCTCCCTACGAGGCCTTCAAGTTCAAACCCTCTGCCGTCGTTTTGGGAACATATGGACCCACAATCTGCGCCCATGCGGTCTTTTTCCCCTGAACAGCGTTCTGCAGCACCCCATCGTCCTGAGTCTGGTCGCCGGGCTCCTTCGAATCTCCCGCCTCCATTCACGCTCCAGCCAGCCCCCCAATGGGACGAAACAACATATCTTCCCCGACCAAATTCTTGGTCAAGGCAGAGCTTTCAGTCTTCGAGACCCCGTTCAATGTCACCACTTGCGTCTTGCAGGTATCCAAATACCCGCCATGTTGCAGAAAGAGGTTTATCTCCCGTTCCTTCCGAACCTTCTCATTCCAGAGCTGCACACCCACGTTCTGGCCGTTATGACCCCATTCGATCGATGTTCATCCCATTCTCCCCTAACCCAGCCACACCACCCATGATTCCACATCGACCTCACGGTGACGGTCAATCCGATAGAGACGACCGCCCTCTTTCACGCTCTCATTAGACTTTCGTTTGTTTTCTCTGGAATTGGGTTGATACGCCTAGCCCACTTCGAGATTCCTTTTTTTTCTTCCATCTGACGGATTTTGAGGCATGATGTCAGCGACGTTCTATGGTCCGAACCCGCTTTAAGCGAGTCCTATTCCTTTCAACCTGCCTAAAATGTGCGATACTGTGGTCACGATGATACGTTTTCCTAACATCGCATTCTAATCCATTGACGTTATGGTCTCCCAACATGCCGTGTCTAGATCCTCATTGCGACCGCTTTCCGTCACATGGCTCATATCCTTTAAACTCTAGAATTATTCTGTTTAATACCTTAACGCTATCTCCTCACGTCTCGTCCATGGTATGCATAGAATACGTACATAGCTCTTACTAGGTCCTCGTGTTGAATTATTATCTTATATGTATTGTAATGTGAATTGATGTCTAGAACTTTCTTTCTTCCCGTCCTTCGTTCTGATTCTGATTTGGAAAGTAAAGATCTCGTGGTCTTTGGTTTCGGGTATGACTATGCTTCGTGACGGTTTGTCATGATGGTATCTGAAATTCACCTTGTTTCACGCATAATTGCTCCCGAACTTCTTGGACCCAGCGCTGCGGCATGAACCCCAGATAGACGGGTAGAAAATGAATGAATGACTTGAAGATGAGATAAAACAATAGCATAATGAATTGCATCAGGAATAAAAGGGTTTATCCGTTGCATGTGAATTTTCAGGACTGGCGGGCAATAGTGGGCAATGTCCATTGTCGGTTTTATGATGGGAATTCGATTTCCGTTGTGCAACTTGAAGCTGGCAAAAATAATCTTGGCGTCAATTTCCAGAAAAGGTTCGTCTTGTAAATAATCCCAACAGGATGATATAACAACCACGTTATCGAAGACTACCTTCGTAATAACTTACCCACAGAACTAAACTCACCGAGCTGCAGGGCGTCAGGCCTGTGAGAGAACACATATTATCTATGTAAGGAGAAGAATTTGAAGCTGGAAGAGAGGTGCCTTTGACTATACACACGGATTTATGTAAAGATGGATGTTAATCATCCGAGCACTATTACTTACTAGTTAGTTCCCGTATCAAGCTGATCGGCGGAGAGAGCCGGAATTATCATTCAGCTTCGCGAACATCCAGCCATTCAATTGCCCTGTGTATAATTGAAAGCTACTCACATCATCAGAATATATCAAACATCTCTGTTGAGGCTATGTAGAAGACTTGTTCCTGTCACCATTGTGGCAGTTACTGATATTGCCCTGTTTACAAGATCGTTGCAAACCACTGTCATAGTGCTGCCGAAACAGCGATTGATAGAGTCAGTTTCGAATATTTGATTTAGATTCATGGAGATAATGCGCCAATGGATCTCCCAATCAGAGACAACAGAGGTATGTATTTCATTCCATTGTCAAGGCTGCGCAAGATGTCATCATTTAAGGTTTGTGGTTGGTGATAATTTCAAGTTAATAGTGTGGTGTTAGTACGTACTAAGTTCTCGGAAGTCTCTTTCCATTATCTTGTAATGAATATGATGTCAGCTGTAAGGATGTTTGATAATAATTGCCACACATGTCGTGTCGTCCCTGCACAGCCAGTCAACCCTAATGTCACGGAATGTGTTGCACCATTTTAGGAAATACTTTTGATCATGATGGAAATTGCCTTTTATAGAACTTGAATTATGAAGTCAACAATCTATAATTATTTTCCGCCAAGCACGTACTACTTCTAAGATCGCCACTCAACAACACCTTTCCAACCAGCCAAAAAATGCAATACCATCGGATATTCACCTATCCGAAATGCTCATCCCACCATCACTGTCATCTCCATGACAGCAGAGACTCCCAGGACAAGAAAATAGTAAATGTTTAATCCACAGATGCAGTCGCAGAAAATAGACGCCATGAGTGGAATGGCGAGTAAAGCTCACTGCCAGGGGTGACATCAGCCGATAACATCAAGGGGTTAGGATAGCACAACCTTCGCAAAAGCGAGCAGACGAGCAAGTGGGCAGTGAAAGGATCAGAAATCTCACTCGGAGATGATTCTGCCTGTGATGATGAACGATAGGATCATTCGGCGCTTGAGTGAATATATCCGCTCGATAGGGGGTTACAACTTTTCGCATGATCATGATGAGTCTGACACTTCTGCTCTGCCATTCAAGAATCTGGTTTCGTCACGTTCCAAGTGACAGGGCCTTTTTATTCCGTAAATTAGTATGAATTGCAAAATAAAAATTCTGTGAACTAACACTGCACGTTTTTCTGTCGCCAATCTTGAATGAATTATTGCCCTCACCCTCAGATTTGCTTCCATTTCTTCTAAATCAGGCGGTGCAGTATAACCCTGAGTCGCCAGTTCGCTGCGTGTATGTTCCGCAAGCCTCTTCTCGCGGTTCAGACGGGCTAACAGTCCTGCACGTGCCTCCATGGTGGTGAGAGTTGAATTGGTCGTCTCCGGCGAAGGTTGGTCTACATCTCCGCTAGCAGCAGGTAACAATGATGGAGTCTGAGGATCCGAGAGTCGCGAAAGCAATGAAGGGGCATCGGGATCTGACAACCGCGCCAGGAGTGCAGCAGTTGCTGTGTCCGATTCAGAGTGTCGCGAGCCGGTTGGAGCCAGTTTAAAACCACGTGATTCGACACAGGAATTCCGATTCCTTGCTATGTGGGACTTGACTGTTTCGTGAAGAGATTGATTACGCGGTGGTCGTGATTTGATAGCTCTTTCAGCTGTGATTTCACCGATTCTTAAGTTAGAGTGAATTGACCTGCTAACATTTTCGGAGGAGAGCTTTCTTTTAGGTCTTTCTCGTTCCTTTCCCTTGTCATTTTTTGCAATGGGGGATGTTCTTCGAGATGTCGAAGATCTTCTGCTACACAAATCCCTGCGGATTTCGTAATTATTCTGAGCTTGGTGGTCATTGGGGCTGGAATGAATTGACAAAATATTATCCGGTATTGTTCCGTGAACGCGGTCTTGGTAAGGCTCTCGGGATGGTGATCTGGATGACGAACGGGTCGAAGAACGTGAGCGTGGACGACGGCTCGGGGATCTGGAACGGTTGTCATATAGTCTTAACGACGGTGGTGGGTCAGGAAGATCCCGCCATCTGCGACGTCGTTGTAGATCCGGAGGAGGGGATACACCGGAAGGCGAATCATACTAAGTAACGACACAGAGTAAATAATATTGCTGACAAAAGGTTGCATATGACACACCTGCAAAATATTATCGTATACGAATAAATCTCTGTAAGGAGATCGCACATAGCTATACACTTCTAATATCCTTTATCAGTAACAATTCAGTGGAATGGAGAAGAAGTCTACCATGTGTGAAGTGCTCCGCGTTTCGTCTGCAATCCCCAGACTCGTCCATATCCAGAAACTCCGAAATGAGCCTTACTGCAGATTCCGAACGGATGTCAATGGACTTCATGAGCGATACGATCAAAGTGGTCAGAAACTAGATGTCATAATTAGTTTGAAAACAAGCAGAAATGATGCAGACAGTAACCTCCACATCAAGGCCTTGCCACACTTGGAGTTCCCGACGGAGAAATGTGGTAGTTCGGGAGATAAGGTCTTGCGAGGCAGAGAATTGAGCGGGAGTAGGGTAAGGCCGATACTTGGTGTATGCGTTTGAAGCGACATGCTACAGAAAGGCAAATTACGCAACATCCAATAATTTCAATGAAAACACGCACTTTAGCATAAAGATCGTGTTCATATATCCATCTACGTTTGGAGATGGATCTCTCGAGTTTATCTGATTCATCGGCGGCCCCTCTTTCGCGCGTTCCCCTGGCCCCATCCTGCCGGCGCCTCCGAGTGCGTTGACGCATGTCTGGCATGAGGGCATTACTTTGAGACGGAAGAGGGAGAGGCGATGTGCGTAAAGGAGTAAGATAACGTTTCCTATAGTCATATCGCGATCTAATTGAATGAATAAGATATTGTCCGATGTTCTGGGAGCAAAGAGGACATCGGCGTGACTGCTCTGTCAATTCAATGTCAGTGACAAAAAAAAAAGTTTCGGGATTAAAATTGGATTAAAAAGACAAACCTGTCCAAAGCAAAAGGCATTCGAAGCAAAACTCATGGGAACAGGTTGGTATTACAGTCCGGTCGCTAATAGGCTGCAGGCAGATGGTGCAGCAATCCTCTGAGTCGTCGCCGGGTTGTTCGTCTGGGTTTTTGGCAACTCCCACTTTTCCAGAGTCATTTTCCAACTTATGGCGTTTTTCCGAACGACTACCACTGCGAGACCTGAGCATGGACAAATCTTGGATACCTGGGTGATGATGGTTCTGAGGCAAATAAATTCGTGAGAACTGCAAGCTTAAGTAAGGAAAGACTTGGTATCTTACTTGCACGATGGATTCGGGTTCTGCTTCACTCAAAATTCTACAATCGTCTGCCTTGATATCTCAGGGGGCTGAAGCTGCAAGTACTCTCTGGTTGTAAGAATCAACCTATGGCCAATTCATTCGATCCATTAGAAAGTCTATAAAGGAGCTCTGACAGCCAATGGCTCACCTATTTTATTGAAATATCGTTTCAAGAAACAGTACCGGCATGCTGCCTTGGATGCCTCTTTGACGAAGTCTCGTGTAGCTGGTGAGGCGAGGGCTCTGTTGAAATGTCTGAGGTAGCAATAACTCTCGTATTTTTTTACTGCGATTCTCATTGTTCTTTAGATCAGATGTAAATGTGCCTGGCATTCGAATGGTCGATGCTTCAGCAGGATTACTTGGTATTGAGTGGATAGAGGGCAAGAATGTTAAAGATATTCTCCCAGGTGGTGCGGTCGAGGATGAGGAACTCGTGTCTGAATCATTTGGCAAAGCCAGTCCAGATCCACTGAATGACTTTGGTATTGAATCAGGTACGTTCAATATCTGTATAATCTTCCTCCAAGTAAATGTTTACTAGATACACTTATGCTCCTTATCGGAACTGAAATTGCAAAGATGCACATGGCAGATATAATCCACGGGGATTTGACGACATCCAATATGATGCTTCGTCATCCTTCTTCATTACAATCCACCGACGCAAATATACCTACTGAACTCGTGCGTGGTCATTTGAATAATTGAAAACGCGATCTGATGTTCTTTTGTCTAGGTTCTCATCGACTTTGGTCTTTCGTACCACTCAAGCCTGGTGGAAGATAAGGCTGTCGATCTCTATGTGCTCGAACGAGCTTTTGCATCAACACATCCCGATTCTGAGCCTATGTTTGCGTCTATTCTTGACGCCTATTCCAAGTTTATGGGGAAGGAGTGGCCGCCTTTGCAACGGCGGCTTGAGGAAGGTGTGTTTCAATATTCGTGAATTGCCTTTGCTAAATATGATCCAAGTCCGGCTGAGAGGTAGAAAACGAAGCATGGTTGGATAATTCTAGGTTACAATTAAATAATTCTGATAGCTTCTATCGCCTACAAGACTTGTCAGCCGACCTTGGCTCCTCTATTTCCTGGGGACGAGTGACTCGATTACATCCCATACTTGTTGGAAAGAGAAACTGAAGTTTTTGAATGCAACTCGCTGCTCTCTTCGGAATACATTATGTAGAATGAAAGATTGATGATTGTAGGGTCGGGAATCAACGGGCCGATGGCAAAGTGATAGGGGCACATGTACATTGCAACCGCCATGATTACGGTTTGTCACTCTTCATATTCTTAGAGAATCATAATTGTAAATTGTGCAGGACCACTCGCAGAACACCCCTAACCTCCCTCTTGAAATTCTTGACCACATCTTCGGCTTTCTCGACAACGAACAGCCCTCATGGATCACTCTCAAGGCATGTTCAGCAATACGCGACCCCATTCTTCGTGCTGCAATCGACCGCCGCATTTACACTCGCATTAAATTGAATCATAATGAATGGGACGATTTCGGGATCTCTCACGATGAGATTTACCAATACCTTTCCAAGAACCGACACGTTGCAAACTACATTCGCACTCTGGATATCGCGATAGCTCATGATTGTGTGGAAGAGTCATCCCAGTGGTACAACCAGGTGTCATCTATCTTACAGATACCGACATCCTCATTGGAAAGAATCACTTTGTCGTGTAGGTTTCATATCGATGCCACTCGCACAGATGGTAGTGGCAACTTGGTCAGTTGGACAGTACCATTTGCGTGGTCGGATTTCCCCGCAACATTCCGCAAGGCCTTTCTTGATTGCCTTTGGTCATCTGGTATTATTGAAGCATCCATGACGCGTATCGGAGGGTTTCCCCTGTCTATTTTCAATCCCTGTACTCGATTGAAGAAGCTATCACTCCTCCAGGTGACCTGCACCCCGTGGGTCATATACGCTATCTAAATTTCAGTTTGTACCCCAAAGCGGATCAAAGAGTTGCTTTTGGCCAGCTCACAGGGCTTCTCAACTCCTACTGTGATGATTTGATTGACCTGGAGCTGGAATTTGGGTATTTGTGTAGGTTCGCCTTTCATGCCACGAAAATCACGACTAACTCATGCACAATAGCGGCCTCAGACTTTAATCCTTGCATGGGATTGTTAAAAATGGACCCGCCATTCACCCTCCCGCCATTCACCCTCTCCTACATTCAGAATCTCACACAGCTCACGATCTTTATATCTCTTCCGTGTGGTTATGGTCGGAGTGTTGATTCTGCCATTCCCGGCATTGTCAATGTTGTGGCTACATCACCATCACTTAAACGCCTCATTCTGCGCGCACCCGTGAATCCGAGATTCGACGTTACCGTTGTACCCGACTTCTGCAAATCTCTCGTTTCGCTGGTTGATCACTATTCCTTGGAACACATTGAACTACAATTCGTATCAGCGTGGGGGTGTGATGCTCAAAAATTCGCCATCTATGTCCTGGAGGTCCTTCAAGCGTCCAAGCTGAAGATGTTGTGCAATAATGGTTTTCTGTCAGTAACAGGGTCTGAGATTGACTGGGAAATCTGATTTTCTCCATGTGGAAGACGGAGCCAATTTATCGCAGCGGTCGACCTCTAGCGACACTGCACAACATTACAGTAACATTGGAACCTAGACAATAACTATCGCTATACATATTGTCGACGAGTTATACTTCACCATACATAGTGCTCTGACTTGTTTTTATCCTCATTGCTGAATGCAAGCTATAATCGGACCAGTAATAGATATTTCCTGTCAATGTTGAACTCGCCAATCGCATCGAAAGCAAATCGAAAGTGATAGTTATACCCACCTTCTCCTCGATGTGCCCATGGGCGAGCAGCCTTGACTGTAATACAGGTTCATGTCCAAGCCTTAAGTTGCCTGGAAGGATGAAGGTATACTCAAGACCGAAACTGATCGGCTGGTGGTCCGAAATTAACCAAGAGTATATTTTTAAAAACAGACCAGTTATTAGTACTTGGAGCTCAGCGTCGTCCGACTCGACCGTAAAAGACAAATGAAATATGTCATTCGGTGGGGTCCGACTCTATACAGAGCGAAGTGGATGCAACAGAACAAAGCGGAATGTTCACCTCTCGAAATCCTATGAACAGAATCACTTTAATCTCAAGACTGCCGAGGAACGATGACATGGAAGTGGCTGCATTATCCGCGTATCGATCGACTGGTGTGTAGAACCGTGAGCACCTTGCAGGGATAGTTGACTTCGCACCAGGGAGGCTATAAAACTGGGTCCTGACTCCCTTTGGTCCACGCTTGGGAGCATTAAATAATTTGGACCTACGGAATTCGAAATACCTTACCAGCTGTTGGACGCCAAGAACAACCCAAAAAGAATTATAATGCTGAGGGTGTAAGTTCAGATTCTATGAGGACGATCACCACGTTCGTCGAAGGCGAATCATGGTCGAAAAGGTGAACCTCCGAAATACGAAAGCTGAGAAATAGTCCACATAAGCGAATGTGCTAGAGAGGGAGTATTGTGATCAAGTTCGTAGCGAGAATCAAGCAGAGTCACGGTGTTGTGCCAATGAAGGCTTTTTGAACGTTGAGAAGTTGGCCAGATGTTAGCGACTCCGCAGGCTAACAGACATATGTGAAACGCCATCTGAAATAATGGCAATATTAACCTACCCGTAGTTCCTAGCCACAACAAAATCGGGAGGGCGCCAATTGCAATTTTAAATATCTGCAACAAAAGAAGTGCTCAGTTCGAAGTTGTGGTCCCGATCTTTCCCACTACTGTGCGACATAACAGCCCATTTTGACGACATTAATCCAGCTCAATGTTTTCGATCGCGGGACCGTTGTACCAGATAAACGCTTCCAGCCAGTGGTGCGACATCATCAAGCATCAAGGCAAAACGGTTTGAAGCATACATCAAATCATGTGCCATTAGTGACGTATCGGCCCGGGGCCATACGACGGCACACGCTGGCGCTCGTCGTCGAAACTATGTTATGGAAATCGACGACAAGGATTTCCAAAACTTTTCGACATCAAGGTCACACCCCAGCAATTCATTTACGACCGTTGATTCGAACACCACTAGCACTCTGCAGACATCTCCCTCCCTTGAGCCCTCCGGTTCAAGAGTGACGAGGCGTCGAAGTTGGGGGAACAGGGAGAGGGCTGCAGCGACCCCATATTCCGAGCCCTCTCATTTCGGATTTGATGTGCCCTCGCCTTCAATGTCCCCGAGGAGACTGCCTCCTCGTCCAGTTCCACTGGTAATACCAGCGCGCGACTCGGACTATCTATTAGCAGACGACCCATGGAGGGAGCCCAACGCTGATAACTACAGTCAGAGCGCTGGGGTGACGAAAGATGTGTTTTCGTACTCGCAGGCAACTCCGTCGACATCTATGCTAATGGGATCTCCAGGAGCAGACCTACATCTGGAACCCGACATGTACCATGGCTTTCATGAAGACAGTGCCGCCACGCGTTTAACTTCCAACGCCTCGCATATTGCAAGACAGGATAGTTTGGATGCGTATTCTAACAGCGACCCCGAACTCGAAGGGGCGACACCACCCCGTTCGCGGAGGAAGTCGTTGCAGTACACGTTATCTCCATCACCGTTGAAGAGCACGGAAAATATTATGAAATCCGTTTCGAAGAATCTCAGGCGAATGTCTTTGCGGGTAGTCAATTTAAGAAACAACGGATTAGAAGGGCAGGTGCGGTTACCAGATGGGGAGGAGACCGAGGCCCCAAACGAGGAACACGAGGGTGCACAGCCGGACCTCAAGCAAATTTTTCCAATACGGGGTCGTGCACTTGGGTTTCTTGGTCCAGAAAATAAATTCCGACTTGCTTTGTTTAAATTCTTGGTCTACCCGTATGTCCAGGCTTTTCCCATTTCCCTTGTTATTGATTCATTTTTTAGTTTGACTGAACCCTTTATCCTGATCCTCATAATTTTGAACGCTGTTATTTTAACCAAGCAATCATTTCCTGCTTTAACTCTGCCATCCGCAAACGGTCCTACACTCCCACCGAGAGTAGAAGGCTATTTTCGCAGTTGGGAGGACTACGTTCTGTTTGCACTCTTCATCATATTTACGTGAGTTCTTACATTTCCTTGTCATACTAATATCTGATCATTTTATAGCGTGGAAGCTCTTGCGCGAATATGTGCAACTGGGTTTCTTTTCGACCCTGAGGTGTCGATGTTTTCACCTTTTTCATCCAAAACGGCGGGTTCAGATACATTCAATGCTACTGCTTCTGGCATGACAAGGCAGACTTCGATAAGCCGAGGCCGTTATTTGAAACAGCTTTTAAAAAGAACCTGGAGAAACTTGACGCGTCCTTTTGATCTGTCTGTTCGACCTCCTGCGTCCCCGTCTGTGTATCCCCCATCAGCTTATCCGATGTCTTCTCTATCTCGATATCCAAACGGGCTCAACAGTGGTGGAATTGCAGTTCACGCTCGTAATGGAAGCCAGACGACGACACGAATGCCAGACATGCCACAAAGGATTCGCGCCAACATTTATTGGCATCCGGACCCAACCTACCGATCCACCGCCGTGCGAGCAGAAAATAAAAATCCTCAGTCCGACCCCATTTCGTTACCATTTCGGTTGAGCGTTGATCAATTCCATGATAAGACGCATCGAAACGTCCCTTACCTTCGACAAAGTTGGACGAGGATTGATTTTGTCGCCATCGTGAGCTTTTGGATAACATTTGGTCTTGCTATGGCGGGTATTGAAAGAGGAGCACACCACATCGGTGTTTTTCGAGCGATGAGTGTCATTCGGACAGCTAGGCTGCTAACAATCACGTCGGGTACAACGGTGCGTGGCTCTTCCTAACGATGGGCTTTGATATTTATCTTCTACTCAGACAATCATGCACTCTCTGAAAATTGCGAGACCCCTTATCGCCAGAGTCGCTTATTTCGTGTTGTTTGCCATGGTTCTCTTTTCGTGCGTTGGAATAAGTTTTATCCTTTATTTTGTTTATTGACTGAGCCCAGAATCATTGGTGTACAATCGTTCAAGGGTTCCCTACGCAGGACCTGTGTGATCACCCCGACTCTTGGCGAAGGCATCCATAAAATTACTTCTCAATTTTGTGGCGGTCATATCGACCCTGCAACTCTCATTCCCACTGGTTACATACAGCTGAATAACCTGACATTTCCTTCGACAAAGGGTTATATATGTCCCCTTGGACAACTTTGCATGGTAGGTTAATTTTTCGACCAGGTTATTGAAATGCCCACACTTTCCAGGAATTAGAGAATCCAAAGCAGGGGATACAGAGCTTTGATGCGATTTACACCTCAGCCCTCCAGGTCGTGGTTGTCGCTGGTGCTAATAATGTGTGTATCCTCAATTTCACACATAATGGACCAGGTTTCAACAGATTTTCATTCACAGTGGTCTCCAGTGATGTATAGTGTGATCGACTCGGACTTCTATATTTCCTGCCTTTTCTTCATAACTTGCATCGTTGTTCTCAACTTTTGGATCATCAACCTGTTCGTTGCCGTCATTACAAACAGTTTCGCTGCCATACGATCGGAAACCCGTAAGAGTGCGTTTGGCGCCACATCGTACGATTTAGTTCCGTTTCTCTTTGGACAAAACCTCACATTTACTCCTCAGCACCATTTCTTCTCTCGACAAAGACAAAGACGATGGTTGGGCAATTGTAGAGGGTCGAAAGGCCGTACGATCTAATATTGCCAAAAACGTCTATGGCTACACAAAATGGTTGTGGATTATTCTCGCCTTTGCCGAACTTGTATTGCAAGCGACACGAACAGTCACCGTTTCACGGATGCACGAAGACGTGATGTTTTATGGCGAGATTGTGATAACAATCGCGTTCGACATCGAAATTGGGTTGAGGATTCTCGCAGCGCTCCCGGACTGGAGAGCCTATTTCCGACAAGGAAGGAACTGGTTGGACACAACCCTTGCAATAGGATCAACAGTGATCCAACTTCCTGTAATCAGGAGATCACCGATTTATCCCTGGTTTACTATTTTCCAGCTGATGCGTTTCTACCGCGTGATCTTAGTTGTTCCTCGGATGAAACCACTTTTGGTAAGTCTCCTGATCTTATGGCACTGTAGTGGGTGAATTTAGTGTCTCATAGCTCACCGTCTTTGGTAATATGTATGGCATTGCCAACATGGTCCTATTCCTCATCATTATCAATTACATCTCTGCGCTCATAGCCGTACAATTGCTTCGCGGGGATTTTGGAAACAACACGTATACAAACTTCGGTGAAGTGTACAACTCGTTTCTTTCGATCTATCAAGTATTCTCTTCGGAAAATTGGTCGGACATTTTATACGGTGCTGCTATCACAGAAATTCCCTTGGGACAAACTGTTATCGTTCTTATCTTCGTTACGGCGTGGTTCCTATTTGGCAACTGTGAGGCTCTTTTTTAATTCTTCTTCACATTCATTTATCATCTCTAATAGTCATCATTCTTCAAATGTTTATCGCGGTCATCAATGAAAACTTTCAAGTCGCAGAAGAGCAGAAAAAGAGCAAACAAGCTTCCCAGTATTACAACCAACAAAAAGCTCGTCAAGGAACTATCTCATGGTTCCGACGCTTAAACCCTTACCGATGGATTAAAGCCAACCCAGAAACAGCAAAGGTAGCCAACTTGCCCTCCAATCTCACGCTTCCAATCCAAAAAACGCTCGTTCAAGATTACAATCTCTCAAGGTCAGATTCCCGGGCAAAATCTTCGAAGGTAGGTATTATCCTGCGTTGTTTTTTCGTTACCTTCATTGTTCATCACATTATTCCAGGCAAAGAAATCGATTCGTAAGAGTCGATTCCTTAAACCACAACACTACTCGTCAAAGTCTATCACTGCTTTGCAACAATTATTTGTTGGTGATTCAATTAGAACCAAT
>Ga0307517_10008727_pt1 | contig 14501 bp, 6 predicted proteins | sample 23_EM_MG_FD_194515 | JGI IMG/M metagenome (GOLD analysis project Ga0307517, IMG submission 194515) | Populus trichocarpa ectomycorrhiza microbial communities from riparian zone in the Pacific Northwest, United States - 23_EM | ecosystem: Host-associated > Plants > Roots > Unclassified | place... | reverse complement strand
CGGGCCGGGTTTAATAACTATGGATGAAATAATTGTTAGGGTTGATAACATTCAAACTTACTGTTTTATTACAAAATGGATTCAAACACCAATCAAAATATTTTAAATACATCATCAACATGCTATTGGGCTAAAAACACGGAATCAAACAAGTATTAAAAACTAATAATTATGTTTTTAAGTTTTTAATGCAACCCTCTCTAACACAGACCAAAACTAAACCAAACTATCATAACGAAAGCTTGAACATTATAAAACATGCTTAAAACAAGAACAAGAACTAACTCTGTTGAAAAACGTTAGATTATTCCAGCACCAAAATCAAACAAACAAAATACAAGATAAACTCAAACAATATCAAAAGAGGTTTAAACATTAAGAAATCATAAATAGTCCGGCCACATGGACTCCACCCTTGAACTTTTACATGGTTATACCTTCTCCAAGCTTGTTGGCTGTGGACTATTATTTTCCTTTCACTATCTTTTCCTTCCAAAGCTTGTTAGACCCTCCATGTTAGGCTCTAGAAACTTCATACGAGGATCTTTTCACATGTGTTTATCCATGTTTTTCCTTCTTTTTTTTCCATTTTCCAGGGAGTATATATAGGGTTTTGCTAGGGTTCTTTATGGATTCAAACATAGATTAATCAAAGCTTAACCCTTTGATCAAAATGAGAGAGTTATGTACAAATGTTAATAGTTGGAACCTCTGTCCTGCAATGGTTTTGGGATGATGGTTTTGTAACAAATTTGCATAGGTGATTTTCTTTTTCTTGGAGAAAAAGGTATGCATCTCTCACATTCTGATTTTGGATGAAAGATTTATGATAATTGATAAGAACCCTTTGGGAATTTTTAAGTGTGAAAACATAAAAAAATTGAGTGGTTTTGCACAAATAGGTATCTCATTCAAGGCTGACTAAGTTGACCAATTTCGAGGTTTCACCGGAGAAACTCCGATGTAAACATCATTGGACACAACCTGAACTTGGTAGACAAGAAACATACCTTTCGATTGGATCCATTCTTACTTATTTTGAAGGTCTGTAGCTCTACATTTATTTGTTATAAAGGTTCTATCGATTAGTCGAGAATTTGAAAATACAGTGATGGATTTTGTTGAGTTCATTGAAGAAAATAAGATGTAAACATTTGATGGGAGTAACTAATATTTGTAGAAGAGGTATTTCTCAGTTGAATGGTGGTGGTTATAGTCCTAGAAGTGGTCGGAGATGCCACATTCAATCACTTGAAAGTGCTTACTACATCAATCAAAACTGTCAGGAAGAAGCTAAACAGTAGCCAAACGACACATCATTTATCATCAATTAGGGTTTTTAATTAGGGTTTTTAATTTGAGATTTGACAAATTTCACTTTAGTACCTATTCTTCTAATTGCACCTGTAATTGCCTCCCAAATTCTTAATTTCATGCAATTTCACCCCTACCAAACTTTATCATCAACCCCAAAGTTCAGCGTCTTTTTTATCTTGGTCATTGGTTTCTGATATGTAAACATAAACCCTTAATTGACCATCAAACTTTTAATTTTCTTCATTTTGTCTCATGATTTGGTCAATTTCAGCCTTTATAATTTGATGCCTTTTTCAGTTTCATTAATGGTTTTATTTATGGTTTTGGATTTCTTCAATCAAGTCCCTAATTGCCCATCAAATTTCAATATTCTTTCAATTAAACCCATGATTCATCTAAATAAACCTCCCAAAAAAGCCAATTAAGTCCAAAACTTTAATTTATCCCAATTAACACTTATATTGACTCCAAAAACTGATTTTCCTTGTAATCAAGTTCTCAACAAGATTAATTAAGCTTTCCAAAATTCTCATTGAGTCTTTACCTATCCAAGTTTGTATTTCTTTACTCCAAATAAAAATATTTTCACCAATATGACCCTTTGTTAATTAGAATTAGGCTGTCAATTTTGCCAATTTTATACATTTTGGTCCTTCAACCTTTCTATTTGTCATTTTGCTCATTTAACACTAACTTCGGCAGTTTTGTAGGCTTTCTACATGTATATTCTCTTGTATTTTGGATTTTATTTTTGTATTTTTTATTTTTTCTTTTTTTGATTTTTTTGTGGGGTCAAAAGTGAGTAACAACAATTTATAAGACAAATAAGAAGGACAAGTTGGTATTGGAGGACTTGGAGACCCTATCCACTACCTAGGTTAAGCTAAAGAGGCAGTTAAAAAGGGATAAAAATAGTTAGCTAAGGCTTTTTGTTATAATAAAATATCTATAGAAGGAGAATGAGAAGTAGAAACTTAAATAACTAGTAGTCAACTTGATTTGAGAGAGAGTTGAGGCCAAACAAGAAACCACCTAACTAAAAAAAATGAGTAGCTTTTCTAAGGAGTCGCACAATATATTATAAAGAAGTTGAAGTTTGTAAGAGGTCTTTATAGATAAACTCTACAGACGAATGTCAAACTTGCACTTTTTCAACAGGTATAAGAGGTTTGCATTGGATTTCAGTCCAATGTCTCCCCTTTTCAAGAAGAGCTTGCTTAAAAATGAATAAATACCTGAGTAGGTAAGGAAGACGTCTTATGGGATGAGAATAAAATTAGGATAAGATCCTATAAGACAAGAAAGATGAAGTCCCATCTTAGGCTTAGGGAGAAATGGTCCACCCCTAAGTTGAATAAAGGTGTAACTTGATATAGAGGTCATGGAAGAGACCATAAATGAATAGCTTATACAAGTATACTAAATACTCAATAATTTCTTGATTTCTTCTTGTCTACCCTTTTTTTTAATCTTATTAATCAAGTTCATAGCTCCTTTATTTTGGTAACCTAGGATTTAAGGTCATTTTTTGCATTTTAAGATTTAAAATCCTATGTAGCTCTTTTGTTAGATTTTATAGTTGACATTTGGATCGTCTTGATCATTCTTAGATGGGTTAGGGATATGATGTCATGCTGCGTTATAAGATTTTTACTTGGGCAAGATGTTTTTCTCATGCTCATTTGCTATTTACCTTTATACACAGACAAAATGGTCTCTTTATGCTTGAGAGTGATTTTGTCTTAATAGCTATACATGATATTTTCTTATACTTTAAAGGCCAATTGCCTTTATATTTGGGGCAATGTGTTTATTTAGGAGAATATACAAATGACAACTTTCATGAAAGCTAACACTATTAATATTTCATAATTTGTTGAAGTCTTTACAATCTATTAATTATACAAATAAGGGTGGTTAAAGTGTCATGCAGGGAACAAAGTATTCCTTTTTTTTATTTTTCAAATGGTAAGTGTTGGCCTTTATGATATAGGTGACTTTATAGGACCTATCCTATTTAAATGCTAAAATTCCATCACCTTCTACATTTCTTGTGGCTTCAAGTTTTCTCAACATAAGATCTATTATATAAAATCACCTTTTGTTTTGCTCAAGCATTATGGTATTGGGTTATCTTCTATCAATATACCTTGTTCCCAATTGATGCTATTAGTCAAATTTTTTCTAAAAAGTCCAAGTTGGTCTTTAATTATTGTTTATTGGCTGAGATACAATCATAGCCTTGATTCCATATGTTAGTAGGAATAAAGATTTTCCTATTAAGGATTTTTTAGTAGTCCTATACATATATAGAGTTTCATCTAATAGGTCAGCCCATTCCCTTTTTATTGATCTAATTTTTTTTTTAGTCTATTCAAGAGGCTTGTTTATAAGCTTGGTTTGCCCATTTGTCTAGGGATGAAATATCAAGGAGTTTGTGTATATCCTTCCTTTGGAAATGCTCTTTCCTTTTTTTTTTCTTTAATTAAATTATGGGTCATTATCAATGATTAGGACATTGAAAAGTTAAAATTAGGACATTTTATTATTTCACATAAAAACAAATCACTTTATTGGTTGTGATGCCAATTAAAGCCTCAACCTCAACCTCTATGTATTTGATGAAGTAACCCGTATTACCTTTTCGCTAAAGCCTTTGAAAAAGGACCTAATTTATCCATTCTTTATTAGGAGATGAACTTATGGAGATAGAGTTATTTTTATTTTGATGAAGGGCGGATAAGGGATAAGAGTGAACCTTTGGCATTTATCATTTTTCTTGACTAGCTTGGTTGAATTTTAGAGGATAATGGCTAATAAAATCCTACCCGAGTAACTTGGTTAGTCAACCTCATAATTACTATCTCGTACTAGACTTAGCCTTGCAATTCAGGTCTCGTACTCTATTATTAGAGAAATGGAACTCAAAATAGAGACCATACTAGTACACTTACTAGCTTAGACTAATAAGGATTGTACCCACCCTACATTCATTAATATTAGAGGTCATGTCTACAAATAAATTTCAAGACTTGTCTGGTGAGGGTAGTATAGAGACTTGCTCTTTCTTAGGAGGTTCACTAAAAAAGTACTTGGTAATAAATTACATAAATGCTTATGCATTGATTGATGGCTTACGTTGATATTATATATTTAACTCCTCTTCACGCTTAATAGCTTTTTAAATTGTCCTAGACATATCTAATTTTTAAAGGATTTATTTAAATGGATGGTTGGTAAGAATAATGATTTGGTGTATTTGGAAGTAAGTCCTTCGCTTTTAGATTAATGTACCAATAACAAGATCACCTTCAAATTCTTAATCTCGGGATCCTCAAGAGCTTTACTAGTATAATACAATGGTCTTTGTACTTTTTTTTCCTCCCAAATAAAAGTTTCATTGGCCATTATGCATGTCATTCCAAGGTATGGAAATAACTTTTCCATATTTTTTTTATTAGAAGAAGACTTTAATAGAGGAGTAGAAAAATGAAAAACATATTTTCCCTGGTAGAAGATGAACTGACTTAGAGTATTCAGTTGATTGATCAATCCATGTTTAAATTTTAGCTAGTGTGAGGCCACTTATGGATTGATGCCTAGCATATCAATCCGGTTGAATGAGAAATTAGAGCTTTGTATTTCCAAGAGCTTGGTTAGGGTGTCCTTTTATTTAGAGGTCAAAGTTAACCTAATCTTAGTGATGAAGTAAAAGTCCTATTCTTATAGGACCATAACTTGAAGTTTTTTGGTAACTTCAATGCATATCTCTTTTCTTTCAAGCATGTGTCCTTGTCCTTTTATGACTAGGCCATCTTTCCTCTTATATAAAAAGAGGTGTAGTTTTAGAAAGCTAATTGATTATCTCTTATCATTGTTACATTACCACAATCTTTAGATTTACCGACGGAATTTTCCATCAGTATTTGCACTACCATTTTGTTGATAATTAATTTACCAAAGAAATCACCGACGGGAATGCTCCGTCAGTGAATCTTGCATCGGTCATTTTTTGTCCGTCGGTAATAAAAAAATATTATTACCGATAGATTTACTGACGGAAAAAGCGAGCAAAAATAAAAATTACCCGCTTCATCCCGTTGATATTTCCCTCGACAAAATACCATATGCAATTCTGTCGGTAATTATTTAAAAATATTAAAAAAATCTATTTTACCAAATTATAAAACAATTAAATTAATATAAATCAACACTCCATAATACTCAAAATGCTTGGAAAAAAGAAGAAGAAAATCAACTCGAACAAATTTGCAACAAATAAATTCAACTAAAAAAAATCATATGAAAAACATTTAAAAATCCTATAAATAAATCAACTAAAAATTGATCTCATATGAAAAAAAATCCTACAACAACATTCTTACAATTATTAAGAACAAAAAAAATAAAAAATAAAATAAAAAACAAATATAGTGAAAAAACACGAAAAAAATAAAAAATAAATTTTACCTTAATGTAGTTGTAAGTGAAGCTAAGAAGAGGAAAAAAAAACAAATTCATAAAGTATACTAATTTAAAAAAAATGAGAAGAAAAAAGAAGAAAGGAGAAGAAGACATACCTGAGCATGGAGGAGAAGAGAAGGAGTTGAGGAGAGAAGAGAAGAAAAAGAAATGGATATTGATGTTTTTTACATGTAGGGGAAAAGAAGAAGAAGAAAGGAGACGGGTCTGTTGTGAAATTAGGGATTCTAGGAATTTTTCGTTGGTGATTCCCATTGTAATTGACATGATGAACATTGTTCACAGTTTACCAACGGTTTTACCGACGGAGTTTACCGACACGTCAACATTTTTTTTTGCTTTGTTTTAATTATTTTGTTTCCCACTATAATTCCCTCGGTATATACCGAGGGAATATTGCCGTCGGTATATTTCCGATAAAAATATTCCCTCGGTATTTCCGTTTGTATTTATTAATTTTCTAGTAGTGTTACCCCGCCTTTTATTGGGAATTTTATAGCAAGATATCTAGTATTGATGAGTGGTCTCTCAAGAATTGCATTGTATGACAGTTCCTTCCTAATAACCATAAAAGTTTGATAAATGATCCAACATTTAAGACGAGTTCTAATGGTGATTCAAAATTCTTGTGGCTTCCTCTTCTATCACTCTCTTTCCTTTTATACTTATCGATGAAGTTTTGAGATGAGTAAGTTTGGAGCTATTTAACCCCTTTTAGTTAAAAACATCCTAAAAGAGGATATTGACTACACTTTCATAATCTATGAGAGCCTAGGAACATGGAAATTAAAGAGTACAATGTTGATCACAAGATCAACTTTATACTGATATGCCACCCATTCCCTATCTTTTAAAGTGAAATAGAGTGTTTGTGCTAGGGGCTGGGAACTCACATGGCCTTCAGGACCTACTTTTCATGTTTTTTTTTCCTTTGTTAGAGTTTTCCAGCCAATAACGCCCTAACATCACATTGATCTTAGGTAGAGGTTCTTAGTAGTCATCAATTTCCTTCTTTTTTGCTCAAGACGAGGGTCCCCTACTTAATGAACTACTAGAGATAAAGTTGACTAATTAGCCTTTATACTTCATTTTTCAGGGCAAAACACTCTTTTATGTTGTGTCCCTTATCATGATGGAATAGATAATACTTTTTTGAGTTTTCCTTTTATAGGAGTCTCTTTGTGATTATGAGTTTTAAGAGCTAAACTGGGCTCTATACGTGTGTATTTCAAAAAAATAGTGTAAGGATGATGGTTATGGAATTCAAAGAAGAAGAAATGTCAGCAAGAAAGGCTGGAACCTAGCACCAATGGGTTTATAGCTACTTATATAGCCATGAATCCCATTTATTGCATAAGTATGAGGGGTAAAATGGTAAGGCATGATATTTTATGTCATAACCCATTTCTAGATTATTCCTCAAAATCACTTCATTTTCTTCCAATACAAAAAATAAAAAATAAAATAAAAACTCGCAACGTGGAGAAAGCAATCGATAAGGATCTCAAATATGTGGAAAAATCAAGCTACAATTGTGAAGAAAACTCGAAGCCTAACACTACACCATTAAACAGTTTTACCGACAGATGCATTCCATCGGTGTAAGACACACAATTCGTCGGTAACATTTTTACCGATGACCTTGCCGACGGAATCAGTCTGTCAGAATATTGATCATCGGTAATTCCCATTTTCGTTGCTACTTCTGCCAGAAAAAAACCCAAACACCGACGGTCTTACAGACGGGGGAAGCGCGCCAAAAAAATATTCCCGCGAGAACTTTACTGATGGACTTATTCCGTCTGTATTTCCAACGGTAAATCACCGATGGACTATCCGTCGGTGATTGTGGCATGAGCAGTAAATATTTCAGAACTCTCTGTAAAATACAGGCGAAAGCTATCCGTCGGTAATGTCAACGGTACAAACCGACGGAATAACTCTGTCGGTGATTGTGGCATGGGCAGTAATTTTTTGCAACTCTCAGTAAAATATCAACGGCTCCATTCCATCTGTAAGGCCGTCGGTATTTATTTAAGAATATTTTAAAAAATATTTATTAATAGTAAAAAAAACTAATTAACCAAATAAAATTGTATTAAACATTAAAAATATAAAAATAATGTTAAATAATATTCATCCAAATATTAATTACAAATTTAATGTGTTTCAAAAAACAAAATTAAACTAGATTAACGGCGGAGCTGGATGAGGAGGAGGCTGGTTGTTCCCGGGACCGTACGACTAAAAGGGGTTGCACATGTATCATCACCCATCCTTGATCTAATGTCCATGACCATTTGACGGGTTGATCATAATCCGTCGAGAGTCGTTCATATTGTTGTTTCTCGTCAAACTAGGTGTGGGTGCTCAATACTGATGGAGAGCTCCCAACGTTGAGACACTACGGGCCACCAGATGATCCTACCTCCATCCACAAATCTGGATTGAAATCTGGATGGGTCGAAGGATCGTCCCTATATCTCTCCCTCAACCGACTATTATAGGTTTCTTGAAAATTAAAAAAAAAATCATCATATTCTATTCAAGAAAATAATAGCTTACGAAATAAAATGATTGAACGAACATACCATGAAGTGTTGAGGACGGTTGTCCACGAACTGTTGCACCCTCTTTTGGTGGTCTTGACTCCACACGTGCGTCTCTACAAACAGCTCCATTGGGCTCGGCTCACGTTCAAGAGACGTAGCCTGTAAGGAAACAAAAGGTTGTAAGTTAAATATATTTATAAGCAATAACAAATTAATTAACGATATATTTCATTTAAATTAATCTTACCATCTGCTTCGCATATGCACTGAATGGGATGGAGCCGCCGGTGTGCGTGGTCACCAAACCATGAATTTGCCGGTTCCGGTTGTCGACACCAGACTGTGAGCGTTGTGCGAACCGCTCAGACGTCATGTGCTCAATATATTGCATCCATACATCCCCCTAGATGAATGGCGGTTTGAATTTCCGCCAAACCGCCACCTCATTCCAGCATTCTAGACCGTTATCTCTCGTCTATCTTTTTGCTCTCTTTTTTTGTGTCATACCAAACATCACGCAACCTACTTCCATAGTAACAATTTAGAATTTAGATCATAAAATTATAAAACAAAAAATGATATTATTTTCGATGTTACCTAGTTGTCGCGTGATTCTCCCATACCCTCCTCACACATTGTTATCCGCGCTATCCCACTCAAATTTGTGCTATGTATAAATAATTCATTTAAAATAAAAATAGTACAAGATATAAAATTATAAAAATAATTTATTAAAAATAAGCTGGAAATTAGAAGTTAACACCTACCTGAAATCGTCGAAACCATTCATCGATATTAGGTCTCCACTCAGGATGTCTGGAAACCTGACTCCATTGAAATAATAGAATCTTCATCGACGATTTAAATGCCGATGTTATTGTTCGGGCAGCCTCAATGTTTGTGAACCTGAAATTAAATAAAATTAATAAAATATTAATTAGTTGTTCATAAATTATATTATAAGTAAAAAAAAAACTAAAACCTAAACAAATTGTCATTGAAAGGTCATCCATCCATTGACTCCATTGGAAATTCTTATATACAACCTAACATCTATAGAAATTTAATATCTATATATTTCAACTAACATCTATAGAAATACATAAATGATAATTAAAATTAATGGAAATAAAAAAAAACATAACAAGCAATAATAGAATAAAATTAAGATAAAATAATGAAATTTAATTCTTCATTTTCAATTACCATTTCCATGGTAAATTCAACAATAACAATTAAAATTAAACAAAATTTTCAAATAATTAATACAATACAAACAATAAAATAATTAAATTTAGCATGGAAATGGTAATTAATCGGAGAACGGATGTTGTGACCACGTATAAAAGTATAAGAAACTTGAGTGCTTGTGTTGAGAAGAGGGGGAGAGTTGGGATATGTGGTTGCAGTTTGGGAGGGGAGAGTTGGGATGGGGAAGAAGAAGGAGAAATAAAGGAGGAGAGAGTTGGCAGAGTGTGTATATATTGGCTTTTACCGATGGAATCACCGTCGGACATGTCCCATCGGTAATTCCCACGGTGAATGGGTCACGTCACTGTATGGAGATCCTGGTTTGAATCCCTCGGTCATTCCGTCGATAGACTCGGCTGAAAAAATTCCACGTCATCACACTGTTTCAGCTTTTCAAAATTCTATATATTCCATTGCCGACAGAATCTATTCTGTCGGTAATATTACCGACAACAACGGTCTGTCGGTATAGACCGATAAAATTAGAGATGGAATTACATTCCGTCGGCAATTCCGTTGGTTTTCGCCGATTTTCTGGTAGTGTAATTCCACCATATTATGCCAAAAAATGAAGAAATAATGCAATTTAAAAGTTAAATTAAATGATTATTAGATGAATTTGGATAAAAATTAAGTCCAAGGACATAAATAAATTTTTAATAAGCCAATTTGATTTAATTATAAGCCAAATTGAAGTTTAATTATGTTTAAGAATTAATTTGGGTACAATTGAAGGATTTAATTAAGTGCAACGACTTAATTATACTTTAAAAGGGTCCAATTAATTTTATTAAGGGCTTAATTGGTGAAAAATTAAGTTTGAGAGTTCAATTTAGGCTTCATTAAGAAAATTGGAAGTTTAAGAGACCAAATTTAATTTTTACCAAGTCAATTGATTTAAATCAGGGGTAAAATCATAAAGAAATTAAAGTTTTGGGGTCAATGAGGGGTTGAATTGAACAATATCGCAAATAAGAACCATTTTGGAAAAGACACTGAACTATAGGGGTTTAATTGACAAAAACCAAGATGAAATTGCAGAAAATTAAAAGTTTGATGGTCAATTAAGGGTTAAATTGCATAAATCCTAGACCAAGGACCAAAGTGAAAAAGACGCCGAAATTTGGGGTTCAAATTGAAGTTCGGCAAACACTAAATTACACTAAATCAAAAGTTTAAGGTTAATTGTGGTAAAATTGAACAAACTTGAAAGCTAGAGGACTCAATTGAACTTTGGCTAAAATCCCTAATTCAAGGCTAAATGATGTCGTTTTGCATTAAAACAAAAGTGACCACAGTCGTCTGGTCACTATTCATTGTCTTCCCCGATTTTACTCGAAAAAGCTAACGGGTGGCTACTTTTCAGGTGCAGTTAATGCATCATATGTCCATCAAATTTCACCAATCTTGCACACAAATAATCACCTGACATTGCTTTACAACCCCATGTGGTCCGTTTAGGTTGATTGACACCACAAAGGTTGCGACACCGGCCTTAAGTTGCCAACTCATGCAGCCTTGAACTATCAAATTTAACAGTTCTTGGTGACTACTTTAAACCAACGGTTGAGATCCTTCCCAACTGAATCAAGGGCCAAAACTTCCCCCTCTTCCACCCCCTATAAATAGGGTTGGATTTCATGGCCTGAGCATGAATAAAATCGAGTTCAAAGTTGTCTGAAAACCAGGCTTCCCCTATTTTTTTTCTTTGCAACGAGTTCTCTCCCTTCTTTCTCTCTTCACCGTAGCCTTCGTCCACCACCACACTTACCACCGGCTTGACCACCACCATCTCCACCAACCCAGCTCCTCATCAGCGGCAGAGCAGCCACCACAACCTCCTCTCTCTCTCTCTCTCTCTCTCTCCTCTGCAAGCTTTTTCTCCTTCTTCCCACAACTGACACCAGCCACCACTCGTTCCTCCAATTTTGCCTTAAGCCACCTGCACATCCACCCACCTCACGCTAGGCCAGTGACAACAACTTTATCCCCCTCGCCAGGTCGCCTTCCATTTTTCTTTCCCATCGTCTACAACTGGGTAGTTGCATGCAGAACATGAACTATTGTTCACGTTCCATAAAATAACTAACCTTTAGGGTAGGTCGAACCCGTTCCAGCGCATCCTAAATGGCCGGGCTGGGTCCGGCCCGGCCCCCCTAAAAAAAAAGAGATCCGTTGGGCCGAGATCGGCCTAACCATTTTGGATCGAAATCAGTCCATCCCAACCTTTTTGGGCTGGGTCCGGCCCAACCCATATTTTATGATATTTAATTATAATAATATAATATTTATTATTATATATTAAAAAAACAAAAAAAATCCAAAAAATATTCAAGTGGCATTTTAAAATATTTGTGATTTTCTCAAATGTTTTCCCACCAACTTTGTATAATATCGGGTTGTATATTTACACTATAAGATACAAACCCGGTATTAAAATACCAGGCTTTCTCCAAAATATTTCAAAAAAAAATTAAAAAAAAATCTCAAAACTTTTAAATTAATTTATATTTTTTAAAAATATATTTTTTATTTTCATGCATACGGTCAAATCCTGAAATTTTTCTAAGCATATCTTCATAAAAACAAAAATTGCATCTTTCTCATGTTTTAAAATGCAAAATGGATATCATAACTAATTTATGATTATCCGTTAGGGTTTGGTTAAAATATCAAAAATTATTTACCAATCTTTTTGTTCATTTTATGTTAGGGTTCAGATGTAGACTTTAATATCTGTGGGGTGTAAAATTACATGATAGAATACACTCTCAGGTATTAAAGATACAAGGTGTAGAAAATACGATACTAAAATTCAGACTTTAGAACGGTTAGAATTTAACCCGATAAGGTCAAGATTCTTTCACGAAGAGAGATCTGTCTTAGGCCTTAGAAAAAAAACCAATAAATAGAAATCCGACCTATAAAAACAATCAAATAACAATGCAGCTTACCTTAGGTAGGGTGCACTGGGGGGTAATGCGTCTTTTTCTTATACAACTAGTTTCTTATCCAGTCTCTCGCAAACCATAGGTTCCTAGTGACCATAATACTAGGTGGCAACTCCTAAATCTTAATCATAATTTTATGATTAAATTCAAAAACCCTTCCCAAAAATATACACCTCGTCAAGAGGCGCGATCAAGCTCGTCGTCGCTCTCGGCATCGCAACACCCCGCAACAGTTTAGACATATGACTTGGGCTACTCTTTAAACATGGAAATGATAGTATTTCAGGTAGGTTTTTTCTTTATATAGGTACACATGTTATTCGGGTATACAATAGTCTATCTCTGTATTTATGTTTTGTAAAATAATTTGTTTGGAAAAGTATTGTATACGAAAAATGAGTATGAAAAAAAAACACAATTAATTGCTTATGATGCTCATGCGATGATGATAAAGGAAGTTTTGTTAAATTTGGTTTGTCTTTAACAATGAAATATTTTTTTATTAAATAAATTTCAATCAAATGAATCAAACGTAGAAAATATTTTATAGAATCATTTCTTTCCTAATCTTTCCTTATCATAGAGTCCAAGCATACCGTCATTCTGTACCTAAGTGGAATAACGACTGGTATAAAGTTTATTTAATCTATTACTTGGGAATCAGTGGCATCCACATGGCATGAAATTGTGATTATACATGGCATTTTGGTGAACAAATGGCGTGTAAGGGTGCTCGAGGTTTAGTCAAATTTAGCTTTTTGCCTGATGGGGTTTGCAAAGTTAAGCCAGACCTAGTTTTTACGAGGCTGAGAGGAATTTAACTGGGCCACGATTTGTGTATAAATGTGAAAGTGGTGATGTTGCTATTGGTTAGTGTTAACACCTGGACCTAGATTGCATGCGTGTAGGGAGAAAGCAGAAAGGAAGAAAAGAAAATAGAGCCACGAGGCACGTACGTCCACGACAGAAGGTAGGGTGACCATGGATAAGGTTTCTTGTGTGACTCCATATCATACCAAGAAATACTTGCTGCCTTGTGGAGACATCATGCATGAACATGACATCACAGAATTAAACAGGCATGATTCTTGTATAGGAAAACTCAGAAGAATTTGTAGGGTTAAGCAGACCAAACCAACCACTCATGGACGTTACAGGCTCCATATGGTAGTGATGATGATAAAATACCTCAAGGATTTGGAGGTATCTATATATATGATCTTGCCCTATCATTTTTCTATGGAGGAGTAGCTTTTGAAAACAGTGTCCTTGACAAGCAGGAGTGGATTTCCTGTTTTTCCTCTTTGATTTCTCTATTATACACGGATTAAAACCCACTTCAACTGTTCTAGACAACCTATTTATCTCTCGTTGATGTACAATATTTAAATAAAACTTTTGAATTGTTGTGTTTTGGAAACCTAGCTAGACTAAATGTACTGAGTTATTAAAAAAAATATTATGGCGTGTCAATATTCATAGGAAAAATATTACATGTTTCGTTGATTAAATGACTTTGACCCTCAATCAACTAGTTTGAATATATATATATATATATATATATAACCTCTCATCATTATCTCGACTTCGATACGTTTATGAGCATGTGGCTCTAAAATATAATGAAAGGGTAATGTTAGAAATTAAGTGATGTGAGAATAGATGACCTAATTAATATGCAAATAGTTGTTCTTTCTTAGTTTGTATGACATGTCAAAAGATTGAACTTTTGAGTTAGAAAGAGTAAAGCATTGCTTTTTGATGGACTTACCCCTTAAAATATATATATATATAAAAAAAAAAAACAAGAGTAAATTAACAGAGGAAAGCAGTCTCCATTATAACTTAATTTTATCGGTGGAGCAACCAAAATTAAATAGGAATTACGAAGCTACAAAATTAATTTAAAGTTTGTCTATGTACATAATTAAAAAAAAAACTATAAAAA
>Ga0307517_10008726_pt1 | contig 14501 bp, 14 predicted proteins | sample 23_EM_MG_FD_194515 | JGI IMG/M metagenome (GOLD analysis project Ga0307517, IMG submission 194515) | Populus trichocarpa ectomycorrhiza microbial communities from riparian zone in the Pacific Northwest, United States - 23_EM | ecosystem: Host-associated > Plants > Roots > Unclassified | place... | reverse complement strand
CTCAAAGAAGGTAGAAGCATGGGTTGGACTGAGCGCTTCATGTCTACGTATACACGGAACAAATCAAATTTCGCCACCATTCAGAGGATTTATTAGCATGCATTATATGCTCAAGCACCTACCGATTGTAGTCGTTTCCGCTACTCGTTTGAATGACCTCGGATTGCGTATTGTAATTAGGGGGCAGAGGTTCAAGAGCCGGGGCCGATGAGGTACCCCTTCCCTCAGAATCAAGGTCAAGAATCTTCTTGAACATGTGCAGAAGCATTGTATCGATTGAAAGTATCGTCGTGTTCCAAAGATCAGGATTGGACTGGGCTAGATGAGCGATGGATCTAAGTACCTGGGAGCAGCGGGAAAGCTCAACCCATGCCAGTCGGCAACTTATGCCATGAGGTTTCTGTCAACCCAAGAACCTTTTCCAAAAAAGAAAAAAATAGTCACACACCTGTCATATGACATCATGTCAGTCAAATAATGAGCAAGGCCCCGGGAAGCTCCTGATGTTTGGTGTCCGCGAAAATCCCAAAATCCGCCCTCAAATCCGCAAGGTTATTGCCCTCAAATCCGCACATTTGGACAGGGCTTACCACGTGATTTCCAAAAAAAGGCAAACATTTGCACTTCTATAACGTTGACATCTCAATCCATCCTGCGAGTCAAACTTGCTCGATTTGGCTCAGGGGATCAACTGGGATCAAGCCAAGTCATGCAAGCAGCGAGCATGTGTGTTCTTCGGCGTTATCAGCTACGGCCCGCTGACCGATTGTAAATGGAGCCAATGGCGGCCTCAAATCCGCAAGAAAGTGGACAGAATTTCAAAATTTGGGCCCTCAAATCCGCAAAAAAGGTACATAGATTTGACGAATTTTGGGCCTCAAATCCGCAAAATCGCAGACACCAACCATCAAGAGCTTCCCGGGGCCTGATTTAGGCTTTGGTGGACATTCGGAGGGCCCGTCGGAAATGAGAGCCTTTGTGCGCAAGGTGGCAAGGAGAATACATCCACCCATCACAGTCGTTCGAAATCCTACTCGGGAATGAATATGCCACGGTCGTCCAGTAAGCGCTAAAGCGCTCACTCGGCCCTTCCGGCCATGCTTTACGTCCATGCGAGTCCTCTATTTGATTCGTTGCAGTAAGAACATCCATTGGAATGGAGTAGCATCAAGTTGTCCATCCCCACCCTTCGTTCTGTACATAACATCGGTATCATTCCCTCTAAATTAGTCTACATTCCAAAATAACATGTTCCTGAAACAAACGACAGTGAACACATGTACTATATTTGCCTCTACCTTCCTAATCGTATGTGGAGTCTGGAACCCTCATATTGTCCATTTCCAGCTTCCTGGCTTGGGTTCAAAGGCTTTCAAAAGCAAGTTTAATTAATGGGAGTAATAAATTGGCGGTACCATAAAGCGAACCAAGCTCATGAATGTGACGGATTCTATTTTAAAGTACACGATTAGTTAAGGTGTCGGAGATGTGAATATGACGATCTCCTTCCGTTGTAACTGCGTGCTTATGTACACTGTAAGTCCTGGTCACCAGTTATCGGAGAATCGCATGAAGCACTCAGCCATGAATTGAGTATTGCGGGCAGCTGATTTCAATCCCATCGATATCATCCCGAGACCGTGCCTTGAACTTCTATAATTTGACCTTTTGGGTACCACCACCGATTAATTTGAATGAGTTCCTTGAGGTTCCTTGCTGAGTTTGGTTGATTTTCCCATTCTGTAGACGACTGGCGTCCCTCGGAACCTTATGCGCGCTTGATAGTTCTAGGTAACTGGCAGTGGCATGTTGTATATTTCAATATTCAACACGCTTATTCCCCAATTTAAACGTTTTATGCAGCCCACATCTACCGAGTAATTCAAGGCAATGCGATGACGATACTGGCTGCCTGCGGAGATATCAATACGTGACACGAGTGATCTCAATCTGGATTTTAAAAAACAGGGTGTTTACTCCTCCGGGACCGCCAGCTTTTTTGGTTTCGTATATGTTTAGAGAGGGGGTGTACTAGAAAGAGGAGTGGTATTTATGTCGTGGCATATGAAGGAGGTCGGGTGAAGAAGGGCGGACGAACCCTATTTTTATACTCCTGAAGGTGGGAAGAGTTCAAAAATTAATCGGTTTGAGAGGCTGTCCCCCGACACGCGCACTAGCATGCTCTAGGCCTCAGCGAACGTGACGTCGATGAATCATTAGAAAGGTTTAACCTCATCCCGTACAGGTGCCAATTTTGGCCTTAAATCATTATGAGAATCCTGAGCGCCGTGCATTATTTAACCCGTGGCTAATCCATGGTTTTACCATTGAAGTTGCTGCGAGTACTGCAAGGTATAAGTATAATCATGGCGCTGAAAAAACATATTTAGCTCCCGAGTCCCCCGCGACGATCACGCACTCACAGTCAACTGTTCCAGAGAGTTCTGTCAAATCCAATAAATGACGTAGAACACTTACGCAAAACGCACATCGGGGTTTGATGTGGAATGTTCAACGTGCCATTTCGGGACGATAGTGATGATGTCACAGGGTGCACATGCTTTATGATCTTTGCCATGTCCTGCTCGTTCCTTGATATCGAAACGAGTACCAAAGGGAACAAGCAGATAACGCATCCTGGAACTCGCATGAGAAAACGTCCCACCCCATGGCAGATCGCACTTACAAATCCGTCCAGGTGTTCAATTCAATCAATATCATACATGGTCCCATACGGCCCCCCATTTCAAATGTACGTTCTAATCGCCCCTATCTTTATCCTGATTCCTCGTCCGCATAAGCACGAAAGGAGAACCGGTATCGAGGGGGCAGTCCACCGGGTCCGGAACCTGGGAGTGCCGGAGTTCACGGGCCCAATAATATGATTCTGAGCTTGGCCGGACGAGGCCAAAAACTGCCTTTGAAGTTCGAGAGCTATGAGACATCAACCTTCTTTATTATCCGGGATCCACACTAAGGAAGATGAATGAGCTTGACTAAGTGTGCGTTGGGGGGCGAATGTCCGAATTAAGCTAGACTACGTTAGGGTGGCTCAAGTTCGGTGTGTGAGACCTGGGACCTGACGCGGGAAGATCCCATTACCAGATATCGAAAAGAGGGACGATGGGAAGGCGGTACATGGATGATTACAACAGCCAGCAGTCCGAATTCCATCATTGGGGCAGCCTGGGAGATTGAGCTGAGATGGCGACGGGGAGGGCGGAACGCCGAGTGGCATATATAGCAGCCGTCCGTCGATCCCAGGCTGGTTGACACGCCCTGACAGGGGGAGGAAAAAAAGTTCACAGAGTCCCTGAACTCGATTGGCAAGAAAACAAAGGCCTGCCGACAACAGAAATCGAAGCAGAAATCCCTCACCGAACGCCTGCATAGCCATGGTTGCTCAAGAAGGTGTCATTGGATGGGTCATGAGTTTCACGAGACTGCCTTTTGGGTTTGTGGTTCCCGGACAAGCGGAGGAAAAAAAAAAACCGGAAAAAAAACCGTGGAAGGTGTTCGAAAAAGCTTGGTGAAAATAATGATTGGTTCGCGGGAGATGATTAATCTGTGGCTATGCAGGTAACTCGAGCACCAATGGCCTGGGGATGGGCAGAGTTTTTGGGATCTTCGGGAGGCAATGAAGTGCCTGATAGAGTGGAAAGGTGGAAAGCTCGAATGGGTGCGTTATTTTGACCATTTTTTGTTGACGGAAAGACAGGTGGCCTGCGCGTATGGGGCATTGGCGACAAGGAAACAAGTGGAATTGAAGGCTGCCAATGGAAAAGGGTTCCCGAAGATAAGAAACAAAGAGAACAGGAAACGCAGGACGACATGAGGCCAGAGTCACAGAACGCGCAGATGCCCTCTCCCTATCCCAACCTCTGGCGAAAAGCCCGCAATGATGGAAGTTTGCGCTAGATGGCTTACACTCAAGAAATGGTGAGACTGGCATCGATAGTCCGGTGCGGCATTTATGAGCCAATTTTTTCGAACTTTTTGCGAGATTTTTGGGACGGGGAGGTATGGGAGGAAGGAGGGCGTTTAGGAGTTGGGGGTCGGTATTTAAGTCACGGGCAATGTGAGGAAGTCATAACATTCCCAATCGGGGGGATCTGTATTTGGGCATGTTTGGCAATAGCTGTGGTGGTCTGTGCGCCTAAAAGGAAGACCGGGCCTGTCAACTATGGTCAACACTACCTCCTCAAACCACCCACAAACCATGATTAAATACGACCAACCCGCGTCCCAGTTTTTCCTCTCCCAATAACCCACGCAGCCGTTGTCGCTGGCGGGTTTCTTCGCCAGCGCTGTGTCCCTTCGTCCTACATCATGGTTGGTCTTGCTGTCTAGTCTTTCAAGCAAGCTGACCCCAAACCCCGTCGTCGTAGATTATCAGCAGCAAGAAATACGCATGGTGCGGTCGTCTTGTATTTTATTTTATTTATTATTTATTTTGTTCATCCCCGTTTTTCTAGCGAGACCTGCATTAAAGGTCATAGGTCTTCAGCGTGCAAACACACGGACCGACCTCTTTTTGAAATCAAGAAAAAAGGTCGACCCGTCACCCAGTGTGAGCATTGTCGAGAGCTTCGGAAAACAAAACAAGTCCACGTGAAATGTATATGTGAATCAAAGGTTGACCTACCTTCCCCTCAGCAAGGTGTGTTAATTCATAATTCTGCGAATAATATATGGTCAGCTCATGGATAAGATTATATTTCATGCCTTTCATTGCTCAGGCCCTAAACCGGGATTTGAGAGCGCCGCGTTTCCCAACGGCTTGCCAGAAGCCTTGGAAGCGACGGTTGCGTTTCAAAGCCCCGTAGAGGGCACGTCCTCTGACTCTGACCATGGTGGTATGCAGCTCCTTGCTCGGCGACATCTCTTTTGTATGCCAGCAATGCTGATCTCATACTAGGGGCCATAATCGGCCACCAATGCAAGTCGGGAGACCCTTGCAAATGCGTTCTGCCGAGAGCCAGAACAAAACCACGAGGCCCATCTCAAACGCAGTTTAACTCCATGCTTCCCTCGGGTTCTTCTTCAGGCCGCCCTTCTCAGTCATCTTCGGCCCATTCCTCTGCTCAGATCCTCGCCCGCATCGCTGTCCTGCGCCCCGTCTTGCCCCGTCCCGCTCAACAAGACATGGGGTCCCCATTCCCAGGGCCTGTGCATAACCCATCCATGAGCGCCCCTCATGGCCATCCTGGTAATCGTCATCATGACAGTTATGCTCCTTACACACGTCACGGTATGACCCCTCAAAACCTTGCGCATCCTCAGTCTTACGTGGGTTCATCTGGACCTTCCAATCCTGCATTTTCCTATACCGAGCAGACGTATCATCGCGACCCCATGCAGATGGGAAACCCACCACATCCATCCGGCGGTCCCGCCTGGCCGCCACTGCTGCCCCAACGGCAGCAAGGAAACAACGTCCTCGATAGCTTCCCCTCGATGTGTTCTTGCGGCGACGATTGCGCCTGTCCTGGTTGCGTTCACCATAACCGCTCATCCTTGCCTTCTTCATCTGCATATGCCTCATGCCGTAACCCTAACCATTGTGGTACTTGTCTAGACTGCACCATCATGTCCCTGCCCGCCTCTGCCATTTTCCCCCCCGACACCGCCTTGTCAATATACGACTCCCCTCAAAACGATGCAATCGACGATTGGCTCCGACAGATGTCTGCTTCTAAATCTAATTCTTCTGACTTCCAGCACGGTTTCCCTATGCACAGTGAGAACGGCGTTGGGGGTTCGTTCCAAGGGTGGAACGGCCCCAGTCCCAATCGTGCTTTCCCTCCGTACTCCAACAATAACCCCACGAACCGTGATCCGCGTGGCATGCCCAATTACAACTTTGGCTCTAACACCATGATTCCTCCCTTCCCTACTCAGCCCCAGCACCGCTCAAGTAATTCCATGTCCAGCAACCGCTCTCAACAGCACGTTATCGATCCTCGCCTTCTCTCTACTAATTCAAGCATGGGCGGTGGCGGTGGCAATAGCGCCGCATTTCCCGACGTCCCACGCAGCCGCTCGCCCTCTTCGTCCTCACAGTCAAGCTACTACGGCTCCGACACGCACAGCAGTAGCATCGGTGGCAGAAATGGGGGCTTTGGTGGGGGGCGACCCAGCGGGCGCATGCAGGGCATGTTCCCTGACCCCCAAGGCGGGCGCTCAGCGCCTCAACTGGACATCCGTCCAAATATGATGCGTGGGCCGAGCTCTTCTGCGAGTATCTCGCCGTCGCCCGGCTCTGGCTCTGGATCGAGGTCGCCGTTTCCGTCGAGTAATCCTGAGTCAGAATATGATCCCTCTTTAGCTGGGCTGCAGATTTATTGATCTTTCGCATTTTCTTTCTTTCTTTCCTTTCTTTTTGAAACTGTCATTTATCAGTTTCCTCTCGTTTCATTTGAACCACCCTGTTAAAATTTTAGATTCACCTACCCCAAAAGTGGTCGCGTTTGCTTATTAACTTCCTTTTCGACGATCATCGTTCTGTTCTTTTGGAACTTATGCGTTCATTTCTTGGTCCCTTGATCGCCTTTTTTCATGTTTAAACCTCTTATTTGCATTCCCCATTGCCATCGTTATCAAGTCGCCCGCGAACATACGGTTTCATAGTATTTATGGAGTCACAGTCGGAGTCGAACGAGCTACCCGTCGTATAACGTTTCTTGTAGGATTAAAAACGGGGTCCACATTGGGCTCTTAAGTGTGTAGGCATATCCTGGTTAAGGTTCAAACGTTTCTGCATCCTCACCCCATTTTCTGAGCCTTCGTTCACATGTTAGGTAGGGATCAGACCGAGTTGACTCTGAGAATTGTCCCGCACCATAAATTTCCGAGATTCATGACCTTCCATTCCATTTCTAAGTATTCTATTTCAGATGCCAAGTCCAAATGCTGGAGCCATACCCAACTTGGATGATAACCGGCGGCATAGAATTCAACTCACGAGATCTTGCATAGCAATCACGGCGAACTCAGCGAAAACCCCTCACATTCATCATGTTTCCGCAAGACAACTTGCAGGTCGCAGCGACAGTCTCAACTTGGGGTAGGTATGTAACGACTCTCCCACTGTCAGTGTCAGCCAGCGATAAGCAAAATGTTCATGATCATTTATCCGTCGCACGTATGTATGCTAGTGGGATCCGAGTGAATTCCTTCTAACCCACTGTGGAAGCCGGCGCATGAGTGTGATTATCAACTATTAGGGTGGTTTGCGGTAGCCCGAGTTGAACTCCGCCATTAATCCTGGCTTCTAGTCTCGAACTTTGTAAAGTTCGAACGCCAAGGACAGCATCAATAAGCAAATAAGCGCCAACCAAGTCATCCATTGCAACTGCCAAGTGCTTCGTGGCCCTCGTACGCGTGCATGCATCGATATCACTATCACTAGCATCGATATCTAAATTTTAAAACTTTCTCGGCGTATCATTGCGTGATGTTGGGTTGGAGTTTCCAAGTGGGCCAAGGTGGGTGTTGAAGATTGTGATATCCATCGGTACTCATCTCCTACCGTGTGCCAGTGGGTTTATTTCCATCCCACTATTCTGTAATTTGGATTCATAGGTGCCTTCTGCGGGATGAACACGTCTTCCATATCAAATAGCCAAGTATGAGACCTGAATTCACGTTCTGGCGAATAACTTTGCAGTGGCCAAAAAGGTATGAGCGCTTGCCAAGAGGTCCTGCCATGATATCTCGCCTCATCTCGGGTTCATATTCATGATCAATACTGGCCAGGAATGCGCTTCCACGGAGAAAGCCGTTTGTACCGGATGATGTTGGAGAAAAGAAGACTTGGATTTCAAAGACGCTGTGGAACGGATCCTATAATGAAAATCTTACGCACGGACTCCACGGGGCTCCGGATTAATATTCCGTTGGAAGCACACAGTTACTTATATATGTCAACCTTTGGCAAATGTTTACATAAATCTGAAATCCTCATCCAAGTAGAAAATATTTCCAGCTGAACCAAGGCTGTTCACTGGCAGGGCTGAACATACCATTCATATCCGCATATCCACACATCTAATGCCACAGTACTTTGAATTTTTGAATCGAACCAACATGGAGTTTAATTGTGAGGTCTCCACAAAAATCAAAGAAGAGAAGGTCAGCGACCACTTCGCAAGCTTAAGACGCCTGGTAACGAAGGGCAAGTTATGTACCGGTAAACCCCCGAATTTAAATATAACTTGCTTTCGAAACGCAGCCAGGATGTCTGGCCCCGAGATGGAGGGGAAAGAAGGGAAGCAAGATCGCTTCTTAACGGCTAGGCGCACAGACCAAAGAACTCCTTTCAACGCGCAGGGAACATAAAACGTTTGCAGACGGGATCGTCCGCATCTCGCTCACAAAGCCCCTGCTCAAGCACAGGCTCGCAAGCTCGCTGGCCTCCTGAACTCCAGCCTCCATCTTAATTTCCCATTTAATGGAAGGCATTACTGATTCCCCCATAACATAATTCAGATATTCTAAAGACTAACGTAACTCCGAAGGCAAGTCAAATGTTCTGAATCAAGGCGATGCCATACACAACTATACAGCTATTGAAGCTCGAAGCTCTCTCTTTTTTTTTTTTTTGGACCAAGTATTTCCTGAAATACGCAGTTATAGAATGGTATGTAGGCTGGGTAGGAAATTCTATGCTTCAAGCATATCTATGTTATTTAAAAAAATAAAATAAAACTCCAAGAATAGTCTGAACTCGAGTCGAAGAGGCTTAAAAAAATCAGGGGCAGAAAGTAACTGTATAATGAGCCTCATTGTATGAGGGGCAGCTCGCCGACGCATTGTCGTAGGCGTATGCAAGGGCGCTGGGGCAGCTTGACTCTGCGAGCTCAACCGTCAAAAATTTGATTAAAAATGCAGAGAGAAAAATTCACGTACTGAAATAGTCGTAAAAAGCGACACCAGAGGTCGGGCAAGTCGCTGAGGTCGAGTATTGGCCTGTGCAGCAGTTGGGGGAATTGGCTTGGTTCCCATTTACGTTAGCAAGGCAGGCGGATTTGCAACCAATGGGCGATCCATTGCCATCGAAAGGTCCTTTCAAAGGTGCAGGGCCTAGGGTACATTTATGAGACTCTGATTTTGTGGAATCGATATAAATAAAGGACTCGCAGTTCGGGACAAGGTCAACTGCACACTCAGAGACGGGGCACCCGGCGTTGTTGATGACGCTATCGAGAGATTGAATTCAAACACCAAAACACCATGAAAGAAGTGAGATAATTTCACCTCATGGGAAGGTTGAACCCGTCAACGACGGACACTACATAGAATATCCGGGTTAGCACTTGCAATTCCATGGGAGGTAAAACAACACTCTAAAGGTCCTCACCGTAATACGAATCATCAACTCCATTTTGAAAAGTCCACTGAGCGAAGGTGACAGGTGGGACGCCCTATTTAACATAGCAAAGGGGTAGGTATTGAAGAGCCGTCTGAAACGGCGAGTTCAAAAATAACATACAACTCCTGTTTGGGGGCTGCATTGGTAGCCACCGTTGCATCCACCACTGAGGCACGTGCTGGGCCCGCCATACAAGTTGCCTGCAAAGTTGCAGTCGCGCCTTCCCTAGATGGATGTCGGCAAAAAATTGAGATCAGATTACCATTCTGGAACTAAGGTATATAGGAAGACGGCGCAACTGACCCAGATTCTACCGGCTTTCCAGTCATCTGGGACTGAGAAGACGACACTTGTCCCTGGCGCTGCCTCCCAACTATATTAAGTGATTAAGTGAAGCAATAATTGGCGTACAACAAGCTACTGGATCGATGAAACTTACCCTCTTAGGATGCCCATTACGTCAGTTAATACCTATATAAAGGGCTGATTAGAAACCTTCCTTCTAGCACAAAACGCTGAAGGGACACATACTGCCGGCCTAGAAACGCGGAAACATTAGTCACGGACGGTCAGTTTGATGAGGGCGGGAAACGTACCAAATGGTGAATGAGCAGGCATTTGCTACCTAGTAAATAGATCAGGGTCTGCCATCTAGAGGCGCAAGATATATGTACTCAGACACGGACAGTGAAAGTACGAGCTGCCGTCGCGCCGGTGGTCATCGTCAAAATGGCAACTAAGACTGTCTTCATGGCGCTGCCGCGGGTATTTTCGGAGGAGAAATATTTTGAAAGTAAACCCTGGACAAGGAGGGACGTTTGACGAACCTCAAAACCTCAGCCTTATAAAAGTTGTCGGATGCAATAGAACTTGTATCTATTCCTGGGACCCGATAAAGTGAGGTCAGTATAATTGTAAGGCCCCCCGTCCTTCTCTGCTCCTCCGAAACTCGGGTCGACTTAAAAATAAATGCTCCAAAAGCGCCCTTCGAGAAGGTTCTCAAGAGGTAGTATCCAATACTGTACTATGACGACCTAGTGTTCACAAATTTATTTTTCTCCCCGAGATGGCCGAAAGAAATTTCTTTTGATTTAAGACGAATAAAAATAAAAAAAGGTCGTTCTTTGCGGTGTGATACGTGACGTGAACACTGCCAGATCGTAATAGTACAGTACTTCGTGAGGTGCGCCGGAGCTGAAAAAACTTATTTACTCGCTAACCCTCATTCAATCACCTCCGAGTCAAGGTCACGATCGGGACACAAAGGGTGCTACCTAATTCGATGATAAAAGCGACGAAGGCGGGTCCACCATTGGAGCAAGTCTGCCGGTGAGGTATGCGGTGCTCGTGCTTATCTATCCTGTACCTGCTCCAGTCCCGAGTTTGACCTGTGAGCTCGAGATATATGTTTAAACATTTTGGGATTCGACCTACAGAAGGGAAGTATATCCCATGGGTAAGTGGGATATAAACCCTCCAAGATCCTGGAGAGTTCGGGATCCGCAAACCATAAGATGAGATTACCCTACAGTTGATTATGTTCGGTCAACAATCTAACAATCATCGCATGAAGGTCCCTTCCAAATCATAGAGTTCCCAACAGTGATATGTACATCTTTGAGGAGACTCTTAATGGGGATGCTCAAGATGATCTTCCTCCGTCATCATCCTGTGCGCGCTAAACCCTATACCTCAAGCACTGCACCCGAACAGTATGACGCAATGTGTTGGGTAGTTTAGCGTTCTATCTCCACCCCCTAGCAGGGCGGGCGCGCTCGGCCGACTTACTTGAACGGCTAATCCTTAGTACGTGCTTCCCCATTTGCCATAAATTCAGTTCAGTTGAAATCCGAGCTGGTCAGATAACGGTTATCTTTCTTGTCAGCGGTGAGTTTGGGAGTACCTTTTTTTCCCTATTCAATTAGTGGAGGTTACTTTGATTGAATGAAATTAAAGAAGGCCGAGATTGGGCCAAGAAGGTGGACTACATCGAAGTGAAATAAGAAGGTATTTCCGAAAAGGATTACTTACTGCAATAAAGTACTTTTGAGGCCGGTCCTTCCCGGTTATCATTGGGTTGCGGTTGGGTTTGCTATCAAGTTCATAGAGTTCATAGATAGAGGAAAGGTTTCGGCGATAACAGTTCCGAAGGAACCCGATGCGGGGTAGGATCAATTTTCAGGCATCCGGGCCGCGGAAGCAAATTTTTTCGTCTCTAACTTTTGACTCAAACCCATCGCATTTTCACCTCAGCTTCTATTATTTCGCCTATAAAATTCCAGTCAGCGAACCACCAACGTTATAACCCACCTTTTTTCCAACAAAACCAGAGGAAAAGAAGGGAAAAGAGCTGAGGAGCGAGTGACGGATCTTCTGCCATGTTGAAGCCGAACATAGCCATGCGGCAATTCTGTTGGCGTATAAATCCTAGATTCCACCGTCGTTCTTTCTCAACCACAATGCCACAACTCTCCCTCGACGACCTGAACCCTGCTTTTCAAAAAGTTCAATATGCTGTTCGCGGTGAGCTCGCGATCAAGGCGGAGCTTCTGCGTGAAAAGCTCAAGGAGAAGGACCATGGACTTCCGTTCGACAAGGTTATCTCCTCCAACATCGGGAACCCCCAGCAGAAGGGATTGGATCAGCCTCCGATCACCTTTACACGCCAGGTATGTGTGCACGTTATCTCTTTTCATCGATGATAATCGATTGTGTTTAGGTGGCTGCACTGATGGAATGGCCAGATCTCGCGAAGCTCGCCCCTGGTGTTTTCCCGGAGGATGTCGTCGCTCGTGCAAAGGAACTCTCCAATGAGATCGGATCCGTCGGGGCGTACTCTCATAGCCAGGGTGTCCCGTTTATCCGCAAGAGTGTCGCACGTTTTATTGAAGGTCGGTGTGATAATCTCCTGTCGAAGTGATGCTCATCAACGGTCAAGAGCGCGATGGATTCCCTGCGAACCCAAACCACATCTTCCTCACCGGGGGAGCTTCGGCTGGGGTCTCGCTCCTAATCAACATGCTCATCAATAATCCTCAAGCCGGGTTCCTCATTCCAATTCCTCAATACCCACTTTATACCGCATCTCTCGCTCAGCACCGAGGCCAACCTATACCCTACTACCTCGACGAGTCAAACGACTGGTCTACCTCTGTAGCTTCCATTGAGGAAGCCATCGCCGAAGCCACCGCTGCTGGCATTGTCCCTAAGGGCCTTGTCATCATCAACCCTGGAAACCCCACCGGCGCCCTCCTTAACGAAAAGATCCAGGAATCTCTCGTCAAACTGTGCGAGCAACACTCACTCGTCCTTCTTGCCGACGAAGTATACCAAAACAATTTGCACCGCCCGTCAACGCACCCCTTCACCTCTTTCAGAAAGATCGTCTCCCAGCTTTCTTCCCCTGTACCTCTCGTATCCTTCCACTCCATCTCCAAGGGTGTCTCAGGAGAGTGCGGCCGACGTGGAGGTTACTTCGAATGTGTTAATTTCCCTGAAGAGGTCATCGCACTCCTCTACAAAATGGTTTCCGTGGCACTCTGTCCCCCTCTTGCCGGACAGATAGGTGTGGACTCGATGGTGCGCCCGCCCAAGCCCGGTGATGCATCCTACCCGCTTTGGAAGAAGGAGACCGACACGATCCACGCTGCGCTCGCCGACCGGACGCGTGTCATGGCTGAACGCCTTAACGCGCTCCCTGGCGTCTCGTGCGTCGATTCCCCGGGGGCGTTGTACCTTTACCCGCGTATTATCCTCTCTGAAAAGGCGAGGACAAAGGCGCTCGAGGCGGGGAAAGCACCCGATGCGTTTTATGCCCTGGCGTTGTTGGATGAGACGGGTATCTGTGTCGTACCCGGTAGCGGTTTCGGTCAGAAGGAGGGCGAGTGGCATTATCGCTTGACCTGTTTGTGTCCTGGCGTGGATGAGTATGTGGGTAAGCTCGAGAGGTTCCATTTGAAATGGGTAGAGACGTACGAGGAGAAGTGATGCGGAGTGTTGAAATCTACACTTAAATATGCTGTATTCTATGCGGCTATCGAGAAGGTCCAGACTCACATTGCCACACTTTCTAGATCCCTGGTACTATTTTTTTCTACCCATGGCATGATCTCATTCCTGGGTATTTTCTTATGCATTTCTGGTGTCCATAGCACGAGCTGCGATGAAGCTAATTACTTACTCCATAATCCCTTAACGCCAACTAAAATATAGTAGTCTAGTGCTGACACATTCAAGTGGCCTGGGACATGGGCCATCTAAATTGAACGAGACAGTCCAGTATTTTACCAGTTTAGAGGTCTAGATGAGATGGTAGAGAAAGTTCGAGGTTTGTACTGGCGCGTGGTAACGTGGCTCGTCCATCACGATTAAGCGCCCGCCCAACCTCCAAACTCCAATATGTTCGAGCCGATCGGTTCTAAATCGGAATCGCTGTTAGCCAGCCGCCTAATAGCAGCTTACAAACAAGACCGCAGACAAACACCTATCAATGCCCCATATAAACACCTCCCTGCGTCTCTTCCATCTGTCCATCAGCCACGACCAACACTTGGGCTCCTGCTGGTAAAATGCGGTTGAAAACTGCTTTTCAAATCCTCAATTCGCCAAACATTGAATTCTATTGAACCTTCCTGCTTAGGCTCACCCTGATGACCGCCGCCGAAAGAGGTCCAAACCTGATAGACTTACCTTATAATTAGTAACTACTAGTAGTCAAACATCTATACCTCCAAAAATAACAATTTTCCGACTGGAATCACGAGTGGGTGCGCAGCTACGAGTGAATTTCTGAGACTTAGAGAATTTTGTGCGATGTCGGATCACGTTGACGAACAATGACACTTCCGAGGCATCCACAAATGGATCCACAGATTGGCATCAAATCCGTCGAAGATTGGGATGGAGTATCTCTCATCTTCTCACTCCTTTTCTGTATGTGTGTGTCTACTATTGAGGAAACATTGCATACTGACATGATCGACAGTTATTTTTCATTGGAGGAGTCTGTCTGATACATTCTAAGCTTTCACGAGGCCCAGCTTACCCCTCTCCAACCTGACAACATAGCCATTGACGCTTTCCGAGGTAAAGCTGTCTGGACTTGTGTCATTCCTGAGTACCTTCAGTG
>Ga0307517_10008725_pt1 | contig 14502 bp, 18 predicted proteins | sample 23_EM_MG_FD_194515 | JGI IMG/M metagenome (GOLD analysis project Ga0307517, IMG submission 194515) | Populus trichocarpa ectomycorrhiza microbial communities from riparian zone in the Pacific Northwest, United States - 23_EM | ecosystem: Host-associated > Plants > Roots > Unclassified | place... | reverse complement strand
AAGCACTGGCCCATATTTTGCACCAAACAACTCAGCTTGATGAGGATCCAATCCAACTCCGTAAGCAAGGAACCTGGGGTAAAAAAAACAGCCAGTTTGATGGGCACGATCGACTCTGATAAAAAAAGAAACGTAACGTACAAAAGAACGAACGCGCAGGTAAACTCAATCGAGGCCGCTTGCCAGACACCAACCTCTCCTTCCGGGTCTATCCAGCAACTTGCGTTGCGTATCTCGTGTGCGAGCCTTTTTCCCAGGGCTGCGCGAAGGAGGGTTCCGCCGATTGTGCCTCCCACGATTTGGCAGAAGATGTAGATTATCGCTCGGACAGGATGACAGACTCTGGAGAATGCTGTTGACATCGTCACGAGTGAGCTGATGTGTGCACCTGTCGCTGTAGCAGTAGCGGAGACGAGGAGCGATACAAGGACCGTGTTGCCGATGAGTATCCCTGCTGGTACCGCTGCGCGTGGCCAAGTCGACAGCGTTGCAACCATGAGGCCAGACAAGAAGTTCAGCGACCCGGCGGCTATCCCTTCTATAATCTGAAATCAACTGGGTGATCAGGGAAAGGCGTCTACGCCCGAAGATCGCGACATTGGGCTCACCCCCGCTCTCCAGATTATATGGTTCCGCCATGCACTAGCGGTCACCAGGTCGGGCAAACTAAAGTGTTCGGAGTCCACCGGTGGCATGAAGCTCAGCAAAGGACGCACGCCCTCCCCCTTCCCATCGCGTTCCCCTCCAAGCACCAAAGCCTTCTTCCCCCCGGTCCTGAAAGTCCTCGGTCTCTTCTCGAGCTGTCGAGAGGAGTTTACCAGCGGTAGAGTCATGAGTGAAACGAGGAGTGAAGAGTGGAAGCCCTCTTCCATAGACGCAATATATTATGCCCCGGCGGTCCGCGCCGGCCCCCCGAGTAAAATATTGATCAGCCTAACTCGGGAGATCAGTCAGTCCTTCGACCAAGTTTGGACTTGAGATCCCAGAGCCCTTGGTAACCACAGTAGGAAGGTGTCACTTCGTCGGCAGAAACCCAAATGTGATCCGTGGTGACTTCTAACCGACATTGCGCCCGTACCCGTATTGTGTATCGTCAGATTAGGAAGGGTCCTTGCGAGTTTCGACGAAATCACCTGTCCTGGGCTGCGAGGATCATCGCCACATCTCGGCGGTAAATTTATGTAGTTATACGAAAGCGGCGCCTGATAGTTCTGGGGGATGGAGGAACCTTGCAAGCAATGTCACTTCATCGTCCTGGGAACGACGCCGATAGAGATCAACCTGAATCTCATGTCAGGTATTTTCGTGAACGTGACCAGATTCTCGCGTGCGTTTGTTGATCGGGTCGGGAAGGAGGCGTTCTAAACTTGGAATGCATAAACTTACACGCTGCCTATGGAGAGGAGAGATGTCAATTAGGTCTGGGGTTGTATGGAACGCCAAGTGATCGTTGTTATACCGCAAAACTATCGGTCCGCGTCGGAACGCTGGGTTGGGCCATACACCATGTCTATGATGGAGACGTGACCCGCCCTGTTGCAATAAACGACCCTGCCCACACTCTCGTCGAAGTCTAAGGCCCAATCACCGCGGCGATCCTTCAAGATCTCGGGTAATGTACAAAGAGGAATGGAGCCCCGCTGTCCCATATCCAAGGTAGGGTACTCGCCTCCGGTGGTGGTCACAGTGGACACGGTGCTGCAACGGTAGACGTTGTTGTGAGAGTCCAGCCACAGGCCACGCCCACTGTGCCCAACAACCATGTAAACGCAATCCTCTGCCATAATGAAAGGACTCCTGGCTAGGCAGAAAGAGGGAGTATCTGTCTCGCTAAACGCGTTCCTGCTGATGATGGAACCGTGAATTCCACCTGCTCCAACCCGGTAGCAAATAGAAAGAGCCTTGGTGTGTTTGGGGCACGAGGGGAGCGAGAGGCCACCGCTGGGGAGGTTTGATGGTGTGCAAGGGCTGCATATGACCGGAGATTGGATGGGGAATTGGAAAAACAACACCTGGATGGGGTCCAGGACTGTAAATTGGTCCGCTTCAGGGAGGGCCGGCACAGGATAGACCGTGAGGCAGGCCTCCCAGACGAAGATCAAGTGGGAATCAAACTTGGTGAAAGCCCCGAGGTTTCCGAACTGGACGAGACGAGTTATTAGGGCTAACGAAAATTTGTGGGAGGTACTTGCAAATGAAAGGTACGACCGAATGGTGGCAAACCCGAAAGAGGTATCCACCCAATTGTAGATGTCGATATTGCTTCCCGATTCGGGAGAGGCGGAAGTGAGCACGAACTGGTTGAGGAGCCCAAGCACTTGCCCCGAGTAGTGTCTCCGCAGGGGTGGTTTATCGAGGGTGTCAGCGAGTATGAAAACGTCCTCCCCCGAACTGGTCCCGAAATTACGTTAGTGTCACAGCTGGGGATCAGGTTGTGTGAAATTACCTGTTAGAGATGGCGATGGTATCGAGATTGCCAGAGTCCTTGTGTAGCTTCCAAGCGTTGTCAGCCCCCAACACGTGCTCTAGCATGATATTCTGGGTAGCAAGCTCGTTGGGACCATCAAGGCGCCATGTGATGAACCTATCCTTGTGGAGGGTGAGGAGTTCACGCCCCCCGACCCGAAAAGCAGCCTGTTGCGCGGGGGGAATACTTCGTTGCAATACTGGCCGAAGTGGACCAGTTGGACGTGTCCACACCCTCTGTACTTGTACAGCGAGTCGAGTACGCCATTCCAGGTCTACAGCGGGTATTTCTGGAAGAGGGATAGCGGTTCCTGGTATCGGGAGACCCTTAGAAAGGACTTCGAAACAGAACTGGTCGCGCCATATCGTACGGATGCGGGTAATAGCTTCAAGCCGCTTCGATGTCTGATGGGCCCAGTAGGTGAGCATCGAATGAAAGAGAGGGCCACTCAGATGGTGTTCACCTGTCGCACTGACAAGACGTCTTCGAGGGTCAACATGCAAATAATCTGAATGAGAATATCGTCAACGACGTTCTGCAGGGACACGGTCATAGTGCTGGCAGTAGTGGGCCTGACTCGGGGGGGGGGGGGGGGGGGGGGGGGTGTTGGGGCCGCGCCCGGGGTGATGTGGACGTCCAGATCACGTCCTCGCTCTTATATGAGTGGCGCCATACCGCCGAGAGGCCCACCACGCCCGAGAAGAACTGGGTCTGGATTTGAGGGTTCCATGTTCTACCCCAATTTCACACGGCCCACCGTGCAGCAGTGGTTAGTGGAAACCAGTTAGCCGACGGGGCTGTGCCATGATCGGCGGAACCTTTCACTGCTTCAACCATCCCCGAATTCACCGGTACGTTCGTTCCGTCTTCACTTGAGATTCAACGTTGGTACATCAGCCTGGATCTTACTGGCTTACGCCTAGGTCGATTGCTGCGCATGCGTTACCTACGTTGTATACGACCTCACTTTCGGGGATTCAGCACAGCGAACGTGGGCCCCACACCGACGCAAGACCTCGCTGGGACCGCGCCTTTCCATGAATACTACGTTATGCTTCACTCTCTGAATCCGCCTCGAGGATTTCCGAAGGTTGTTTCGTCGCCGGTTCAGAGGGCACTTCAGCTCGCCTTGGTTCCCTCGAGCGGATTGGTTAACTTCTCTTGGAGTCCGCAGCAGAGCCTTCCAACCGTTCAGCCATCCTCTGACGAAGAGGCCTTATCTGCGACAGCGTTCTCGAAGGGGGGGAACTCAATTGAACTCGAGGGTCTGACTCTGTCCAACGTCCGGGAGGTAGTTCAACGAATAACCGATCCGAGGTCAACGGTCCAGACTGGTGATGCGGTGCGACCGTTATATATCTACGTCTGCACTCACGCGGCGAGAGACTGTCGTTGCGGAGATATCGGTGGCTTAGTGGCCGAGGCCTTCAGGAAAGAAATTGACCGGCGCGGATTGACCTCCGTAGTGAAGCTCGGAGAAACGGGACATGTCGGGGGTCACAAGTAAAGGGTTTTCGACTCAAGCGCTTATACGGAATACAATTAAAATACTCTCAGGTATGCTGCGAACGTGCTGATATATCCGAAGGGCGAATGGTGAGTCGTTATGCGCCACGTTCCCTTATTTTACAGTTAACTCTTTGTAGGCTCGGGTATGTCAAGCCGCAGGATGTCCCAAGCATATTGGACAAGGCCCTTGAGGATCATACTCTAGACTGGAACCCATCCGCCGCTCCGCCACTCCTACCGAGTCATTGGAGAGGTAGGATGGGGTTAGAGAAAGAACAGCAGCTCGCCCTGGCTGCAGTACATGCTTCATAGAACCCAGATCCCGGAGCGTCGCATCTTTATACCTTATCTTAGACCCCGTCATTGCCTTATACTGGCGACGCTATTATGTTCGTATCCATACAAACATTCATTCACCTATCGACAGACGCATTGTGCGTGCCCGGGGCTGTACAGCGCACAATACCAGCGAGTATCATCCGGCAAGCTCAGATTGAACATTGTCCGGCAAGCCGGGGTGACGTAGGCGCAACAACAAGCGCATTGTAGATAGCGAATAACATCCGGTAGAAATGTAATGCCACCAAGGCCGAGGTCTTGAAAAGCGCGTGGTTTCAACGGAAAAATACTTTACTATCTCCGGAGTATACACCGTAAGTCCGAATATCGATTTGTACTGGATTCCAAAATCCGACGCGAGAATGTCACCCTGGGAGAATGAGCAAGCGTGAGAACTGTGCGAGGAAACTTCCGGAAACTGTACAGTTCACCTCCGACACAACATCCACACTCGCGTTTGGTGAACTTGAGAGAACAAGCAACACTTTACCATGTCAAAACGAGGTACGATTGCTCTACGTTTTGTACGCATAAGCTCTGGGTATTGATCTTTATCTCTAGGTACGCTCTATGTTGCAGGATGGAGCATGACAGCCGTTAAATTTGGACGTATGCAGGCGCAGGAACTTCCGGCAACAAATTCCGCATGACCCTCGGTCTGCCCGTCGGTGCGGTCCTGAACTGCGCTGACAACAGCGGCGCCAAGTCCCTCTTCATTATTGAGCCTTTTGGATTCGGATCGCACCTCAACAGGCTGCCCGACGCCGGTGTTGGTGATATGGTTGTTGCGTCGGTGAAGAAGGGAAAGCCCGAGCTGAGAAAGAAGAGTGTGTATCGTTTGACCGTCTTTACGCCTATTGTTCTGACACCTATGCGCCATATAGCGATGCCCGCCGTCGTTGTGAGGCAACGAAAATCTTGGCGGCGAAAGGATGGCGTTTTCCTATACTTTGAGGATAACGCCGGTGTCATTGTGAACCCGAAGGGTGAAATGAAGGGTTCTGCTATCACTGGTCCTGTGGCAAAAGAATGCGTATGTCTTCCCACCGCTTTATTCTATGATTATTCTGTGACACCCTTATCCAGGCGGATCTATGGCCCCGTATCGCTTCCAACGCCGGAACTGTGGTTTGATTACATTCATTCACGTTTTTTGTACCAATGTGTATCTGTGACAACAGTATATGGCCATGCCCTTGAGATAAAATTCTACGTGGGTCGATGACAGCATATTGAACATAACATAGTCGACACTACAAACTTGGTCCAAAGGGAATACAAAATATCAGAGTAGAGGGCTCTAAGGCTGTAATGTACGGTGAGAATCTTGGAGTTGAGGATCGTATATGTCGTGGCGCTGGTGTATCGGAAGTCACGAGCGCCAATGACAGAACGGAGGGATCGCCCGATATTGGGTAACCCTTGCGAATCAATACTCTTCGAGGAAGGCATGCTCTTCGTCGCGGGTAGTGTAACCTCGTTCGATTGCTCGTCTCCGACAAGACTCCCTTTGAAAGTGGCGGCGACGAGAATGCCCGAGCGCGCTGATCTGACTCAGGCAGTAACGACAAGTGACCTTGAGGCCCACGGTGGCGATGTGTCTATCGGTCCCGTACTTATCGCTGAACTTCTTCCTGCATCCACCACAAGTCCATTGCTGGGTCTCCTCGTTGAAGTTGGGCTGCGCTTGGCGGCAGACGTCGTGGTTCGCTGCGCTGACCGAGGAGGAGGTAGACGCTGAGGTGCTCAATGAAGAGGGAGGAGATGAGTCGGTTGTGGGGCCATGGGAACCCGGGATTGGGCTGAGGAATGTAAATCAGCGAGCGCCACAATTATGGCGGTGATCACCTACATTGGCGAGGACGATAGCGGAGTGAAGAATGGAACCACGAGGGGCTGGTGGTACGCTTGTAACGGTGGCAAGTAGTTTGTGGCGCTCGCGGGGTCAATATCTGGGGACGGGGTATAGAATTGGTAGTATTCCACGCCCGAATCAGCACGAAGATGCAGCCATTGGTACTGGTCGCAATGTTCCTGCAAAAGGATGTGCGATTAGTGGCGATATACATGACCAAGATGGTATTGGGCGTACCTCGACCTGATTCGGGACCTCGCCGTCCGCGCTCTGGAGGTGAATCCAGAAGGGAGGCGTATCCTAAAGGGGTAGGAGCGTGTGAATTGTACTCTTTCACCCGTTGTCGATGAGGAACTGACTTGTTGAAGCGGAAATTGTTGCTGGGACATTCTGAGGGGATAATGGGGGAAGAGAAAAGCGGGCGAATGGTCTCGTCTGATTTTGCAACCTTTCCCGGCCGGTGGCTAAGTTCCCGAACGGCCTGGTAGGATGAGTGGTAAGTACTTCTCGACCTGGAACCAATCACTGACCTTTGCTCGAGTTGGTGAATGCCTTTTTGGGACAGATCAACCTGCCCTGAAGTTCTGAGCCGGGTCCTAGGGTTTTCAAACTCCGCCTGATCAGCGAGCATGGGGTTCAAACACAGTGAGGGTATTGGGTTGACAGCGTCTGATTCCTTCCGCCATTGTCCCACACCCTAGAATGATCTTCCTCACGCTGATAAATTCTGGTTCTCACTCTCACGCCGGGGCAAGCAAACAAGTGGAATTGTAAAAACATCGGCGTGTGTACGACATTCATCATCGAATAAACAAGTTCAAGAGAAATCGGTATCGGCACTGGTTACAGATATACAAGAGCAAGGGAAAGGAGGAGATAGATACAAGACCCCATTGGGTTTTGGAAGGCAGGGGGAACCACAAACTCTTTGAACAGACCGATGGTGCGAAACTACAAAATGCGGGATAATGCACCATCTAGTAGCTTCGCACCATCAATTTGATCAAAGGTCGGCCGTTCCCTGAGGAGCATGTGAGAACAGGGCGAGAGACCGCAGAAGGTTCGAGCGTACCTATGACTTGCGAGACATCTTACAATTCCACGTACGCGTTGTTGACAGTGTAAGTGGGGGTACCCCGCTTCCGTCCCTTCTTCTGGCACTTTTTGGACACGAAATGACGTTTGCGAGAATAGTCCCCGGCGTGGATGCTGTCGCCACAGCGAAGGCACAGGACCTTCTTACCAGTGCACTTTGCCGCCGTTTTCGCATGCCTGCGGGCCTCATGGGTGCTGACGAAGTCGTCTTCGCACTTCGTGCAAACCCACTTGTGAGTGACGTGGTTGTACTCGAAACCTTCGAGATCGGTCCTGGTGGGTCTGACGTCCGTCGTGTTGACCAAGGGGGTGAGAACGGAGAGTCCCGTCGGAGAGAGGTTAGGGTTATACGGAGTGGGTGCATCGGCAATGCCCAGGTCGGACAGGTCGGACGATAAGCTACACCCGGTGTTAGTCGCAAGGATGGGATGCTGAGACCAATCAGCATTTACCTCAAGGGGGAGGGGGGGAGGGAGGAGGGGGAGAGGACTCCAGGGGACTCGGAGAGTTCCACTTGGAATTGGTATTGTTCAAAGAAATCGTGGAGATTGAGAGCGGGGAGGGAGAGGTCGGAGTAGAAAATATCCTCCGCCTGTTCGATGGTAGGAATGCCGAGCAAAGCCTTGCCGTGGGGTTAGCGGGGGTTTCGTTTGGAACGTCAAAGACAACAAACCCCAATGTCGTCCGTGTTCTGGTTGGGATCGAAGACGACATTTTCCTCAAGGATCTGGGGGACGTTAAAGTCAGATTGGCCGCGGTTCCCAAGACCACGGTGAGGACTGACCGCGGAAAACTCGGGGGTCATCATTGCTGGAATAAAAGCGGTGAGTAGAGGGCAGAAAGGAAAAGTATAACGTTTATATAGGGTGGTGGGTGAGATGGTGGTCGTTGAGGAAAAGGGTGATAACGCAACCGATTCGTCCATTTGAACCCCAATCTGTAAATTCGCACGCAGTGGACGTTCTTTCTGGAATCTCAGATTTGTGGCGGGTGAGATCAAACCTTGTTGGTATAGTAGGACGTGACATTGCCATTGGCCGACCCCAACACGCGTCCGCAACCACACATGGCCATATACAATGCATAATGAGCCACTCGGCTGCATTTGCGACCTATCCCTGTGTGGCTCTGAATCTGTTCTGCGGCGGACATGAAACGACAAAGTTTTGAATGCCCACAAGCAAATCAGGCCAAATCCCGAATGCGAGAGTTTACGTTGCGAATCTCTGAACATTTCCAGATATGAGTCGCGTATTTTTTGCTTGTTGCCCGGACAGCGGGCAACCCAACGCAGCTCACTTGGAAGTTGGGCTGGATCCTCGGATTTGGATTGATAATAACGAGCAAAGACGTAAAACACTCCACCAACATGCTCTCAATCACGGCCAGATCACACCCCCAGAGCCGAACAGCTCGAGCCTAGGCCACGTTATATCTGACGCGTCCTCGCAAGCAACGGCCCGACAAGTGCGAGGAGCGGTTTTATCACATTTCCTGGCATGAGGTCAACAAAATACCCGCAACCAGAAGCAAGCCGGCGCTTGCAACAACCTGATGGGACCCTTGTCGGCAGAGGGCAGATATGCCATTCCGGTGCGTTGTAGACACAGCCCGCTTTGCGATTCGGACTCACTGCTCGACACGTCCAAAATCTGATTTTCCTGCAGGAAACGCGGTCAACAGTGGCTGTATCGACGAAATATGGAGCCGAGCCTTGCACCGCCATCCCGAGTTCAATCCTCCACCACGTGACCGCGTCTCGAAGATCCAGAGTACCTGGCCTTCTCCTGGCATCGCACTTGCGTGGACAGACAGGATGCATTCCGGACATCATTATCTTTGTCAAATCCATGCTCCGGCCACCGTTCACATCGGCGTTGATGCTAAGCCAGATCTCTTATCGCTCGGATATCGATATCACTCTCGTGTGGGTCCACCATACTATTATGGCAGGCTGTGCGCGATGAAGCCCGGCCTCATGTTGCCCAGCAGGCAGGGGTGAACGGCCATGGCTTCCCTGTTGGAACTGTTTTCGGAGGAACCTGAGTGGTGAAACTGGGATTACTCCTGGTGCCCAGCTTCCAGTTGTTGGTGGAAACGATTCTCAAGTTGGCGGCGGAACCCAGATCAAAAAATTTCGCCTCAGTACATCTGCATCACCCTCCACATAGTTCGCTTTCCCCCCCAAACAATTCCCGACCCTGACCGGTTTTTAGTCTCGTCTGAAAGTCGCCATGTCGGAGTCATACACTGCAGCACACTTTTCATCCGTTGATGGAAGGTTTGTAAAATTCGGGGGACCGCCACACAGCCTAGGCTGATCACATCTACAATAAACCCTCCCCCCCCCCCGTGGATCAGAATACCACGAGCGCCTGGGCGGTCCCAACCCTGTCAATCCTCCATATAAATCCTAGGATTCCTCGATGTCTTCCGCCCACTTCTACTTCACCGTACGGCCCACGTTGTATGGAGATTGTCGCCGCCCCCCAATCCTTGGGTGATATTCAGTTCAAACTTCGCATCATTCCCCTCACACCACAGGCCCCGGAGCAGCCTTCCCAACAACTCTCCCTCTTCTACGCTACCAGCCTCGAAATCTACCAGGTCGCCAGGTGGTGTCGTGCCTCTCCCGAGAATACACTCAGGTACGCACCAGACTATCAAGGCAGCGACATCTGACTCATAATGCCTTCAGCAGTTTACCCATCGTGAACGACCCAAAGGATCTCATGTTGAAGGACGACGGGATGGCACTCTGTGTTAGTAAATTCTCTTCTCCTCCGTTCCCTGAGCGCCGAAACCGTATTAGCTTTACGATGACACGATGAAAGTGTGGTCCACCGTTCGGGATTGGGTCCCCCAATGGGGCGAGGTCGGAAAACAGATTGCAGACGTCATCGAAAAAAACCCTGCTATCCAGGACTCTTGGGACGAAAGGGTCAACCATCTGAACATGGGCCCCGAAAGTCTGCAAAACTTTAGGGAAGACTTATGGGTTGATGAGAATGGGTCCGTTCGGCCCGTGCCATCACCGTTTATGTTGACGAGGTCCCTCGACGAGGAGGTTAAAAGGGTATGCTCATGCAGTTTACATTCTGGGCGAACGCTTATGATGGTATAGCTGGAAGCTGCATACATCAACCTACCATGCGATGAAGACGAAGGGGAGGACCGACTCCCTCACTCTCCTCTCAGCAACGTCTCTGACGCTGTAACGACCCCACCGCTCTCCCCATGCACCTCATTCTCATCGCCCGAGTCAATCGACTCCCTCTGCGGCCTTCCCGGTTCACCTGAACTAGAAAGTCCTTTCCTGTTGACTTTGCCGCTATCACTGAGCGGTCACCGAACGATCTCGCCTCACGAGATCTTCAGCCCGCTTCCACAAGTGGAAGACATAGTCAACGATGCCGCCATGGAGGAACCTCAGGCACCGCCTGCCCCTGCTGTTCCTACCCGGTCCCTACCGGAACTGCTTGATCCATCCTCTGACGCCACTCCTCTCCCTTCGCCCAACCCCCCGCCCTCCCGCTCCCCGTCTCCCCCTGTCGCTGGCCCATCGAAATCCGCTCCAAAGCGGTTAAGGTGGTCCGATGACGAGAGCGGGGTTGAAAGCGACGAGTTTACGCCTCAGACACGCAAGGCGATTCGTCCTAGTAAGCGTTTGAAGGTTGGTTCCCTCAAACGTGCCGGTACCAAGTTGGAGGGAAAGGGGGCGAAGTGCGACCTCTGTGGGAAGCGATTAGGGAGGGCTACCGATCTTCCGAGGCACAAAGCGTCTTGCAAAGAAAACCCGGAAAGGGCAACACGCAAGACCCCTTGTGAATTTTGCGAGAAGCTTCTTCCAGGTACGTTATTACCGTGTTCTGTCAAAGTCCCCTTAATCACACGCGCTACTCCGCAGTCCGCCTGGATGCCGTCAAGCGCCATTGGGCATCCCAGACTTGTCTTTCTAAACGAAAGGAGGGTGATGATGATGACCCGTACCTGTCGGAACCATAGTCGGCGCTCAGGAGCACCAGTCCCCCCTTGTATCACATTCGCAAAAATCCGTGGTCTGGTGTTTCGCTTTTAGATCTCCGTCGAGTTTAATGTATGTTTTCAATGTTATCCCCGTGCTTTTATACATACCCTGTCATGTACATACCATGCTGTGCTTTTGCCTTCGTTTACGATGTTTTCGAAACCTTAATATAAGGTTCCTGTGTCTCCTGGGCTCATTTTGGTGTGGCGCGTCGAAAAGCCGATTCAACTGAATCCCTTTCAACTACTAGGAATTTCAGCAAAGCACACATAAGTGTAGTGGATCCAACGGTCGGAATTATTCCCGACCCTCTTTCCGTTGATCAGCTGCTGCCTTTGACAAGGGTGAGATACCTGTGTGGTTGATGGATCGTTTGCGATACGCCCAGGCACTGGGCGGGCCTGCTCGGTAGATGCCGTGTGACTTGGGTGTGACGACATCCCCCAGCTTCGACCCCTCGATCGCAGCAGCCATTGCATGCGTCGTTCATCCACACCAGCCACCATCCCATAAGCTTCCGGGTTTCAAGAACACTGCATCCACACCTGCATCACCCGGAAAGCACTCCCGTATCTCCCGCCAACGATGTTCATGACTATCAAGGACGACCACGGGCCAGGTGCCGGTTCGGCATTGAACCCCGTCCTCCTCACATCTGCTGGGTTATCCACCCTCGTCGCGACCGTGGTGTCTGCGATGTCGATTTACCTACACCTTAAAAATTACCGGAAACCAAACCTGCAGCGGTATGCGGTGTTTTTAGTGGCTCTTCGATCCCTTTCCCTCCGCTCACGCTCCGCGCCGGCAATAGAATGGTCATTCGAATCATGTTGATGGTCCCCATATATGCCATCGCTTCTCTCATCGCACTGTTTTCTCTGGAAGCTGCGTTCGTTATCGATGTTATCCGTGACATATATGAGGTATGGATGCAACCTTGGCTCGGCCACAAACGAGGCTGACAGATCACACCATGCTTCAGGCTTTTGTGATCTACTGCTTCTTCCAACTCTTGGTTGGGTATATGGGAGGGGAACGATCCCTACTTATTCTTCTCCACGGACGGCCTCCGAAGGACGCGGTGTTTCCGTTCACCCTGCTTCGTCGGGAACTCGACCTGAGTGATCCGTACGTCTTTTTGTTCATGAAACGTGGTATCCTGCGTGCGTGTAATTCCGGCCCTATGATCGTTGCACAAGCTGATGATGGTCGATTAGAATACGTACAGATCAAACCCATACTTGCGATTGTTACCTTGATCCTCAAGGCACTCGGCAAGTACCATGAGGGTAATTTGGCTGCAAAATCCGGCTACCTGTATGTCAGCATCGTGTACAACTTCAGCATCTGTCTCAGTTTATATTGCTTGGCCATGTTCTGGATGTGCATCAACGAGGACCTGAAGCCGTTTAGGTGCGTTTCCCCGATCGGTCCTTCCCACGTTTAAAATACTTAGCCCTGTCGACAGGCCCATGCCAAAATTCCTGTGTGTGAAAGGAATCTTGTTCTTCTCATTCTGGCAATCCATCGGGATCTCGATTCTCGTTGCGGCTGGGGCGATCCGCAACCTGGGTCCCTACACGGATAACGAACGCATCTCTGTGGGGCTAACAGACACGCTGATCTGTTTTGAAATGCCTCTTTTCGCGATTGCCCACCTATACGCTTTCTCATTCAACGACTTTGTCGACCCACATGCGTCCTTCGTCGCGCGAATGCCGATCAAATACGCGATCAGGGACTCGTTTTATACCAAAGATGTTGTCGAAGATTCCAAGGCCACCCTTCGTGGAGAGGGTATGGACTACCGAGAATTTGAGCCATCGGAAGGATTCATACACCAGGGAACTGGACGGCAGAGGCGTATCAGAGCCGGATTGCGATACGCGGAGGGTGGCAAGAAGAAGTATTGGTTACCAAACCAAGTCAACACGGAACAACGGGGAAGACTCGGGAGAGGATTCCATCAGGATGAAGAGGCTTATGCTCCGTTGTTGGAGGGACAAGCTGCGAGTGTTGTCCACGTTGCTCCAGACTTGCAGTCTCCCGGTCAAGACGATCCGGCACTTTTACTTGGAGGTTCTAACGTTGCGGAAGGGTTCGACTTACCTTTCGGTGACCTCGACGAAGCGGACGAAGAACTCTTCGAGAACAGCAAGAAGTACCTCTTTGGTGATTACAACTATCCCGTCATCGACGCCAGCTCCGAATACGCTCGGAGGCTGATGTGGGAGGCGGAAGAACGGATTTTGAGGGACGAACACAGCGCCTACTATATGCCAATCTCCGGACCTCGCAGGGCCCTCAATCCAAGCTATGGCGCAGTATCCCAAACACGAGTATCCGTCAAAGCCAAGTCCCCTGATTATGAACGGGTTATTGATCATGATCTCCCACCAGACGACGGTTCCGGAGGCGTCAGACTCGATTGGGCGAAGCCTCGGGGTGATACCCCCTCGGAAAGACCTCCACCACGGATCCGCATACGCCAAGAGTCTGCGAAGGATTCTTTCTCCTCCTCCTCCCCTCCCTCTCCGGCCCCCCCTGTAACAAGCCCACGAAGTTCGACGAGGGGAACCACATCTCGAGTGAAGGATAGAGTTCTCCCCCCCGATGCTGTTGACCTGATCGTTGAAGATGAAGCCGCCGCAGAAAGGATGACGAGGGAGAAGAGGAGTAGCGCCCCAGGTCTTCCCCTGGGGAAGGTTTACAAACGGGGATACGTGGTCAAGGATGGGGACGGAAACAATGGCAAGCGAGGAGAACTTGATATCAGTAGGGACTCTCCGCCCATGGACCTCAGGACAGTGCGCGATGGAGAGTCGGAGGAGATGGGGGTGGTCATCCAAGGAGGAGAGGACAGACTGGTCATCCCAGAAACTCAGGGAGAGGTTGTTGTAGACATTGAGACGCCGTCTCACATCAAGGGCGTTTTTGGTCCCTCTGATGATGATGACAACCCATGGGCTTAATAAATGTATGTGACTTCGTTGTTACGAGGTCTCACTCTAACATGTTGATTGATTACAGGACATGCATCAATTTATCCTTTTTGAGCGTTGACTCCCGTCAAGACAGGGCATCTCGCAATCCATTCTATCTAGTATACATCACCGTTGTGTTTTGTTTCTGATGGGGGGGGGGGGGGGGGGGGGGGGGGGGGGGGGGGGGGGGGGGGGGGGGGGGGGGGGGGGGGGGGGGGGGGGGGGG
>Ga0307517_10008724_pt1 | contig 14502 bp, 9 predicted proteins | sample 23_EM_MG_FD_194515 | JGI IMG/M metagenome (GOLD analysis project Ga0307517, IMG submission 194515) | Populus trichocarpa ectomycorrhiza microbial communities from riparian zone in the Pacific Northwest, United States - 23_EM | ecosystem: Host-associated > Plants > Roots > Unclassified | place... | reverse complement strand
TTTCTTAATTTCTTTTTTAAACTTCAAACTAATATTTTTTTATCGTTTTGATGTCGAAAATAAAAAAAATAATATTTTAATGTATTTTTAAGTAAAAAATATTTTGAAAAATAATATCTCTCACACTCGTAAATAAACACGATTGGTAGTAGCAGTGGTAGACAAATTAGCCGAATGTTAGCTTACTGGGCATCGACTCATAACAGGGCTAGGCAACCACAATAACAGAGAGGGAAAAAGGAAGGAGGTGAAGTATGGGAGGAAGTTATGTTGTTTGCTTATGATCACATTGATTGCAGTTTACCAGAAATAAATTGATTACAAGCATACCTGCGCAAACCACACAATTAACCTTTCAAGTTTTTGCTTAGATATCAGTGATGGATCGACAGAGAGATGAGACTGATCAAGCATGAGATCCACCCCTTTAACATTAATTGACCTCCTCTCACAATATTTCTAGTCAAGAGGTTGAAGTCATTGGATGTGTGCTTGCCACCTAAACCATCAACTGTTTTCTAGTAAATTTCTCTCATCATGTCTTGTGTGAAGAAGAGAGGACCTTAATTTTAGGCTTTAACCTTGATTGCCATACATATCGTCATTTTCCAGTTGTTTTTCTTTTTGTTGAATCTCGATGTGCTAGGCTGTAGATGTGTTTTTTTCCTGTTTATAGCTGCTGCTTTATAAATGTTTATTTTTTTCCTTTAATATAACGTGCAAATGCCATGTTATACAGCACTAGAATTCTCAAGCTTTAAAGTTAAAAAAAAAAAAAAATAGAAAAAATTAACTCTTATGTACTCTTGAACTCTAACTCTTCAGATTAAAACCCTGTAATCTAAAATCTAACTAAAAAAGAAATTCTAAATAGCCAAGAAAGCTATAAAAACAACAGAACTAGGATCGATCAATCTTGTCCATAATGATTGAAAGCTATGGTCTATATATCTCTCCAAGATTCTCAAAGACAAAATCAAACAATGATTGAAAGCGAAAAAACATATCGAATATCCAAAACCATATCTAACATTCTCTCGTTAAATTTCACGCCGGAGCCTCTTTTTGACTGGTCTTTCCATGCTGCTTTGCCTTTGAGATTTATTTATAACCCCACAATAAGCCTAAAGCCTAGTTGCTCTCTCTCTCTCTCCCCCCATTATCATGTGAGAATGATGAGTGAAGGATCCAAGACTATAGGGTTCTTCAGGCATAGATGCATCAGTTAAGGAGAGAGTGAAAGATGGGTGATTCTATGATAAAGCCTTTTTCTTTGTCCGAGTTCAATTATACACTAGTTATTGGAGTTTCAGATCCAAGAATTCCCTTACTTTCATGCAAAACTCTCTTACATGAGAAAGAAGGAGCTTTATGTACATGGTGACCTTAAATAAGAACAGCCATTTTAGCTAGCTAACTTTCTTTTTCCAAAGACTGCAAAAGTATTAAGGTGTGGAAACTTTGTCTCCATGCCATTCTTTTTCGGCAAAGGGCTCCACTCCTTCTCTCAAAATCAAAAGCTTGAGGCGTGGAAGCTGTCCTCGATGAGACACTGCTATTGCAGTATATGAAAGATAAAAGATGTGAGAAGTAATGCCTTTGAAAAGTGTGTGCATTTTGAATACTTTATGCCCTAATGACCCTAAAAAGAATACATCCAGTGGGTTCATGCTTTTGTATTTCCTTTTCCCATTCCTTTTTATCACTTGTGATGATTTTCCGTTCATGTTCTAAGATTATACAAGGATAACGGCTAGTATAATTCATCTCACAAAAGTTAAGTTGATTAAAGATCTAGAAGTTAATATGAAATGAGTCATTCGACTTGATGGATTAAATTAATAACGGGTTAACTTAGTTAAAATTTAATTTAATTTTTTTTATAATTTTCTTTTTAAAATAATATTGTTTTAGATTAAGTTGGATTAACCTATTCAAATTATAACTCAAGAATTTGAGTCATCGATTGAACTTAACTGAGTTTAATAATTTTGTTGTTGATCTATTATCTTTTATCTTTTGTTACCATAAAACTTGAAGAAAAATATGAAACAAATCAAGATCATGCAGTTCTGCCCCACCTCATCATACCATGAACATAAAACAAGCTAGCAAGTAGTAACAGCCTTGTGATTAATGATACACTGATCAAGACCTAAATGTTGTTGAACTTGATATTTTACTGAGGTTGATTAACAATACATAGATTAGCTAGGACCTTGAAGAATATCACTGTCTTGGTAAAAACTCATTAATATTTATATTAGTGCTTAAATGGGTATTTAGTTAGATGCTACAAATTAAGGTCAAAGGATTCTGTCACTAAACCAAGCAACAGCTGCTAGAAGGCCCAGAATTTGAATTGCGGCAGCCACTGAAGTAGACTAAAAGTGAGTTTGGAAAACAGCTGACTAAGTTTTAGCTCATCGTCATCTGACTATTTTGTCCAAGAGAATGTTTTCTGCATGTCGGATAAACATGAATTGTAGTGGATTAAGGGTGTCTGAAACGATTGACGAAAAGGTCACGAAGAATATGCAAGAAAAAACCATCCCCTCAGGAAGAAAAGAGACCAGAAAATCAACATTTTCTGAAAGATGTTTGTTATTGTTCTCAAAAGTCTTCTGGGGTATGATATATTGTTAATTATAAGTGTGCAAACATGATAAGAGCAATAAAAAAACATGTCTAGATATGTTTCTTTAAAGATTAACAGAAATTCAAAGGAAAAAGAGGAAGAATTAGGATGTGTGTGAAGCTTATAAGCATGGCTATAAGAACCAGTTAAGTTTCGAGTCGTGGGTTGGCTAGATTAAATCACTAGTCTCGATGAGTAACTTTTTTTTAATAAAAATAATATAAAAAGTGTTGTTTTGAAATAAAACCTGGTCTGAACTAGATTTTGGATGGACGGCTCTATATTATTGACCCACCGGCCTAGCCGTTGTTTATAACCATGTCTCTGTTGGTCATAGACTCAAGGGTACAATCTCCCGGCAAGTCACACAAGCTTTTTGTGGAATTGGATAACATCCCATAAGACTTCCTGGTTAAAAACATCAATCATTCATGGAAGTTGCTATCATTCATTCTCATGACTTCTTGCTCAAATCTTTTAACCATTTATCCCTTAATGGGAACAAAGCTCGAGGTCTTGTCTTCAAGTGACAAAGGCTACCCATTATCATCAACTAAGTGGAGTAGTTCTTAAAAATTTAAGGGGCTGCTGTTGAATAAGGATTGGTTCCAACCTAATTACTATCATAATGCTGTGAAGTGTACTTATCTCTTAGACCAAACCCATGGTGTAAGAAAATTGTGTTATTGGTTACATGAGATAATATTAAAATTTTCTGATCTTTTTGCCTGGTATTCCTTTTCTTTTTTCCTTTTCCCTTTGTTCTCCTCTCTTCTTTTGTCTTACTCAAGTAAGAACATGACAGTTGGAGATGAGTAAAGCAGGGTGAGTTTCACATTTTGGAATACTTAAGCCATTGCTTTCCTTGTTTGATTTTATGTTCTAAAGCTTACAAAAGACTGGAAAGCATAGGCTCACTACTTTTTGTAGTTTAGTCAAGGTTGGTTAGTACTCATGCTAAGATTCTCTGGGGAGGTGTAAAGAGCTTATATTTATGAGTCTTTTGGTTTCTTACAAGTAGAGGAAGGTATAGAGCTTTCTGAAAGATGAAGCTTATTCCTCTTTTCGTTAACAAAATGATACCTCTGAAGTTTGAACAAAATCTTCAAGAACAACATGCAAGAACCAAAATCTAAACCTAGCTATATTCCTCCTCTTTTGGTGACCACTCCTTTCAAGCTAGTTACCAGTTGCTACATATATATAGCATGCGTGAGATATTCAGCAGAATAAACTCAAAACAATATTAGATTAATCAGTCAGCTACATGGCTGGATATGTTAGAACTAGAGAAAAGGAAAGATAAAAGTTTACATTTGAATGGTGAGGAGCTGGCAAGGTCCCATGATTTGTTCTTCAGGTATATAGCTTGTTAATTAATATAATTATCATCATATATATATATATATAACAAATTCTTCAAACATGGTCCCATAAAGTCTTAAAAAAACGATCTTCCTTTTTGGGATTCTAAAGTGAAAACTTCTTTATGGTCTAAAGATTAGATGCTTCTTGTTTTTGTGCTGATCCTCTTTTTGGTTGACGATCATTCCCTCCTTACACTTCTCAAAGACTAGAATGTTAAGTTCTAATAAACCTACCAAACAAATATAGTAATAAAGCGAACACTTGCCCACTAGTCATAAAGTATAGTGTTCACTTTTTAATAGTTGTTTCCCATGGAAGATTTTTTTTTTCTTCCTTGTTTTTCTTCCAAAGTAGCCACTCCTTTGCAGAACCTTGAAGTTATGAATCTAACCTTATGATTTTCAACAAGTTTTTTTATCACTAGTTAAGTTCTTAGTGTTTGTCTCTGCGTTTCAAGCAAAAAAAGCATTATTTTTTTACTTGAATCGCAATTTCACCACAAATGAGCCCTTAATCACCATGTTTATCATTGCTGGAACTATAAGATCAGTATAAAGTCAATTTGAGATGATATAGAATATAAACTTGCATGGAAGATTGCCTAACTTGTACAAAGAAATGAAATCTTGGAGGAAAACCATGATTAGATTTGCAGTATGTAACATCAAGTTAAGAAATAAAACGCATAAATATACAGCAAAGCCTGACTTAGCTAAGTGCCTAAATCCTGTCAACCCCCCCCTCCATGTAAGATCAGAAAAGAATTTTTCTTTTTCCCCTTTGTTAGTTTAATCTCTCTCCCCCCACATAAATCCAAAAAAAAAAAAAAACAAAACCAAAAAAAAAAGAAAAGAAAAGAAAGAAAGGTCCTTCAATATTAAATATCTAACAGATATACCCCCCCTAACTTAATTCTTGAATTTTGAAAACAACCTGCCTATCCACAGATTCTAAAATCCCATATTCTGCAAGTGAACATTGATCATCTCCATTATCGCCAAAGGAAATATTCAGGTCAAGTGAAAGAACTAGACTTTTCTCCTCCATGACATCCTCATCTTCCTTGTCTTCATGATTGTCACCGGTTTTTTGCCTTCTTGGAGGAGAACATGTTCTGGACACCGAACAGAAGCTTTCACAGCTGAAAATAATAATGGCATCCTTAAGAGGGACTTTTTCACCATCAGGAAGTGTTACATTTCCATTTTCAATTGCTTGCTTGATACCCTTTTGAGAACAGTTGTCAACTTGATCCACATCTTCCATGAAGAACACGCGATGAGGATTTTCATTCAAAGCTAGGCCAAGTCTCTCAAGATAACTGCAACCCAACTCATCTCTTGCCCTCTTGTTTTTGGATTCTTCGATAGAATCAGCTCTTGATGAGGAGAAATTGCTTAAACCAATCGATACAAAGTTGCTTTGAGAGCCAAAAACTAGTTTAGCTAGCTCCCTTGCAATCTTTTCTTTACCTTCAAAATCAACACCTAAGAAAAACAGCCAAGTTTCTGCTTTGTCTTCTATGTGATTCAACTTTCCTTTCCTTTTCCTCATTCCAGACCTGCACTCAAGGATAGTGGTTGCAATTTCAGGAATGATATCCTTCTGCCATGGAACCTTCTTCTCCAAGCCACTACGTAGATTCTTCAAGCTGTAGTCATTGAACTCCTTGAAGCTTTGGACACCCTCAATATCATCCATTGCCTCACTTGAAGAAGCTGAATTTGGACTAGAGTTGGGATTTGACAAAAGGTCGGGTTTGGGAACATTTCTCAAACTGCTTTCATAACCTTCATTGCTGCATTCTGAAATCCAAATCTGGTTCTCTTTTTCAAACTGTTTATGTTCAAAAATCACTGGCCAACTTAGGTGTGTCTGTTGTGGGTCGGTGTTGCGCTCTTGCGAGGAGAATGAATTCGGTGAAGGAGGAGACGAAGCAAATTTGATGGTTTTCTCAGGATAATAGGACTGTTTGTGGACTGAACCAAAAAGAGAAATCCCTTTATTGCATAGATATTCCTGCTAAACAAGTTCCAAGTGCAAGGAGTGTTAATTTAATTGAATTAAGTACTATTGATGTAGCCAAGATTCATTATAAACTTTGAAGTTCATGTAAAATAAGCACCTGGTCATTGGTTGTATTTCTTTCAGTTTCTTTGCACTGCTGGAGCCATAAGGGCAAGCTTGAATTGTTGGAAATAGTAACGCTAGAAGTGGATTCCTTGTTATGGGTCCTACCTAATAGGCTTTGAGCTTCTTTATTGAAGTTGACAGAGTAATCTGTCCAGCAAGTTGAGTGGTTATCAACTCTAGATTCAAGCAGTGGCCAACTGGACCCATTCAAAGATGCCTTGCTTCTGGATTGATGAGATTGTGAATCACTGAAAGAAAGTAAAGAACAGAAAGATTAGTACTGATGGGGATACGATAAACAGATGAGCTTGAAATAGCACTTTAATTAAAATTTAAGGACTTACCTATCGAGTTTGAGACTTAGGTTCAGGCTCCCAACTGGAATTGTTACAGGATTAAGTTCCCACATAGTCTCTAGAGAAGGGTGGCCTGCTTTACACTTCATGTAAGTTTGGAAAGTAGCGATCCCCATAAGCCACAACCTTCCCGTTTCACTGAATCCCTGAACTAATCTTTTGAGCTCCAAGATTATGTGATCTGCAGTGCAGTAGTAGCTTCTCCTTTGCTCACCATAGCTTGACCAAAAATCAGCTATCCATTTGAGATCACCCAGATATAAAACCACCCCAGTGCTTATATAGCTCTTCACAATACACCTAAGCTCCATAAGCTTCTGTTCAAGGTCCTCTTTGGAAAGACTTCTGAAAGAGAAAAGAGGAAGGTTTTTGAACCTCACAGACCTCAAATCCCCAGAAACCTCCCCTCTCTCAAACTTGTCCATCACCCCCCTAACTACGCTCTCAGCAGTAGCCAGGCACTCTCCTGTGATGATAGTGTTTCTTTTTTTGCCCACCAATGTGTTTAAGACACTCATTACATCATCATTCCTTACTTGATCTAATGGTTTGCTGTGTATGATTCCAAACTGACTGAAAGGTAGAGATTGAGACACACTAGCGCTAAGAACTTGAGGTTTGATGATTTCTTTGGGCTGACAGCTGACAGTAAGAGAACTTTGAGGACAAATCTCCAAAGAAACAGTTTGTTCTACCTTGTTTTTCACTTGAGTACTAGAGAAACCAGCCTCCTTCATGACTCTACTAACACTAGGATCATCTAGGATAGAGATAATGAGCTGTTCTATCTCAATTTTCAAAGCTAAAATGGGCTGTTGCTGGTTTTCGATGGACCCTCGCCGTTGGTGAGCCTGAGCACGCTTAAAGGCCGCAACCAAGGCATTGGAGAGGGAAGGGTATGAGGAGTGAGGGCCTAATAGGGCACTAGAAGTGGACGCAGGGAGGCGATTAAGCGCCACATTGAAGCAGAGCTCCAGAGCTTTGCATTGAAGAGGATGAGAGTGGGATTGAAGGCAAGCCCTTCTGAGAAGACCAGTAGAGGAAGCAAGCATTGTGCTTGCTACATGAAGAGGAGTGACTTGAGCATGGCCTCGCCGCCTAGCAAGACCAACTGCTTGTTTCACTAAACTAACAGCCTCGGGAGTAAGAGCCTGCTGTACACTGCAAATTCCAGCCCTCATATTTCTCTAGTTTTGAATGTTCACTTATATAATGATACGAAGTTTCAAAGATATCTAACTAGATGAAGGAAAACTAGATGATCGTTCAAAGAGGTTTTGGCTTCATGTGTGGATAACAAGAGAAGTAGAAGTAAGGAATTTCTTAGGTAAACTCTCAGTCAAGCTACCAATATATATGAAGAAGCAGCTATCTGCTGGTTTATATTTTGCTTGTGAGGGAAGAGGTGTGGCAAGTGTAGATATTATGGGCTATGGGATTGTGCTTTTCTTGCTAGCGAGGCAAGATTTTAGTCTTTGTATGTGAAAGTGCTTTGCATGTGATATCCAACTTTCTCTTTCTCTCATCATATAAAGGTTAGTGGATTAAAAAAAAAAAGGTTGGTGTCTCTATATTGTGGGAGCTATAAATTATATCAACATTTTGCAAAGCACTAAGCTTTAAGGACTATGAATGGAATAATCACTTTGTTAAATCATATATATATAATGACTGATGCATTATGTACTATATAAGTTATTAAATGTTGGAAGAATAAGCTCAAAAGTAGATAATGAAAAAAGAAAAGGAAAAAAGAGAAAGGGCAAAGAAAAGGAAAGGCAAATCCACCAATACCAAGAAGCTGAAGTAAAGAAGAGAGGACTGCCTGTCTGTTTGAAGGGAATTGGGAACTGTAGTAGTGCTTTACTTTGCCCTCTTATCAAAGAAGAGGAATAATGCCTTTGATGATTGCGTAATGGATGGCCACAAACTTCTATTTTCCTTGAACAGATTGTATGAAATCTATGTAAAAAACATTCTTTACCCCCCTCCCCGGCCATAAAGTTGGCTTTGATGAGGGCCTTCATTTCAAATCAAGTTTTTGATTTAGCCCATGACCCTATAGGAGCCCTTCAATAATTAGCTAATCTCCAATTATCTTCTTTTCTGGGATGCTGGAGTAGTACTGTTGTTACAGTCTCATGCTTATATAATATTGATATATAGAACATTAATCATACTTGTTGGAATCCCACCTCTCTTTCACAGAATTGGATATGGTCACCAGAAAATTCCACTCTATTTTCCACAATATATAGCATTAGAGTACTCGTTTGAGTTTTCCCCGGATCAGACTTGCACTAGATATCCCATTGCACTTCTCTTGAGCTATAGCTCTTTCCCCTTCCAAGCTCCTACCTAGCTAATTGTCACTTGAATAGGAAATCCTTGGCTGACAGAATGTTTCATCTGCATGCAGACTTAATGACTTATAGCTAATAGCTTGCTTCTATCAATCCCATGTTCTTCTTGTTGATGCATTAATTGCTTAATTAGTAATCTTAGTTCCTACTTGAAGCTAGCACAGGATAAAAATGCACATAGGCAGAACCAGAGCTGATGCATGGAAGGCTCTAAACACAGTCTAGGCCTAGCAAGGCTAGCATAGTAGATACAAACAAAATATATTAGTGACTTGAGTTAGACCCCGTCTGTCTGAAATGAAACGGCAAAACGGTCAACTAGTCAAACAAAATTGTCAGGATAAACTCAAACGACAAGCCGGTGACATGTTGGTGACAACGTGAAAAAGTAAAGAAGTTCAACTTACCTCTAAACTAAGAATACTTTTCAGAAACCCCCTTAAAACTCTTATCAAGGGAATGCGGTAAAAAAATATATGCAATTCAAGGATTTAACAATAGATTATTCCCCATGATTAAACAATCTTGATGAGCACGTTTCATTGCGTAAGATTGCATAAAATATCTTTTTTCCGTTTTACATATCTCAAGTACCGGAATAAACATTAAATATTTAAGGGGATTTTAGAAAATAGGGACTAAATTGAGAAGACTCGTAAATATCAGGGATCGAGACGTAAACATTACCACAGATAGTTGGTATCCAGCAAAACCATGTCAGTATCTGGTCCTCTCTGTCTCACAGATTTCAAAACCATAGCTACTGATCTCCAAAATTTATGACTTTTTTGGGTTGTATCTTTTGTGAATTTGTCTGAACTAACACGGGTTTAATTTCTTGGATTGAATTAGTGTCAGAGTTTGTTTCTTTTTATTATTTGTCTGATGAACGTGTTCCTGCATTCGATTTTGCTATTTTGACTGTGGGCTTAAAACATTGAATTCCTTACAAAATAGTGGAGGTAAACAAATAGTATGTCCTAAATGGGCTGGAATTGATATGTTTACTGAGCAGATCAAGTTTTAAAAAAAAGGTTAGAACAACCCAAATATACTTTTTTATTGGATTATTGAATCGATTAAAATTTAATTAGTTTAATCTATGGACTCGGTTTTATAATGGATCAGCTAGTTATTACTAGTTGAGGTTGGAATCATGTCCAAGTTATAGACACGGAACGTGCTGTGATAATTTTTCTTTATCTTTCTAGTTGTTTTTTATCTTTCTTTATCAATTCATGGACACGTATGCAGTAGCAATCTGCACCTGCCTGAAATGCATGCTGTTAAGTGTCAAATATATCTGCTGAAGAATGATGTTTTTGAATGCTTTTTTGTTATGTTCTTCGCGTCTCGTTATCATGTTTCAATTTGTAGGGTTCTTGTGTTTCCCTTTAAAAGAAGGGTTTCGGTTATAATGTAGTGTTCGTTTGGCTGTTTGTGTGATTTTTTTTATTTTTCTTATGGAACTGTCACATGTTTATATGCACATGAGATTGGCTTGTTTATGTGTTCTTCATTTGCAGTTTAGGGTTGCATGTACACACGATCCAAATGTCTGGTTGCCTATAAACTGTCAGGAATATTGAGCTGTGGAACATGAAGAGACTGAATTGAGAAACTGGGTGCTGCCTGTGGCAGTGATACCAGCATAATTGTTCCTCTGATACGTCCCAGAATTCAAATTTCACAAGTGATGAAGATGTATAAGGTGAATTCTTGCATTCAATTTGGCTGCTCACTTGAGATTGTCGTGGATAAATCACAAGAGGGATCATAATTTTGAATAAGATATGGTTGCGCTGGGGGAATTCATACATGTCAGTGAAGGATGCCCAATGCAACAATATCTTCATCAAAATTTAAGAAGAGTCTGAGGAAGTTCCAGGGAACTTTGCATTAGAGGACAGCGATCTCTGCACTTGATGTTGGCTGTGGAACTTGATGCTTCAATAAGGTGCTTCCTTGAGTGATTTCCATAATGATTATTGATAGGAGTTAAGGAACAACTTACTTGTGTTGCATAATTTTGTCATTATAGGCTTGTTAAGATGTTCTGAACTCTGAAGTTGCTTTTACTTATTTAGGAATTTGGCGTTTCGTTGTATTGAAGACATGGGAATTTCTAAGAAGCCTTACATCACAGGAAATTTCCATCTAGTGTAACAAAAGAAGGAAAATATTATAGCCTCCCTGGTCTAATCTGAAAAGGGAATGATGAAATCAGTAGTTTAGACAATCAGAGGAATGCAGCAGGGCAAATTGCAGATCAGTTAGGAGTAAAGCTAAAGTTTTCAGGGACAAGAGGATGTAGTTACCGCCATATTGATATGTTAAGGTTCTATCATGAGAGGTCACTCATATCATAAGCTGGTGATCTTTAATGACTATGAAGACGGAGGGAGGGAGGAATTTAGAGTTGTTTTCCATACACAATGATACTTGATTTAATTAAGAGTTGAATCAGCAGATCTGAGGATGCTTACATGGACTTTAGCTTTGCAAAGATGTCTTGGAATTCGCTTGAAGCAGATGATACTAATTCAGCAGTTCTTGCTGAAGTGCAGCAGCTAATTAATCGCTTGTTCTACTTTATATAAATCTCTACGTTTTCAGAGCTACAGCTTTCAGGGTCTTCAAGTGGAATTTGGATGGTCATGCTGTCAGTCATACAAAGTAGTAGAACTCATGATTCTTGTTTACATAAAGTTCACAATTTGATAATATATAAGGTTGTGTTTGATTAGTGTCTTTAGTAAAAAAGAAGAAGTGAAACATTTATAAAAGAGACAAAAACGTATTTGATTGTACTTTCATAACATAAAATACAAGGAGGCATGTCTCTTCTATCTTCACTGTATCCATTTTTTCTGTCACTCTTGTTTATATCACAAGGGATTCTTGTTTATTGAAACAACAGTGGAAAATTTTCGATGGGTTCTCCACTTCACTTTGTCCAATCTTATATGGTAATCCAAGATTTGAGATTGCCTTCGCTATGAACAGGGTAAGAGGAAACCACAGAATATATTCGAGACTAGTCTCTTACAAGGACACAGCTTTTTTCTTTTTTATCTGAAGTCATTTGTGTTTCTATCAATTTCCATGACAACTCCTTGCGTTTCTTTTTTTACCCTTTTTTGATGAAATAAAAAAAAATGGAGCAACGTAACGTGTGCATTCAAAAAGATGAAAACAACCTCTGACCTTCTATAGAACTTCTTTTTAAATGTGGACATGTGAAAGTGGTACATGAACAAATCTATTAAACGTTCCACTGCAGTTTCATATACTGTTTACACAGTGGGTTAAATCTGGTTGATGATATCAATGCATTGCGTGTAGGTTTAGCTAACAGTTCTTGAGGAAATCGATAGCTCGCGTTTGCAATGCAGTTTAGCTAATTTCGTAGACTGATGTATGTTCGGTCAAACACGCCATTTTAGGTGGCTTCTTTTTACAGGTCAGATCACCAGAATTCAGACCAGACGATGAGCAGCTTCTACAGCAGAACATCTATTAAAGAAGATCATTCTACCACCCGATGTCTGCATTAAACGTTAGATTAGCCATCTAGATTGTGTAATCACGGTTCATTTGCAACAATAATCTCACATTCTTTCAACGATTCTCCTTGAACCTAGCTGGAGATTCAGAGGCAGAGAACAAGAGGCAGAACCTTCAAATTCTAATATTTCTTGCCATTTTCAAGAAGGGGAGAGATTTCATAATCATCATAGTAATTAATGTACACGAAAAGAAGCTCTAATCTCATTTTGTTTTTCTTAAATCCTACTGATATAAGCAAAACTGGAATCATGAAAGCTAAGACTATACCATCTGTTCTTCCTCATCAATCTCATTATGCCCTTTCAATGAACATAGAGGAGATGAAGAGGAAGAGGTAGAATCAGAACAAGGAGCAGCTGCAATCCCACAAAGTAGATCGACAAATGCCCCAACTATATACCCATGATTCTTCTTCCCATTGACCTTCAAATACCACCCCAATAACTCCTCTAAACAATCCCAATCTTTAAGTCCATGAGACTCCACCATCTCCTCCATTGACCTTCTAAAATCAACATATGGGTCTTCAGACTCCATTTCTAGCTCTACACTTTCTTTGAATGGAAACCCTCCTGTTTTTGCCTCTTCTAGTATTGAGTTTGTGTCACCAGGCTCAAAAAACAACCTTTCTGATCTCACCCCACGTACAACAACCTCCAATGACTCCCCGTCATAGTCCTCCGACTCAGTTGAGAAGCTTGTAGTTTCTGACGAGTCAGTGAACCATGACTCTGGTGTTTCAACCCCTTCAGAAGGATCAAAGAAGACTGAGTTTACAGTCTTGATAACATCATCTCCAGCCCTGAAAGAAAGAGTCTTTGGGTGCTTGCATGAAGGCCATTTTTGCCATGTATGCTCTGTTTCTTTGCCCCTGAAGAGTGTTGGTATCTTCATTGTTCTTGCTCTCTTGATCTCAAACACTAGAAAGAGATGATGTATAGGCTTAAATGGTGTCTCGCGATCAATGAATGTCTATGGCCCTTTTGGTTTGCTATTAATGTGATCAGAGGAAGTTGTGAGAGTTATATTTAAAGAAGATGCGAAGAGGAGTAGGGGAAGATGAAAAGGAAATGGGACAGGTAGGGCCTGTGGTCATGTGAGTATTAAATTCTGAGTTGCATAATTGAATGTGATATTAAGTAATGTCTCCTCACAGCAACTAAACATAACACAACTTTTTTACGTTCAAAAGCTTCCTATAATAAATGGAGCTCCCGTGAATTGTTTTGTTGATGTTTTACTATCCCATAATTTTACTATCCCTTTCATAACCCATCTCTTCCAAGCTCCTGTTTTTTTTTTTTGGTATAAACCACGCGGTGTCCTGGACGCTGGTCCAGACTAATCCATGCTCGCACCGGGTCGGCCCACAGAGGGGTAAAGTGCTCCCCAAAAAATGTTCTCCATATACAAGGAGGGGTCGAACCCCTGACCTTTTCCAAGCTCCTGTTAATTTTCTATAAAAAGTACTGTTATAAAACTCAGTTTTTGCATTATAGGCCAACCTGAGATCTAGTATAAATGAATTTTAAAAAAATCAGATGACTGATCAATCAACATTAGGTTTGATTTTAAGTTTTTTTTAAAATGATGTTGTTTTTCAAAAAAAAAATTAAAAATAAAATTACTTTATCTTAAATTAATTCATGTCAATCTGAGCTAACTTATAGCCCAAGTTTTAGACCGAGCTCGATTTAATAACTTTAATTAAAAGTGTTGTGCTCATTTTTTAAATTCAATAAGGTGTATATTTGAAAATGCGGTATGGTAAAAGTGTTTCTTAATTAAAAATATATTAAAATGATATTGTTTATATTTTTTTTAATTTTTGATATTAATACATTAAAATCATAAAAAAAATACTTAAAAACACATCAATTAAATGTTTTCTCAAGTGAAATATAATTTAAAAACACTTTAAAATGCAAACTGAATCTTAAAAATAAACACGCATCCCAAGTGTTTTTGAAAAAACACTTTAAACTCTTATCCTAAATTAATCAAATGATTTTTTATAAAAAAAAATAAACTAGTTAGAATAATTCTCAATATTGCGTATCGAGAATAACTTTTT
>Ga0307517_10008723_pt1 | contig 14502 bp, 10 predicted proteins | sample 23_EM_MG_FD_194515 | JGI IMG/M metagenome (GOLD analysis project Ga0307517, IMG submission 194515) | Populus trichocarpa ectomycorrhiza microbial communities from riparian zone in the Pacific Northwest, United States - 23_EM | ecosystem: Host-associated > Plants > Roots > Unclassified | place... | reverse complement strand
ATTTATAAATCTTTGTTAAAAACTTGTTGGGTAAGACAACATTAAGTTTTTCCTTAACAAAACAATAAAATCTTTTGTTGCATGAGACATTTATGCGAGCTATATATAAAAATGATAAAAAAAAAAATTATCATCTAGTTTTATGAAAACTAGAAATCTTATCTAGTTTTTTAAGAGATTTTTGAATAATTAGCTAATTTTGATAAAGAGAAAGTGAAAATCATTCTAAAACATTATATCCAATGGGTGTTTGTTTGATGGAAAATGGTTTTCTAGAAATCACTTTCCAAACTTTCCTGTATTTATTTGTCATTAGAAAAATTAGTCAACGGAAAACACTTTTCAATCAAAAGAAAATTGAGCTTGGTTTCCAGGAAAGTGTTTTTCTTTTATTTTGAAGTGGAAAACACTTTCCGAAAGTTGTGAAAAAATTAGAAAAGTCATATTATTTGCTGATTATATTAAATTTGATCCTCAAACTTTTGATTGTTATATATATTTTTTTTTGAATATTTTTTTTTTCAATTTCATCCACTAGAATTTAATTTTTATATTAACTTTGGTCCTCATTTTTATAATTGTTATTTGCTTTTCCTTTATTATTTTTTAATTGAAATTTTTTACCAAACGAATTCCGTCCTCATTCTTTTGATTGTTACTTATTTTATTTGAAATAACTTATGAAATGGTAATTATTATTATTTTAATTTCTTCATCTTTTAATTTTTTTATTTGTTAGATTTGATCTCTATTATTTTGATTATTATTTATTTTATTTGAAATAATTTATGAAATTATATATTTTTTTCAATTTCAATGTCATTCTTATTCAACTTTTTAATTTGTAAGATTTGTTCCTCATTATTTTAATAAACTTGAAAAAATAAAACATTAATAAGTTATTTTCCAGCTCATTTTAATTTGTAAAATTTGTTCCTCATTATTTTAATAAACTTGAAAAAAATAAAACATTAATAAGTTATTTTCCAGCTCATTTTCCATGACATAACCAAATTGATATGCGTCATGGAGATTATAATCCATCTTGTAAAGCTACAAGAAAATTCAGATGATCCAATAACAAGAGCGAGAGCGAAACAACTGCAAACGACCTTGACGAGTCAAATTGGAATGATTGAAACTGCTTCGGAGTTAAAAGCTAGCAATCTGTTCGGAATTGGTTCAAAGGTTCTTATTTGCCTACAATTGAAACTTGGACATAGGAAAAGCCCTTAATGGTTCTTTTGATGTTGAGCTACTTGAGTTTGGATTGATAATGCAAATAAGTGAAGAAATTGATGTTGTTTACGGTCAGAATAGTAGATGAATTTGAACCCGATTTTGAAGTCATCCATTGCATATGAAGACAAGACTAATATAGGTGGATTTCAAGTTCAGAACGTGATCTTTCTAGATTGTCCAACCATGATTGCATTGGACTTTTTTGCAAGAAGTTATAGTCGTTTTAAATTTGGTTTGTTTATGTTTCAATTAAGGTCAGAAAACGTGTACTAGTTAAATTCATCTAGTTACTTTGTCAAAGTCTAATTTTTGAACTTGACTTCTGTCATGTTGAATTTTCCTAACTATAAAGGGATGTTCCAATTATAAATATAGTATCAGAATATGTAATAAATACTTTTGGCCAAGATTTAAAACTTAATTCAGAGAATTAAGAATTGTTCTTTCAAATTGATTTTGTAAAGAACCCTACCTGACTTATCACTCTTCAATCACAAAGAGTGTGGCGTCAAAATCCTAGATTGATCTTTGTGGCGTCCAGATCGACTTATCAAAGTATCATTCTAGTCTATCCTCCATCTTATTTACCTTAAAATTACTATAATTCAACCTAAACACCAAAAGAAAGACAACACAACCAGACTCGTTCTTCATCCATTTTTGTTAGATTCATTGTTGTCGATTTTCAAATCATTCACGGCATATCACAAACACTAGAAAGTGTTTTCCAACTTATTTTGCATTACACTACCAAACATCGGAAAATAATTCACTTTCTTGGAATTCACTTTTCAAAAAGAAACTACTTTCCAGCAAACAAACGGGGTCTAAGTAAGTTGCTTTGTGCTTTTTTTTAATGAAACAAATATACTTATAGTGCTTCCATGCTAAAAATATACTTAAACTAAATGCTTATATTTATTATTGGAGATAAAATGTTTCTAATACCTAAGACAATGATTCGGGATCCATGCCTAACAACAGGGCTCATTCTCACTTTTAGGATATGAGTGTGAGATTCAGAAGAGTGGTAATTGGTAAATTGGGCTTGGCTAATTTTCTTTTAATTATTAAAGCTGTATTTTAAGGAACAAAATTTCATTTACATATTTTTAAAAGAAAAAAGGTTATGTTTTGGGAAAATTACCCTCAGCATCCTATAATTTTATCGAAATCGCACTTGCCTATCGAGTTTTAAAAAATTATAGTTTACATCCTAGGTTAATAAAAAAAAATTGAATCTGACAAAATGATCAAGTTACCCTCATATATATTAAATTGAAAAATCAATTATACAACACATTTGATCTTCTCTCTCTTCAATTGACAATTTCTCTCCTTTCCACACATCATTTTATATTTCCTTTTAAACAAAAATCAAACATAAAATTAAGAGAAATAGATAAGATAGTGTCATTCATCACCATCTGATGAGATTATCTTAGTTGGATGTTGTTTTATTAACAAATTTGGATCAAGCGAGAATAACAAGGGTTTTTCATATGGGTATGCTTTAGGGTTATTAATAGAGCCATTAGGGTGTCTGCAAATATTGATTTGTTTTTTCAATGTTTGTTTCTTGATTAGTTGCCTGCAAATTTTCAATTTCAAAAGAAATGAAGGAAAAAGATAAGGGAGTGTTTAGGAGTGTTTAGGAGTGTTAGAGAGGTTGCTTTTCAAAGTGTTTTTCGCTTAGAAATGCATTAAAATAATATTTTTTATTTTTATTAAAATTTATATTTGACATCAGCACATCAAAATTATTCAAAAACACTAAATTCCAAACGAGGTCTGAGTCAACATGGTGAAGCCATTGGGGTGTCTACAACTATGGATTTGATTTTTTTTTAATGTTTGTTTATTATTTGGTTATTTGTAACTTATCAATTTTAAGAGAAATGAAGGAAGAGGCTAAGTCAAAATACAACTATGGATTTGAATTTTATTTAATGTTTGTTTCTTGATTGGTTGTTTGCGGCTTTTCAATTTCTCAACTTTATTTCCAAGTAAACACATAAAACAATGGCACCCACCAAATCTAGTTACAATTCTATGTTTTTTTGTTTGTTTCTTAATTGTTTATTGTTATATATTATGTCACTATCTGGATTTTGACAAAGAGAAAATGATGAAGGTGCTGGTTAGGTTTTTTTTTAATTTGATAGCAAAGTTATAATATTTAATATAAGGGCATTTTTTCATTAAATGAAATATAATGATAATCTTGTAAATAAAAAAAATTGACTTTTTTTACCAGGATGTTAAGTGTTAACGCACATATAAAGTTCAGAATGTAAACTGTAATTTTTCAAAACTTAGTAAGTAAATATAATTTCAACCAAAATATACAAAATTAGAAGTAATTTTCTCTTATGCTTATTGTTTTTTTGGTATCAAAGCTCAACTTCTTGAGGACATGATCTTTTTAAGGATTATACCATACACGAGTTTATTATTTAGTGAAAACATGATTTTTATTTACATATTTTTCTTAGAATACAAAGTTATTACTTTTAGATGACAAAACTCAACTTCCCATGAACAAAATCCTTTTATGGATTATATCATCCACGGGTTGGTTCTTTGATAAAAAAAAAATTATTTTTACAATCTTTTTTGGTGAAAAAACCAGATTATTGTTTATTATTCTTAACAAAAACTAAATATTTAATAGACACAACTCTTTTCAGGATTATACCATCCACGGGTTGATTTGATGGAGAAAAAAGTTATGCACACATCTTTTAGATAACAAAATCATACCCGATAAAATTCGACATCTTATAATGAAAAAGTTCATATAAGCACAAGTTATGCAATAATTCCATAAGTGTCCATAGATAAGCAATTACAAATTAAAAATATTTTGATTCAACCAATCAATATGACTTTCAACGCCCAAAATCAAACATATATCATAAATTACTCAACAATATAAATAATGGCCAACGATCATTACTCATTCGCAGATCAAAATCCATCACTATGTTGAAAATAATTCTAACAATAAGTAAATCACACATTGGGTTCAAAATTGACCTTTACGAATCGCTAGGGTCAACTAAAACTGGACCAAGATGGCTAGAATGAAATGAGGCAATATTGGCATGTGAACTATCCAGATAGGTATGCTTCTATGAGGTAAGGCAATGCATGGATATGTGGGATCACTACTCCTCTTCCTTTTCTTCCTCTTAACATTGATGGTGTAGATTATCTTTATCAAAGATAAGAGATCGACGGTCGAAAAGATGGTCATTATGTTGTAGATTTTCTAGGTTGTCTTTCTTTTATGTTGTTATTGCTACTATTGCTTCTATTGTTAGTTCAATGGATATTAATGTATAAGAGAAAGGTAGTAGGTTGCTAGCGCTAGAAAGAGGTTGTCCCTTGATCACTGTTTGATTTTCCTTTTTTATAATCTTTATGTCTAAAATGGCCACTGGATTAACTTTAACTCTTCCACAATAATCCATTATTGGTAGAGATGAAGACACTGCTGCATTATTGCCCACTTTCTTCTTAAGTAAAGACACATGAAAAACAAGATGCATAAGAGATCTTTTTAGCAACTGTAATCTATAGGCTAATAGTCCAATCCTGTGTATAATTTTGTATAGACCATAAAACCTAGAATTCAACTTAATAGTCTTTCTCAATGCAACACTAGTATGCTTGTAAGGTTGAATTTTGAGCTACACCAAATCCACTACCCTAAATTCTCATTTAGTTCTTTCTTTGTCTTCAATATATTTTATTATATCACCTCTAGTTGTCTTTGCAACCATTGATCCATCTTATTCCTTCTTTGAACTACCCATTTAACTGCAACCATTATTGTATTTTTTTTTTTTATCAAATTCTCTTCTTGGTGAAGGGTATCCATATAAAGCTTGAAATGGACTCATTTTTATAATAGAATAGAAGTTGAAATTGTACCACCATTAAGCCAGAGATAACCAATGATGTCATTATTTGGATTGTACATAATCATACATTTTAAATAGTTTTTTATACACTGATCAACCCTTGTTGTTTGGCTATTAGACTATAGATGGCAAGATAAACTCATTAGTAGGTCCACCCTAACATTTTAAACAACTCCCTCCAGAATAAGCTAATAAAAACCTTATTCCTATTTATGATAATAATTGTTGGCAATCCATGAAATTTATAGAAATGATCTAGGAATATCTGAGTTACTTCTTAGACTATAAATGGGTGTGCTGGTGTAATGAAGTGTCCATACTTGGTGAATCTATCAATGATCACCAAGATTGCATCCTATTGATTTTGGCAATCTTTCTATGAAATCTATAGTTATGTATATCCATGTTCCTTCTATTATTGGTAAAGGTTGAATTAATCTAGGATAGGTTATTCTCTCCATCTTGGCATGCTTGTAAGAATTAATCTATGATAAGTATCACACACTTCCAATAACCTTTTAACTAGTGTTTTTATTTAAGCATTGACTTAAGCCTCTTGTAAGAATTATGTATTCTTGCATAATCCTAAATGTATGAATCATATACAAGACTAACCAACCATTCTCTTAAATTCCCTCCCTTGCTAATGACTATAATATTCTTATATCTCAAAATTCCTTTTGTAAAAGTATAATCTAGATAACAACTTGTATTTAGCATTTTTTAGCAATAATCTCTTGTAATTGAGGATCATTCATATAAGTTTTACCTACCTTTTTTATACTATGATGATACCACTATAGAAATAGTTATAAAGCTTTTAGAGTCCTTTTTATTTACTTTACCTTTAGCTGTTAAACTTTTTTCATTTCTTGTTCTTCTAAATAAAGCATCTATTACCACATTTTCCTTGTCTTTTTTATACTAAATTTGATAATTTAGCACGAACAATTTAGTTAAACCTTTTTTTTATATAGGAGTATGAACCTTTTATTCTAAAAAATATTTTAAACTCTTATGATTAGTTTTGGTGATGACAATCATTGATGCTTTGGACTCAATGCCTTATTAAAGAATACAAATGGCCTTTCATTATGGCTCAAGTTGCACTTAATTCTATTCAAATCAGTCTCAAACATAAAAATTATGTTGAAATTTGATAATGTTAATACCAGAACTTTATATGATGCTTCTTTTAGCTTTTCAAAAGCCTCTTGATCCCTATCACTCTAACTAAAATTTTATTTCCTTAATTGAAGTCAAGGGCTTGTTAATGATCCCAAATCCCTTGATTAATTTTTTATAATAGCCTATCAATCCTAGTAAGCCTTTAAACTCTTTAACTGAATATGGAATGGGTCATTTATTCACAACTTTTATCTTTCTTGGATTGTTAGCTACACATTTTGATGAAATTATATGCCTCAAATACCCAACCTATTGCTCATTAAAAGAACATTTTTATTGTTTTGCAAACAGTTGATTATCCTTCAATATTTTTAATACTACCTTTAAATAATTTATATGTAGATTTAAAGTATAACTATATATCAGAATATCATTAAAGAATACCAATATAAACGTTTTAAAAAATATGGTTTGAAATGTGGTTAGCGCACCACTTAAGCCAAAGGGCATTTACCTTAAACTCATAGTGCCTATAATGAGTTTTAAAAGTTATTTTCTCTATATTCTATTTATACATTATAACCTAGTGATATCTAAACCTTATATCTAACTTTGAAAAAGTATTAAGAGCCATGTAATTCATCCACCAAGTCATTAATTAGTGGAATGAGAAATTTATTCTTGGCAATCAAGTTATTAAGTTGTCTATAATCAACACAAAACCTTCAGGTTTTATCCATCTTTTTAACCAATAACATAAGAGAAGCAAATAGGTTGTAACTATGTTAAATAATCTCATTCTATAATATTTTTTCATCAACTTTTCTATATCTTCCTTGTGCATAAAGAAGCTTTTGTAAGGTCTAATATTGACTAACTTAACTCCAAGTATTAGAGGAATCCTGAGATCATGTTTCTTGTAGGTGAAAGGGTTTTGGTTTTGTAAATACTTCCTTATATTCTTATAACAAAGCTTTCACTTCTGAGTTCTATACAATATGTTTTAGTTCTTCAAATGCCTCTATGAAAAAGAATTATCCAATAAAACCATATACTTCTTGTTTCAAGCTCTTGTGTGCTTTTGATTCTATAATTGTTTGCAGTTTTACTTCTTTCATAAATCTTTTTTAATTTAATCATTCTTCCACCCTTTTTGAATCCCAACTTTGTTTTAATAAAGTCAAAACATGATTGGTGAGTAAATCCTTAACCAATCAACTCCTAATACCATATCATATCTATCAAAGAACCAATTAAACCCAAAAGCTTAAGCTATTAAGTGAGGTCTCAAGATATGATTTATATTATTCTCTAACACATTCCCTCAAGTAAAAATCTTTTGGGCTTAAAACTTACACAGGCCCACATTATACCTTGTGCTTAATTTTTATCAAATAAATAGGGATGATGAGATTCGAACTCGTGACCGTTTTGTCATCAAGGCTCTGATACCATAAGAATATTTGAAACTGTCATACATTCTGGTGGTGAGTGTTCTTGTATTTATATACATTTGTTGTTTGTATAATGTATTACAAGAGAATAATTGTCTACAAGAGAAAAGAAAGGGATTAACTACATAAGCGGGATTAGCTAAATGAGCTCCTATGATTATGGATCAACAAAATGCATATATGGAAAGTCCTAGATTAAAGTTGATGATCTTCAACAACCTTACCTAACAGTTTAAGCTTTTAGGTTAAAATGGTTCTATGATATGGTATCAGAGCTACAACCGTGAGTTAAATAATGAATGCATAAAGCATAGAGGGGGAACTCCAATATGCCAGATACTTATGTTTTGTCTAGTTTTGAAACCTAAACAACTAAAAACAAGATCTTTCATTAATTGAAGCTGAAAAGGTATTGTTAAATGACAAGAAGCAAGAGATCTTTCAACTGAAATGCAAACTCTATAGTATACAAAGAATTTGTCACATGGACAAACATCACAAACCTAGACTATAATGAACTACGCATTCAGAAGTTGACAAAAGGGGAACAGTATCAAAGTTTGCTGTCAACAAAATGGCAATGATTAAACTTACATATAAGAAGGAGAAAAGATTGTCAATTTCATACAAGCAAAAACGATCAAAACCCAAATAAAAAATGTAACAAAAGCAAGAAATAACTCATCCTTAAAACCCAGAATCAGATATACATTAAAACAAAGGGCAGTTCTTTCATTAATTCACAAAAATCAACCTTTTCCACTGTCAAGACTCCCCTCTCTCCACACCATTAACAATCAAATCACCTCTGCTATTTTTTTGGGACCAAAACCTAGCTATCACAACTAGCTACCTCTCTCACTCACCTTTGCAGCCTACCTACTCTTGGCAACCACCAAGATCGAATACCATTTATCACTACAAGCTCCATTTTTATCTTGTCCTTTCCAGTCGAGACACTTCATCTCCTCAACCCAAATAGAACATCTTTATAACCCATCATAGAATTATGAATCTCACCACCTTATTTATTTGATAAAAATTAAGCACAAGGTAATGTGAGCATGTACACGTTTCAAGTCTAAAGGGCTTTCACTTGAAGGGATGTGTTAGAGAATAATATAAATCATATCTTAGGACCTCACGTAACAGTTTAAGTTATTGGGTTGAGATAGTTCTTTGACATGGTATCAGAGCCTTAATGATCAAGCGGTCACGAGTTCAAATCTCATCATCCTCATTTATATGATAATAATTAAACACAAGGTAGTGTGGGCCCGTGCAAGTTTCAAGCCCAAATGATTTTCACTTGAGGGGGTGTGTTAGAAAATAATATAAATCACATCTTGGTATCAGAGCCTCAATTAGATTAACATCTCACGATTCTTAATGGCCTTCAATTCTTCTGATTCCTCTCTCATCCTTCTTCCCTTCAACACCATGATTCATATGGTTACAATCAAACTCTCCTCCTTCAACTATCTCTTATGGAAGAGTAAACTTTTTCCCTTTCTTGAAAGTCAAGGTCTGTTGGGTCATGTGGATGGCACCCTTGTGTCACCACCCCATTCGACCCCCCTACCTCCCAGACACCAAGCAACAATCATCTGGCATGAAAAGCAACTGACTAACACCTCATCAATCTCCTTCTCTCCTCCCTCATAAAGGAGTCAATGGTTGAAGTTATCAGCCTCTCCACATCTTGTGAGGTATAGACCGTCGTGGAAAACACCTTCAGCCACCGCTCCAAGGACCATGAAATTCATCTCAAAGATGATATATAATTGATGAAGCGTGGCACCCATCCAGTCACTACCTATGCCCATGCATTCAAAGCTTTATGTGATCAGCTTCATGCAATAGGTCGCCCAATTGATGAAATAAATAAAGTTCACTAGTTTTTTCGTGGTATTGAGCTCGATTTCTCCAATTTCTTAACTGGCCATATGGCACAAACCCTTCTCCCCTGCTTCTCTGACCTCGTCTCTGAAGTAGAGAGTTTTGAAATTTTTCAAAAATTTGTTGAGACTCTGGCGTCCTCAGTTGCAGCATTCACTGCCAACAAGACCTCTTCTCATCGTGGAGGTAGCTCCTTTCGCCACAAATGTGGTTGTGGACATGGGTCCAATAGTGACTCTCCCAGTCATGAATAGAGTCATCCCACACCAACCAAGGTCGTCGTCCACCACGCTGCCAAATCTGCCGTCTTGAAGGACACTATGCAGACCGATGTAAGTAGTGTTATGATAGGCATGAACCCACAACATACCTTGCAGAATCTGACTGGTTCTTGGATATAGAGGCTTCGGCTTACATGACTCCAGACCACTCAAATTTAGAGCAAACCACAGCCTACACGAGTAAGGATTGTGTAATTGTAGGGAATGGTGTGTCCTTACCCATTACCCACACGGGAAATCTTTCCCCTTCCTCAAATCTTCAATTGTTAAATGTTTTAGTTGTTTCTCACCTTACTAAAAAAAATTATCCATTAGTAAATTAACAAATGATTTTTCTTTATCATTTACTTTTGCTAATAATTTTTTCACTGTTCAGAATTACCAAACGGGAAAGGTGGGGGCAACTGGTAAACGTGATAGAGGCTTATATGTGCTAGAGCGCGGAAATTCTGCATTTATTTTTGTCCTTAAAAATAAATATCTTCATGCTTCATATGATTTATGGCATGCACGCCTTGAACATGTGAATCATTCTGTTTTTTCTTTATTAAATAAAAAAGGACAACTTTATCCTTGTTGTCATCTCCTAAGTTATGTGATACATGTCAACTTATGAAAAATCATCGTTTGCCTTATTTTCATAATGAACATAGGTCGCCAAATGTGTTAGATCTAATTCATTATGATATATGGGGTCCTTCACCCGTAAAATCTAATTTGGTTCATAACTACTATGTTTTATTTATTGATGATTATTCTCGCCTTACTTGGCTTTATCCTTTGAAATTGAAATCTGACTTCTATGCTACCTTTATTCAATTTCAAAAATTTATTGAAAATCAATATTCTTCTCGCATCAAAATTTTTCAAAGTGATAGTGGTGCAGAATTTACTAGCAACTGCTTTAAAACTCATCTTCGTACCTCGGGCATTCATCATCAACTATCTTGCCCATACACTCCTGCCTAAAATGGTCACACTGAAAGACAACATCGTCATGTGACTGAAACTGGTTTGGCGCTACTTTTCATTCTCACACTTCTCCTCGCTTCTAGGTTGACGCCTTTAACATTGCCGCTTACATCATCAACTGATTGCCCACACCACTTCTCGGAGGTAAGTCCCCTTTTGAACTTCTATAAGGTTCTCCTCCCAAATATGAAAACTTTCATCCTTTTGGTTGTCATGTTTATCCATGTTTACGTGATTATATGCCTAATCAATTTTCCCCTCGAAGTATTCGTTGCATTTTAATGGGATACATGACTTTTTATAAAGGGTTTTGTTGTCTTGACCCCTCTACATCTAGGATATATATCACTCGACATGCTCAATTTGATGAAAATTACCTTCTCATTTTAGGTACCTCTCAGGCTCAACCCATATCTTCCCTCCAATTTTCCAATTTTTTTAAGCTCCAACCCTGTTTCTCATAAGAGAGCCAAACATGTTGAGTTAGATTACCACTTTTTTCATGTACTTGATATCGCTGGTAAACTTCGCACACAGTATGTTCCTTCTCACTTACAAGTTGTTGATATCTTAACCAAAAATATGCCTAGACCTCTCTTTTAATTTTTCCGATTCAAGCTCCATATCAGTCCCAACCCGACATTCTGCTTGCAAGGGATGTTGAAGATCATCAGCTTTAATCTAGGACTTTTCTTATATGCATTTTGTTGATCCACAATTATAGGAGCTCATTTAGCTAATCCCGCGAATTTATCTAATCCTTTCCTTTTCTCTTGTAAACAATTATTCTCTTGTAATACATTTGTAGGCCACAAGTGCCACCTCAACATAATGGCTTCCTTACAAGATGGTGTGTATATTGCACGTGCCAAACAATTTTTCTCCTTATCCTTTTATTCCATTTCAATTTAATCCCATACTTTATATAGTTTTTTATTTGATCCCTAATTCTTTAATAACTCATCAACTTAGTCCCATATTTCATCGTACTTGAGTCTAATTAAGGCCCAATTAAAGCCCAACTAGGGAGAAAATAAGGGATGAGAAAAGAAATAGGCATATTGTCAACCAAGTTACCTTATTGTGGTTATGTCCATGACCTGGATCATGAATTTCACAGGTTAACCCAAGTTGACTTAGGTCAAAGTAATATGGAATTTTTAAAGAATTTTGTTCCCCAATCTTTTATATCTTTTTAATTTAGTCCTATATTTCATCCAACCCAAGGCCAATTAAGACCCACACAAGGTCTAACTGGGGAGAAAATAAGGGAAGGAGAACAAGAAAAAAAAAAGAATTTCCAATTAGGTTGCTCATTATGGTCGTATCCATTGTCATGGGACGACGTCGGGCTGGCGCGCTGAAATGGTATTGTTGGGAAGGAGAGGGTTTTGGATTTAATCATAAATTTATGATTAAGGTTCAGAAGTCGTCACCTAGTATTATGGTTACTAGGAACCCTATGGTCTATGAGAGTTTGGGTAAAGGACTGGTTGTGTAAAGAAAAGATATATCACCCCTAGTGCACCATACCTAATGTAAGTTGCATTGTTGTTAGATTGTTTTTCTATGTCAAATTTTTATTTGTTGGTCTCGTCTACAGTTCAAGGTAGATCTCTCTTCGTGAGAGAGTCTCTATCTTATCGGTTTAAATCATAATCATTCTAAAGTCTGAATTTTAGCATCGCATTTATTTTGCATCTTTAATACCTGAAGGTGTACTGTACTATGTAGTTTTACACCCCCAACTATTAAAATCTACATCTAAACCCTAATATAAAATGAACAAAATGATTGATGAAGGGTTTTTGAAATTTTGGTCGAATCCTAATGAATAATCATAAACTAGTTATGATATCCATTTTTTGTATTTTTTTAAAATATGAGACAACTGCTTTTTTATTTTTTTATAAAAACATGCTTGGAAAACCTTTAGGATTTAGCTGTATGCTTGAAAACAAAATATTTTTTATTTTTGTTTGTTTTTTGAAAGAGGAAACTAATTAAAAAAAAAGTTTTGATATGTTTTTGGATTTTTAAAAAAAAAATTAGAAACATTTTCAAGGAAATCGGGTATTTTAATACCAAATCTATATCTTACAGTGTAAATATACAGCATGATATTATGCAAAATTGGTAGAAAAACATACGAGAAAATCATAATTTTTCTTAAAAGACTTTTGATTTTTTTAAAATTTTCTGTTTTTTTATTATATAATATTATAATATTAATATTATATTATTATTAAATACATGGGTTGGGTCGGTCCAGCTATACGGAGTGAGCCGAGTCTGGTTGGGCTGAATTGGCCCAAAAGTGTTAGGTCGATTTTGGCCCAAAAAGGGGTTGGGCCGATGTCAGCCTAAAAAAGGTTGGGTCGATGTCAGCCTAACATATCTGTCCTTTTTTTGGGTTTGGACTGGACCTGGCCTAGCCATTTGGGCTGGGCTTACACGGGTCCAACCCAAACTCAAGGGGGTTTAATTATTCCCCCTTACATGTAGAACAAATTATTGTTCTGCATACAGGAGACAATGGTGGGGGGGCGAAAAAAAAGGAGGAGGAGGAAGGAGAAGAAGGAGCTCACCTGACTCAGGGGTCGTGATTGTTGTCATTGGTATGGTTGAGGATGGTGGAAGGGTTAATGGCTCACGGCAGTGCTAAGGTAGTGGCTAGGTTCTTAGGGGCAGGAAGAAGAAGTATGCGTTGGAAAGGGAGAAGGAAAGATTGGCAGCAATGGTTCCTGTCTCCGGTGAAGGGATGGGTTAGCAGACAAGGTTAAGTCGCCTTCGATCACAGCGTGGGTGAAGGTTGTGGTGGTTGAACATGCAGTGGAGAGAGAAATGAGGAAGAAACTGATAGCTGAAAAATTAGGGGGTGATTTGTTGCCAACTTTAGACCCAAATATCCTCCTCCTCAAGCCATAAAATCCACCCTTATTTATAGGGGTGGAAGAGGGACATTTTCTCTTTATTGGTGTCAAATATTGACCATTGATTCTACCCAGAATGATCTCAATCATTAATTCAAAGTTGCCATTATAAACTATCAAAATTGGTTGTTAAAGGCTGGTCAAGTTGGCCACTTTGGGGCAGTGCCTCAGTGACTATAGGGACAATTGGTCGGCGTGACCTACTCTAAGGTGTAGTAAAAGTTAGACCATCATGGTGGTGTATAGTTTGTCCGGTTTGATTGAGAGGTGAAGCATTAAATGCCCCTTAAAAGTATCCACTCAGGCAGCTTTTTCGGGTCAAAAAAAGAAGATAATGAACAGTAACCAGATAACGCGTCGTCTATTTTTTATTATTATTAAAAAAGGGCTCTATTTTGGACCTTAAATTAGATATTTTGGCCAAAATTCAATTTGATCCAATGTCTTTTAATTACTTTCAATCACCCCTAATTAACCTTAAACTTTTGATTTAATGCAATTTTGCCCCTACCGAATTACAATATCAGCCCCAAATTTTAGTGCCTATTTGATATTAGTCCATAGTCTTAGATTTATAAAATTTGACTCTCACTTGACCATTAAACTTTTAATTTTCTTCAATTTCACCCTTGATTTCAATCAATTGAGTCCTCAAAGTTCGGCG
>Ga0307517_10008721_pt1 | contig 14508 bp, 14 predicted proteins | sample 23_EM_MG_FD_194515 | JGI IMG/M metagenome (GOLD analysis project Ga0307517, IMG submission 194515) | Populus trichocarpa ectomycorrhiza microbial communities from riparian zone in the Pacific Northwest, United States - 23_EM | ecosystem: Host-associated > Plants > Roots > Unclassified | place... | reverse complement strand
TTGACGTAATATTCAGTTGTTCTACAAAACTCGACTTCATCATGTTCCGCATAAACAGGAACGCGGCCAGTATCATCCCAATTTCAATGGCAATCGTGAGGTCTATTAATACAGTTAAAAAGAACGTGGTTAATAATACAGCGGCATCGCTTTTTGATACCTTAATGATCGAAATGAAATTTTGCCACTCGCTCATATTATAAGCTACTATGATCAGCACGCCGGCAAGTGTGGCCATAGGAATATAAGCAGCCCACTTCCCTACAAAAAGCAGGATCGCAAATAGAACCAAAGCATGAATCATTCCGGCAACAGGTGTGCGTCCGCCGTTTTTGATATTGGTAGCAGTGCGTGCTATGGCCCCGGTTGCAGGGATTCCCCCAAAAATTGAGGAGCAGATATTGGCGATACCCTGAGCAATCAGCTCTGTGTTTGAGCGGTGGTTTCCGCCCATCATGCCATCCGCCACTACTGCTGATAATAAGGATTCGATACCGCCAAGCAGGGCTATGGTAAACGCGGGCTTGATGAGTTGCTGGATCACCAGCCAGCTTATGCCTGGTATAACCGGCGTGGGCAAAGCAGAAGGTATAGCCCCGAAACGGCTGCCTATGGTTTCGACGGGTAATTTGAAAAAATAGACTACCAGGGTAGTAACAAGAATGGCGACCAGGGAGCCGGGAATTTTATGCGTGACTTTGGGCCACAGCAATATAATGCCAAGTGTTGCTGCACCGATAATTATCGCATAAATATTCACTGATGAAATATTATGACTGTAGGCTATCCATTTGTTAATAAAATCCGCGGGTACGCTACCCATTTTCAGCCCAAAGAAATCTTTCATTTGGGATGAGAATATAATCAACGCAATGCCGGTTGTAAAGCCAACGATTAAAGGATGCGGAATAAATTTAATAATGCTACCTAATTTGGCAATACCCATTATAATGAGCAGTAAACCCGCAATGAAGGTAGCTACGATTAGTCCATTAACACCAAACTGCTGAACAATGCCATATACGATCACTATGAATGCGCCTGTCGGACCGCCAATTTGTACACGGCTGCCTCCTAAAGCCGATATTACAAAACCTGCAATTATGGCTGTAAAAAGACCCTTTTCGGGCGATACGCCCGAGGCAATGGCAAAAGCAATAGCTAACGGCAAAGCAACAATGCCCACAATTATACCGGCTATAGCATCTTTATAGAACTTTGCCCAGGTATAATCTTTAAGGGTATCGATTATTTTAGGCCTGAATATGCTGCCCTGGTGCATTTGTGAATAGAGGGTTAAATATGCCGCTTAGAATGAATGGCATAAGTTACAAAATAAATTGGAGCCTGCCCGGATTAATTGCCCTAGTAGAATAACAAATATTTCATACAACCGCATCAACTACAACTGCATAAGTTTGTTATATCTAAACATCAATAACCTGATAAAAAAATGGAAAAAATAGCAATATTGGCCTGGCTGCAGGCAAAGCCCGGTATGGAACAGGAATTAGCCGACTTTTTGAAAAGCGCATTGCCTTTGGCCGAGGCAGAAACAGGCACCGTTAGCTGGTATGCCTGGCAGATAGATGATTCGATATTTGGTATTTTTGATACGTTTGAAGCCGAAGAGGGCAGGGAAGCGCATTTAAACGGAAAAATAGCCGCCGCATTAATGGCCAATGCCGACCGGCTGCTCGCCAAACCACCGGTTATTGAAAAGCTAGATATTCTTGCAGCAAAGTAATAATTGATATGATCAAAGCGGAGCCGGGCCTTATTACCAGGCTTTTTTATTTTGTCAAAACACCAGATCATAAGGAAGTAAAAATTATATTTGATTTCCATCAATTATAAAACCTCATTATGATTCAAAGAAAAGTTATTGCGTGGTCGATAATAACCGCACTGGGCGGATTCCTTTTTGGCTTTGATACAGCTGTGATCTCAGGCGCGGAACAGGCTATTCAGAAATATTGGAGCCTTACCGATCTGCAACACGGTTTTACTATCTCTATCGCGCTGATCGGTACCGTAACCGGTGCGCTTTTTGGCCGGATACCTGCCGATAGCCTGGGCCGGAAAAAGTCATTGATCATTATTGCATTTATATTCTTGTTTGCCTCGCTGGGTACAGCAGTTGCAACCAATTGGTACGTGTTTGTTATACTTCGCTTTCTCGGTGGCTTAGGAGTAGGGGTGTCATCTGTGATTGCACCGATCTACATCTCCGAAATTGCACCTGCCAAAGCAAGGGGCAGGCTGGTGATACTTTTCCAGTTCAACATTGTTTTCGGAATATTGATATCATACCTTTCAAATTACGTGATCGGGCTGATGTTCCAGGATTCGTGGCGGTTAATGCTTGGCATAATGGCTGTTCCATCCTTTATATTTTTAGTGCTGCTCAGGTTTGTGCCCGAAAGCCCGCGCTGGCTTATCCTCCACAAATCGCAAAATGACGAAGCCAGGGAAACTTTGCGAATTATTAACCCTGATACGTACGAGGAAGAGATGCAAAGTATTATCGACTCAAAAAATGAAGAGGTTACCGATGTAAATGCAGAAGGCCTGTTTAACCCCCGGTACCGCTTTCCCGTTATGCTGGCGGTATTGTTCGCATTTTTTAACCAGGTATCAGGCATTAATGCTATCATCTATTATGCGCCCCGTATTTTTACTGCAGCTGGGCTTGCAAAAAGTTCGTCTTTACTATCTACAGCAGGTATTGGATTGGTTAACCTGATCTTCACCATGATCGCCATCGGATTTATTGACAAAATAGGCCGTAAGAAATTAATGCTGATCGGCTCGTTTGGCCTTATTGTTACGTTGGGACTGGTATCCTATTCTTTCCTCGGAAAGAACTCCGGTACTATGGTGGCCATTTACCTGATGGTTTATATCGGATTTTTCGCTTTCTCGCAAGGGGCGGTTATCTGGGTATTCATTTCAGAGATATTCCCCAACCAGGTGCGGGCAAAGGGGCAAACGCTTGGCAGCAGTACACACTGGGTAATGGCCACTTTAATAGCTTTCTCATTCCCATATATCACCGGGAAAATAGGCGAAAGCTGGACATTTCTTTTTTTTACCGGGATGATGGTATTGCAATTAATATTTGTCTTAAAAGTAATGCCCGAGACCAAGGGAAAATCATTGGAGCAAATAGAACGTACTTTAACAATGCATTAAAACAAACAAGCCGGGCTCCTCAAGCCCGGCTTCACATCAGTTTAGTCAATTTAGGTTTTATACGAGGTTCTTTTTGATATAAGTAATACTTTGTGTAATACTGTCAAATGGGTCGCCAGGACAGATATCCTGCTCTACAAAAAAGTATTTTAATCCTGCTTTATTTGCATGGGCGAATATCTTTTTAAAGTCGATAATACCGTTACCTACTTCTGTAAACATCTTCTTTTCGGTTTTATCCATATCCTTTGCATGCCATAAAGGGAAACGGCCCGGATGTTTTTCAATGAGTGCAATTGGATCCTGGTTGGCTTTGGTGAGCCAGTAAAGATCGATTTCCATTTTTACCAGATTCTTATCAGTATTTTCCAACAGTATCTCGTACGGATATTTTCCGTTCTCCTGTATAAATTCAAAATCGTGGTTGTGATAACAAAACTGTATGCCTGCTTTCTTACAGGCTTCGCCGGCTTTATTAAAGTCTTCTGCCAGTTTCTTATAGTGATCAAGGTTACCGCGTTCAGATGGTGCCAGCCATGCGCAAACCATGTACTTTTGGCCAACAGATGCCGCATCTTCTACAGCTTTGTCCCAATCATTTAATATGGTGCCCTTGCCTTTGCTGGCCTCACCTAAAAGGTAGTGGCTGCTTGGCATGATCAGGTTATTTTGTTTTAAAAGAGCGGCAAAAGCTTGCGGATCAAGTCCATAATATTTACCATCGCCATAGCTGGCTTCAACCGATGTATAACCTATCTGCGCCACTTTTGCTAATGTGCCAGGCACGTCTTTGGCCATCGCATTGCGAACGGTGTACAATTGCAGGCCGATATATTTTTTATCGTAAGCGAATAAATTAGGGGCAACCAACATTCCGGCTGACAGCACGGCTGTAGTTTTCAAAAATGAACGTCTGGAAGTCATTGTTTAGTTTTTAATTGGTCTATGTGTAAAATTAACACAATAACTTATTTATGACTAATTTTTTTTAAATAAGTTTAAAACCGGCCTGAAAATGGGTTTGAAAAAGTTAAAAATACTGAGCCCACGTAATTAGTGGTAAATGTTTATATCTTCGTTAAACCCTAATTACCAGCACAATGAATGCAAGCCTTTCGGTAACTCCAAAATACCGTATTGAATCTATTGATATACTAAGAGGTGTAGTAATGCTGATTATGGCAATAGATCATGTAAGGGACTTTTTTCATTATGGGCACCCGGAACCGAATGACCTGGCGATAACTACACCGCTATTGTTTTTCACCCGTTTCATTACGCATTTTTGTGCGCCCACGTTCGTCCTGCTTACCGGTGTATCAGCATACCTTGCCGGGACGCGCAGGACAGAGAACCAGTTGAGCCTATTTCTGATCAAACGTGGCTTATGGCTAATAATGATTGAATTGGTCGTTATCACCTTTGCAATAACGCTTAATCCTTTTTATTCGGTGCTAATATTACAGGTGATATGGGCCATTGGCGGAAGCATGATCATTTTAGGAGTGTTGGTAGCATTAAGGGCGTCATGGAAGGTAATTGGCTTTATCGGACTAATAATATTTTTTGGGCACAATATATTCGATGTTTTAAAACCCCATGCTATTACAGATACTTTTTTGGGCAAATTACTTTTAACTACTAGCCGCGGACCTGCAGGTTTTTGGCCGCTTGGTAAGGGCCACGGCCTGGCGATGGCCTATGCACTTTTGCCGTGGACCGGAATGATGCTGATAGGTTATGCTTTCGGATCGCTGTATAAAAAAACATTTGATGTGGTTAAAAGAAGGAAAATACTGTTGTATTCGGGTTTATCGCTGATTGTTTTTTTCCTTGTTTTCCGGTATTTCAACATTTATGGTGATCCTTCACCATGGTCAGTTCAAAAAACTACGGCTTTGAGTATTATATCATTTTTTAACGTTACCAAGTACCCGTGTTCGCTCTTATACCTGAGCATAACACTCGGACCTGCACTTATGATATTGTCGGTAACGGAAAAGATATCTAATAAACTTACTGCTATATTGATCGTATATGGGAATGTGCCGTTCTTTTATTATTTATGCCATTGGTACCTGATAAAGGCCCTCAATATTATTGCTTTCTATGCATCCGGCTTTAATAACAGCCAGATAGTGAATCCGCATCGGCGAAATTATTTTCAGCCGGATGACTTCGGGTTTAATCTTTTTGGCGTTTATGTGGTATGGCTTGTGATCATAATCATATTATATTTCCCTTGCCGCTGGTATAGTAAATACAAAAGCACACATCAGCAATGGTGGCTTAGTTATTTATAGAACTTTAAGGGGATGATCTGCAACTATTTTATATTCATAACCTTAGGTTGAGTGAATCTTTTTTTATATTCGCTATCATAACTCAATCCTTCACAATGACAACAACTACTTTGCCTGCGCCAAAATACCGTATTGAATCTATAGATATATTACGCGGTGCAGTGATGCTGATCATGGCTATAGATCATGTCCGTGATTTTTTTCATTATGGACACCCTGAACCAACCGACCTGGCTGTGACAACACCTATTTTGTTCTTCACGCGATGGATCACTCATTTTTGCGCCCCCTCGTTTGTTTTTCTCAGCGGTATGTCGGCTTACCTCGCTGGTACACGCCGGATAAGGAGTCAGTTGAGTATGTTTTTGATCAAGCGGGGTTTATGGCTGCTCGTGGTTGAAGTGGTAGTAATCACCTTTGCCATAACACTTAACCCGTTTTATAACGTTTTAATTTTGCAAGTGATATGGGCGATAGGAGGGAGTATGATCCTGTTAGGTTTGTTGATATGGGCACGGGCATCATTAACGTTCATTGGTATCATAGGCGCAATTATATTCTTTAGCCATAACATATTTGACATGGTAAACCCCGGACCGATTGCCCATACAGTTATTTGGCGATTGCTTGTCTCAGGACATGGATTTGGCGATGTTATAGCTCTTGGAGGTAACCATTTTATAATGACTGCTTATGCACTTCTGCCCTGGACAGGCACGATGTTCCTCGGCTATGTTTTCGGATCGCTTTATAAAAGCAAGGTTGATGGCGTCAAAAGGAAGAAAACATTGCTGTACTCCGGGCTATTGATGCTGTTAATTTTTGTTGTGCTAAGGTATTTCAATATTTATGGTGACCCAGCTCCCTGGTCAGTTCAAAAAACTACTGCTTTAAGCATTATATCCTTTTTTAATGTTACCAAATATCCCTGTTCCTTACTATACCTATGTATGACGATAGGTGCCTCATTGGTGATACTTGCATTGACAGAAAATATCAGAAATAAATTCACGGCCTTCCTGATCATATACGGGAATGTGCCATTTTTCTACTACGTATGTCATTGGTACCTGGTCAAGATATTTAATATTGTTTTGTTTTTTGCATGGGGTTATAATTCCAGCCAGATCGTCAATCCACAACAACCCATACTTTTTCAGCCCGATGGCTTTGGGGTAAGCTTGTTAGGGGTGTATGGGATATGGATAATCGTGATCTTTATATTGTATTTCCCTTGCCGCTGGTACAGCAAATACAAGAAAACCCATGACCAGTGGTGGCTGAGTTATTTGTAAGGTTCCCTGTCCGCTTTGATATTGACTCACCCGGTCATTCCGCCTCTTGGCGGATCGACCACCCTCTCTGCTGTGCAAAGAGGGTTTTGTTTTTTGATCTCCCCTCTTTGCACAGCAGAGAGGGGCAGAGGGTGAGTCAAATATGGGAGTGGTTATAAATACTGCTCCACCGCCTTCGTCAACTGCGCGGCCGGCATCACACCGCTCTGCCTCCATTTGGTTTCACCTTTTTTGAATAGCATCAGGGTGGGTACGCTGTTGATATTGTAGGCACGGGCGGCTGAGGGGTTCTTGTCGATATCTATTTTGATGATGGTGAGCTTATCGCCCAGTTTATCTTTTACCTCTTTTAATATTGGCGGCATCATTTTACATGGTCCGCACCACTCGGCCGAAAAATCGATCAGTACCGGTTTTTCAGCATTTATTATCTCCTGGAAATTTGCCATTTTTTATTAACAGTTGTAAAGTTGGAAGGTTGTAAAGTTTTAATGTTATTTTTTCTTTTGTCAGCAATGTATTCAACTTTTAAACCTTCCAACATTTCAATGATTTTACTTCACTTCCATTGGACGATCTGTTGATTTCAGGTAACCGTTATCCGATAGCCAATCTGCTAAACGTTGCGGCCAGGTGTTGATGGTCTTTAATCGTGAACGGTTGCCCATATTAAAACCGTGGTCGCCTTTGGTATACAAGTGAACCTCCACAGGTACTTTGGCTTTTCTATAAGCTTCCAGCAGTCTGACAACAGATGGCGAACAGCAGGCGTCATCATTGGCTGCCAGTAAAAACGCAGGTGGCGAGTCAGCAGGGATATTATCCGGGATATTCAGCGGACCGGGATATATCTGGATCAGGAAATTTGGCTTGGCGCTTTGTTTATCAATCGCATCATTACTTGCAGAGTTGGGTTCAAATGCAACCATATCTACTACTTCGCCGCCTGCCGAGAAGCCCATCATGCCGATCTTATTGGGATCGATACCAAACTCAGCGGCACGGCTGCGCACCAGTCGCATAGCGCGGCAGCCATCTTCTTTGGCGTTGATTTCAATTTTATAAGGTGAATTCGTGTCACGGCCTAGGCGATACTTCAACACAAACACAGCCACACCCATATCGCTTAAAAATTTACCCGGTTCCATTCCTTCAGCATTAAAAACCAATAGCCTGTGACCACCGCCGGGACAGATCACTACGGCCGATCCGGTTGCCTTGTCTTTTGGGGGCAGGAATACGGTAAGGGTAGGGTTATTGATGTTTTTTACCCAATAGTCTTTAGCCTGTTCGGGGACATCGCGTAGCTTCTCGAAGCCGGGAGCGCCCTTTTCCCACAAGGGGATTACAAATTGTTTGGTTTGGGCCGATGCAATGACCGGCAGTAAGCAAAGGAGGAAGGTTAGTTTTTTAAGCATATCAGTTTTGTCATGCTGAACGATAGTGAAGCATCTATCTATTCAGCGGTTAAATAAATATATTAAGTTCCAAAAGAAATTCGTCGTTAGATTCTTCGCTGTTGCTCAGAATGACAATCCAAGTTAAAACTATTTCCCCATCATCCCCGGATCAAAGATGCTTTTGTCTATCGGTCCGCCGGGTGTTACATCGTGGTAGGTTTCTACCTGCAAAAGTTTGTCGTTGATATAAAAGCTGCATTTGGTTTCGCTCCAGGCATTTTTTAGTGCGATATGACGTTCAAAAAAGCCTTCTTCTTTACTGTTGTCATCATATTTAATAAAACGTACCGGCACCATTTTGTCCTGGTCTATCCACAATTGGTTTACTTTTTCATCGTCTTTGTCGGCGCCTATTACATACACCGCTTTACCTTTCCAGGTTGATGTATGGAATTTGGAGAGATCGTAATGTAAGGCTTTAAAATGAGCAAGTACTTCATCAAAAGGCACAAAGTATAGTCCACCTAAAAAGAAGATCAGCTCATTTTCGCCTTTTAGCGACCTGGTTATTTTGTTATCGTGGAACACATAGGTCGAATCTTTCCTGAAAATAATACCATTACCGCTTTTTGTCCCGCCAATGTCTATCCTGAGCATATCGGGATAAGCAATACGCTCGTACCATGTATCTGATTTTACCAGGCTATCCTTATTATACCTTTCGGTAGTTTGGTTAAATGATAAACTGCTGTGCCATTTACCATGATAACGGGCATACATCTTTTGCAGCAATTCGGTCGAGTTAAGTTCCTTTTGCGATGAAAAAGGCAGGAAGAAAAGCAGGATGACTGAGAATATCTTCATGAACTAAACTCCTCATAAGCAGCGGTTAATCCGTGGTCAATGCCATCGCCCTGCCAGTCGGTTATGCCGGGGACTGATTTTGCCTGTAATATTTCTTCTTTACTTTTTCCGGCTTTAATGCTTGTTTGAACAAAATCAGCCAATTTCTCCATAAAGTTTTGCATGGCCTTTAGGTCTTCCATCGAGCCGGTCACTTTCAACGGGTCATAAGCATGTCCGAACACAAAAATGGTATCCTTGCTGAATGTTTTTTGAGCCTTTTCTAAAATTACGGGCCAGTTTTTTACAGATGCACCTGCGCTGCGATCGATAAAAGGGTAACGGCGGTTAAACATCAGGTCGCCCATATGCACCACATTAGCATGTTCAAAATGGATCATGCTGTCGCCATTGGTATGGCCGGGGCCGAAGTAATAGGCTCGGATGCTTTCGTCGCCCACTTTGATTTTACAGGAATCGGTATAGGTGGTATCGGGATATAGCTGTTGATCTTCCTTCTTTTGTGCTACGGCAGAGTTCTTTTGATTGGTTAGCGAATTGGCATGTGCGGCCACGTTCTTAACCAAGCCCTTGAAAGCGATATTTCCGCTGGTATGGTCGCCGTGGTGGTGAGTGTTGATGAGCCACTGAAAAGGCTTGTCTGATTGCTCTTTCAATTTTGCTATCACGTGATTGGCTTGTTCCGGGAACTCTGCATCAACAACAACAATACCTTCTTTATTGGTTAACCAGGCTATGGTGCCACCTTTTTCGGCAAACATGCCTACGTTACCGCGTAACGGTTTGAATTGTACCGGGTCGTCGAAAAAGGAAGAAGCAAAACTTTTTTTACCGAGCAGGGTAAAAGCTCCTGCCGCTACGGCAGTATTCAACAAAAAACTACGGCGTTGCATGGCTGATGATTTTTGATTTGAAGTTAGGGAAATTTGTATACTCAATAACGTATTAACTGCAAAAAATTTGAAAGGTTGCTTACGTAGAGACGCAATGCATTGCGTCTCTACACGGAAATAATTCACCACAATCAAAATCTGATTATCTTTAGCGCTTTCTTCCGGGCATTAGAATGAACGAACAAAATACCGCTACTAACTTCAAATGGCTATACATCTTTATTGCGATTGCTGTTTTTGTGAACTTCAGCGGGATATTCATCACCATCATCGGGCCCGATGGAACGTTGTATGCCACCATCGCCAAAACCATGGTGCTAAAGCACGATTACATCAACCTGTATGCGCAGGGGGCCGACTGGCTGGATAAGCCGCATTTTCCATTTTGGGTTACTGCTCTGTCGTTCAATCTGTTTGGCTTTACTACCTGGGCGTATAAGCTGCCAGGGATATTGTTTATGATGATGGGCGTATGGTATACCTACCTGTTCGCTAAAAACCTGTATAATAAAGAGGTGGCCTTATGGTCGGCATTGATACTGCTTACAGCACAGCATATTGTTATTTCTGATTACGATGTACGCGCTGAACCTTATTTAACCGGGCTGGTAATCGCATCTGTTTATCATTTGTATAAGGCCTATAGTCAAAACAACTTCTGGCATTTGCTGGCCGGGTGCGTTTTTGCCGCTTGCTCGGTGATGACCAAAGGGATGTTTGCGCTGATACCGATTGGAGGGGCAATAGCCGGGCATTTCATCATCACGAAACAATGGAAGCAGTTGTTTAGCTGGCGATCGCTTTTGGCTATTGTGTTGACCATGGTCTTTACCCTGCCAGAATTATATTGCTTACATGAACAGTTCGATCTGCATCCGGACAAGGTGGTTTTTGGGGACCAGGGAGTTTCAGGTATCCGTTTTTTTTACTGGGACAGCCAGTTTGGACGATTCTTTAATACAGGCCCAATTAAAGGCCATGGAGATCCAAGTTTTTTCATCCATACTACTTTGTGGGCGTTTTTGCCCTGGTCGCTTTTGCTATTTACGGCCATATTCCAGTTTATCCGCAAAGGCATCAAAAATGTACAAAACGAAGAATGGTATTGCATCTGCGGGTCGCTGCTTACCTTCCTGGTATTTTCGGCATCGCAATTCCAGTTGCCGCATTACCTGAATATCGTATTCCCGTTTTTTGCCATCATTACTGCGCAATACCTGTACCGGCTCCATTCTAAAAAAAGCATCCGCGCGGTGGTCATTACCCAGGCTATTGTTATTGGTTTATTATTTGTGCTGACCGTGGCGCTAAATGACTTTTTCAAGCCGGAGGCTTATAACCGGGTGGTTGATCTCGTTCTGTTTGCTTTATTTGGGTTATGGCTGGTTTTGCCAATAGAAATTACGGACAATACACTTTGGCGGATAGGTTTCAGGACATTGCTGGCATCTTTTATTGTGAACTTGTATCTCAACTTTGCATTTTATCCATCCTTACTGCACTACCAGGCGCTGACGCAGGCTGCCTTTTATATCAACGAAAATAATCCAGACAAGCTACCCGTGGTGCAAAGCGGTGATGTGCCTTTTGCGATGGAGTTTTATCTCGATCAACCTTTGATCAATATTGCACCGGATGGGAGCGGACCTGCACCTCACAAGCCTTATTTGTTGTTTGCACAAACGGACATTATCAACGGACTAAAAGCAAAAGGCTGGCAGATGCAGCCTGTAAAAACCTTTGAACGGTATTGGATATCACGGCTTAAGCCGGGGTTTTTAAATAAGAAAACGCGGAGTAAGGGGCTTACTTATAGCGAGTTGGTGATAGTGAAATGATGGGAGGGTGTCATGCTGATCCGTCAATATCCGGAGAAGCATGGTGGTGATGGCCTTTACGCACTATCCTTCGACAGGCTCAGGATGACACCCTATTTGTCTTAATACTGATGAAACGCCTGCGATACAAAGGCCAGTACCTCAGGCAACGATTCGCGCCAATAGGTCCAGGTGTGGCCGCCGTCGCGGATGCGGAACTCATGAGGGATATCCTTTTTACGCATAGCAATGTGTACCAGGCAATTCCCTTCATATAAAAAATCATCATCGCCATCATCAATATACCAGCGCACCGCCTTTTTTTGGTCGTCGGGCATGTTATTTATTAGAGCAAGCACGCTATGGCGGTTATAATAATTGGTAACTACCGAGTCAGCAATAGTTGGATTGTTCCTGATCAATTGCTTTTTTGCATCATCGACCGTCATCGGACCGGTGGATGCACTTAACGGGCATGCCGAAGAAAACATTTCGGGATGATGGAGGGCGTAAACAAAGCTGCCACCGCCGCCCATTGACAGGCCGGCTACCGCGCGGTAATGCTTGTCACTTTTTATGCGGTACTTCTTTTCTACAAAAGGCACAAGTTCTTTGAAAAAGAAATCTTCGTAGTTCCAATCGCCCTTAGGATCATTAAAATATCCGCGGCGTCCGGTATTGGCATCGGGCATAATGATGATCATCGGCGTGGCGGAGCCATCTTTAATGGCCTTATCTGCAATATTCAATACCTCACCAAATTGCACCCAGCCGGTTTGGTCGTCGCCCGAGCCATGCAGCAGGTAAAGTACCGGATAGCTCCTGTCTGATGTTTCATAATCAGGTGGCAGATAAACCGCGTATTTGCGTTCGCCTTTTAAAATTTTGCTCGGCAGACTAAGATTATCATATACCTTACCTGATTGTGCAAACACGTTGACGAAGGTTAATAAAAGTAAAGCAAAAATGCACAGGTTGACTTTTTTCATAAATGAAGGTTTAATAAATGGAGACGAAGTAAATTTAGAATTAAAACGTTGCTATCAAAATACTGTAATAATTATTTTACCGCCATTGTATCAATCCGTTGCGAGCCATCGTAATGCTAATTATTGAGTGAGATAGTTTTAATTAACCCACAAAACCTAATCCTATGAAACGCATTCATCTGCTGCCTGGCCTTCTGCTTTTAGTTATTTTGATAGCATCATGCGGCAAGCGCCTTGTAAAACCTAACCTTGGGACTGGTATCAACCTGGACCTAAACGCCACAGAACAACAGAACGCCGCAGCAGATAATGCGTTTACTTTTAACTTATTTAAAACAATACAGGCAACCAACACCAGCAACGTTAACCTGTTTACGTCGCCCCTGAGTGTGAGCATGGCCCTGGGGATGACAAGCAATGGCGCCAAAGGTGCTACGCTGGAGGCGATCAACAATACACTTGGCTTTGGCGGATTTACCCAGGATGAAGTGAACGGTTATTTTAATAAGCTGATCACCGAACTGCCTAAAGTCGACCCAAATACAACGCTGAATATTGCCAATTCAATTTGGTACAGGCAGGGGTTTAGCGTATTGCCGCAGTTTATATCAACCGATAGTAACTATTTCCACGCAAAGATAGAGGCACTGAATTTTAATAACCCATCATCAACAGCTACCATCAATAATTGGGTAAATGATCAAACCCATGGGAAGATACCAACTATTGTGGACCAGATATCCCCGGATGATATCATGTACCTGATCAATGCTATTTATTTTAAAAGCGTGTGGGACACTAAGTTTGACCAGGCGCAAACACATAACCAGGCCTTTTATCTACCCGATAACAGTACTGTGCAGGCCAGTTTTATGCAGGGCAAAGTGAATTATAAAACCTATAACGGCAGCGATGCCAGTGTGGTCGAACTGCCTTATATCAACAATAAATTCAGTATGGTGATTGTATCGCCTAATAGCAATGCTACTTTAAGTAACCTTGTCGCCAATTTGGATACTGTAACCTGGAATAAATGGATGAGGGGTTTGTTGCAGCAAAATGGGGTGGTTATAATGCCCAAGTTTAAATTTAGCTATAATATTTTGCTGAATAATGCTTTAGGCCAATTAGGTATGGGAAATGCTTTTTCGGATGCTGCAGATTTTACGGGGATAAACCCCTTCGGAGGGCTGCACATTAGTAAAGTACAGCATAAGGCATTTGTAGCTGTCGACGAAACAGGTACCGAAGCGGCGGCGGTCACATCTGTTGGAATAACGCTTACTGCCAGCGCGAACCCGCCGCCATTAACCATAGATCATCCTTTCCTCTTCGTGATCAGGGAGATGAAAACCGGTCTTATCCTGTTTGCGGGAACTATGAATAACCCGCTACAACAATAATATAGTGTTGGTTACGAGTAATGATTTTTAATACCCGCGTGTAGTTGATGGATGATCCTCTCGTCCAGTTCGCATTCGCATGATACGCAGTTCAATTGTTTGTCGAACCCAAGTTTACCAAGTATTTTGCCCTGGTCAACCACAAGGAATTGGCCTGATTCGTCTGGCAAAACAGCCAAACTACGTTCATCATCATTAAAATTGATCAATAAATGGAACTGACGTTCAGGATAAAATGCTGCTCTCTGTATCATAATTTACGCCCCTTTCCTTTGGTTTATCTAGGTAGTGTTTGTTTAAGAATACAAATGTAATAAAAACTTTTACGTAATAGTGTAATAAAAGTTCA
>Ga0307517_10008720_pt1 | contig 14508 bp, 11 predicted proteins | sample 23_EM_MG_FD_194515 | JGI IMG/M metagenome (GOLD analysis project Ga0307517, IMG submission 194515) | Populus trichocarpa ectomycorrhiza microbial communities from riparian zone in the Pacific Northwest, United States - 23_EM | ecosystem: Host-associated > Plants > Roots > Unclassified | place... | reverse complement strand
ATGATAACCTGCCATTAAAGAACATGAAGCTGGGTGGACTATAAAGGGTGTCCTTTGGACTGTATAAGGACACTTGATTACATAGCATGACCAAAGTTTGGCAGGTTAATCCAAGTTAATTCAAATTGATTTTTTTTTTATTTTTTTCAATCTAATCCTTAAATATTAGGTTAATTGGTAATTGAGCTTTATGTTTTTTTTACTTGCTTTCTATGGGGTTATCTCAATCTTATGACCTTGGTCACGGGTTAAACCGATTGACTTGAGGTTTTTTTTGTCATTTTTTATTGATTTGTTTTTCAATTTCATCCTTAATATTAGGTTGATTGGGAATTAAGCTTCATAATTTGTTTTGATTTGCATTCTATGAGGTTATCCCAGTCTTTTGACTTGGGTCACGAATTTGGTCAGTTGACTCGCTTGGTTTTTTGTTATTTTTTTTTTAATTTTATCATTCAACATTAGATTGTTTGGGAATTAAGGTTTATAATTTATTTTGATTTGCTTTATATGAGATTATTTCAATCTCATGATACAGGTTTGACAGGTTAACTCGTGTTAACTCAATTTATTTTTTTAGTTGAATTTTGTTTTCGTTTCATCCTTCAATATTGGGTTAATTGAGAATTGAGTTTAACAAAAAAAAAAAAATTTGGTTTGCTTTCTATAGGGTTATCAGGGTCTCGTGACCTAGGTAGTGGATTTGGCAGATTAACTCAAGTTGATCTAATATATTATCATATTAATATTTTTTTTAAAAAATATTGTCTTGATTTTTTTTAATCATGCTACATCATTGTCATTCGAGTTGTTTGTAGATATGTCAAGTTAAGCAGGTCATATTAGATTAATTCTCATATAATTTAAGTTTTTTTTGGCTAAAAGAATACATTCAAAAGGATTTGATTTTACCCGAAGTGTTGTAGTGCAGGCAATGATATAGTTTGTATCATCAACACACACATTACTCTTTTACTTTTTATTAAATAATAAATTATACTTGAATAATTGATAATCAAACCTGATAAATAAAATATAAATATCTAAATTTAGCAATGAATAACATATGAATATAATAAATATTAAATGTGTGATACTTATGGCTATTGTTAGAAACTTAGCTTATATATTACACAGCCATAATTTCAGCAAACGTTAATTAACTAAAACTAAAAGATATAGTGGTTTTAGCGTATTTAATCTCACAAAACACTATTTATTACTATAATTTTTTTTTTGTTTTGTACTTTTTTTTTTAAATTTAAAATTTATTTTATTCTTCAACATTTGAAAGATTGAGCTTCATGATTTGTTGTGATTTGTTTTCTATGTGATTATTTTAATCTCATGACTCGTGTTACAAGTTAACTCGATTGGCTCAAGTTTTTTTTAATTTATATTTTTTAAATTTTATCTTTCAATTGATTAGAAATTAGATTTCAGAGTAAAAAAAAAAAAAAAACTAAAAGTAAACTCAACAAGAACATAACTAAATTATTACGAAATTTGATGAGGATTGAGTGTACAAAACATCCATCAGCTGCAGAGATAATACCAGATAAAATGAAGTACATGGCTGGTTGAAACGTCTAAGGTTGTGTTTGTCAAGGGGGATAGAGGAAGTGATGGATGAAAGGGGAGGGATGAATTGTTAAGGCTCGGGTGTTTCCTTTTTTTAGGAAGAAGGATAAGGACCTAAGGAAGAAGTGGATGGACCTCTCCTATTCTTCCTCATTTGTAATTTCCAATCCTCATAATTTGGGCGGAATAACTTTAGCCCCTCCCTCCCATGTTAGCCAAACAACTAGATAGATGGGTTCACACCCATCCTTTTCCCTATCCACCCTTTCATTTTATCCTATTCATCCTCCCCCGATCCATTCTCTTTGACAAACAGACCCTAGATTTTGATACTTGAAAGTAAATGGAGCAAAAAGAATAAAAATAAAGAAGAGTTGTTCTGCTTCAATGCAGCAGACATCCACTATGGAGCTCACACAAACACATTTACTTATCAAATAGAAAGGAAATATAAAACTAAAATATCCAAACTATGTTCTCTTAAGCTAAAGGATCCGTTATTTGGAGGATACTGAGTTTTTCTAGGAATAGGTCCACAAAATATTGGAACAGGAAGCATTGCAATAAAAAGACTAAGAAATTAGAAAATCATATGTTGATATATAGTTCAATGTAAATGGCTTTAGATGGAATCATCACTTGCTGTTGGTTGCAAACAAATTAAAGGCCTCAACCTTGAGGACATAATAACAGTGGTCAAATCACAGTGCGGGATACAAAAGGAGAGAAATTTTAGAATAAAATGCTTCTCTAAGTCTGGGAATAACACATATTTTCTCATGTTCCTCTTCCATGGATGTAGAACTTTCAATAAGTTTATTAAGAATAGTTCAGCCAACACTCGCGTAGGCCAGTAGTAAAGAAATTTCAAAACTGTGGTCAGTGTGACTCGTGAATGAAGACCTTTACTGCTTCCAATCGAAAGCAACATACTAGCATAAAACCATCAGAATGCCACTTTAATGGTGATAAAAAGTCAAACATCCTATCAACAGAAGAAGAATGCAAAATCACACAAGATGCATACCTCCACTTATAGATTAGCCCTTGAAATGGCATCTGAGAGACCATTTTTTGCTGATGTTGCACGTGCATCAGTCCTAGCCACAAGGAAGAAATCAGAATCCCCAGCAGCATCTCTGGCAGATGCTATTTTGGCAGCATGCTCTTCTGCAGGTATAACCTAAAAAGAGGAAGAAAATGAGGAAGCAAAGAAAAGGAGAAAGTAAAGACAGTAAATCCTTAAAATTTTTTTCCAGAAGGAACAATTACATCAATTTAACAAAGAGATCTACAGAAATGAGACATCTAGCTTCCTTGCATGCGCTATTCCAATAAAAAAGCTGGTGTCTAAGGAAAAATCAGCAGAACCTCTTATACTACAAGACTAGAAATCGAAATGAATACCTGTTTGCACACATGAAGAAAAATAATCAGAATTGGAGGCAGCTTACTGAAAACACAAGCTTGCGTTTACTTGTGGAAATTTTTCCAGTTTTTCAGTATTTTTTTTTCCAGTTTTTCAGAAAAATACAGTCAAAACGAACATCAACGAAAGGGTGGTGATTCTAACCACACTTCTTTGGCCATGCTTGATCCCGGAAGAAAAATCAATTTCAATCAGTTGGTGTATAGCCATGAAAGGAAGGAACAACTCCGTGTTGCCATCATCATTTGCAAAAGAAATCCACAGAAGTAGCACCTCTAGAAAGCATCCAGCAGCACCAGCTGCAATCAAGTCTTTGACAGTCCTCTGAACATTGAGAGCATTGCCACCACTAGTATCTGAAGTAAGCAGAAACATAGGAGAAATCACGAGGTTCATATAAAAAGTAATGTGTATTATTAATATAAGACATTCAAGTCGACATGAAGAGATTTATTAACCAGTTTATGCTTTCAAGTTTCAAGTAATGCAAGATGACATAGATGCAAATGTACTTGAAAGCAAGTCTGGTTCCTCTGATTTCTACACCCCAACAGAAAGTTATAGTATTTTCCAGCACGCCATTTACAATTACAATTTACAAGTTAAGGTCGTTGATAATAAAATAACTTCTTTCTTTTTGATAATCAGCGAAATAGCTTCTTAAATTGTTTTCGATAACAATATATTCACGTTGGCATCAAGCTACAACAAGCCCATATTTTTTTTACAACGTTAAAACATGCTAATTATCTATAATCAGAAATAATAGTCACTACACAACAAAATTACATCTTAAAAAAAAAAAATTACACCCAAATTGAAAAAAAAAGTTTTTCTTAAAAAAAGAAAAACTTTACCAGCATCAGCAATGATGGGTTTGAGCGGAGCCGCACAAACCGTCCTAGCCGTGGCAGCCATTTCCGGTGGCCTGCAAAAACCAATCCAAGCAATATTAAAAATCTTAAACAAATGCAAGGACTCGTCAAATGAGTGGAGAGAGGAGTGGTGGCCCACGTACCTCAGGAGGCCAAATTCGGGTTTGCCGAGTAGAGAAGCAGAGAGAGCATAACCCGAAATAAAACCGGCACTGAATCCGGTATCTTCTTCGTCTTCAATCAGATGGTGTATCCTCCTCGTCGTCGTCGTCGTCGTCTTCCTCTGCATTCTCACCGTTGGATAAAAAGAGTACTTTAAGTTTGCCTTTGACTTTGAGTTTGACCGTCATGCCGAATGGTTCGGGAGTGCAGTTTTTAGTAGCCATTGGCGTCATCGACATTTTAAATTTAAAGAGAGACGATGAACAAATGATTTTTTTAAACTTTTATTAAAATAAAATTTTATAAAATAATTTTTTTCAAATTATAATTATAATAACTACCGTAATATAAAGACACTCATGTACTTAGATGCAAAGGCTACAGAGGGATAAATAAAAGTGTGTTGGGGGTATACGCGCCAGTAAGGCACGTGTGTGGTTGGGTGGATGATTTTTCTGCTTCTTGTTGTTGTCGTTTTGGATAAGACCTATTGATGCAAAAGGTTTTTTTACACCATAAAAGGAAGGCGCAGACACATTTTTAACACTAGATAAAAAAAATTAATTATAAAATATAAATTTGTTGAGTATGTTTAATAAAATAACAAAGGTTATATATGTAAATAAATGTTAAAAAATTATTAATACTGATTAAATAACAAGTTAAAAAATTAAGAGATAAATGTGCATTGAAAAAATATAATTTTGTAATGAAGTGAGCCATTCAATCGATTTCTTATTTTAATTATATGAAAATATTTTTCTATATAAAAAGATAAATAATTTGAATTGCATTGAATAAGAAGTGGATATAAAAACATAATCAAAATATACATTGTTTGCATCTTTACGCGAGGAATTTTTTTATCAGTATTATTAAATCCAATATTTTTTGGTGGATTAACTTTGATATCCCTTAACTCAGCTTATTACTTGATTTAAGTTTCAAATTAAATCTTATTAAAGTTTACTTGATATAACTCACTTAATTTTTTAATTTTGGACACCACCTTGTCAACCATGTATAAATAACTTGTTTTAATTTTATAAAAAAATATTAAGACAATAATATTTTTTATCGATCCAAGTTAATTGAGATTATTTCATAACTCGGGTTATAGACCCGATTAAGTTTAATATTTTTTTTTAATTATATAATAATAAAAACACTCACGTGCAAAAAAGATATTGAATTAAATTTTAAAAAAAAATCATAAAGGCCCATGTAAGACTACCACATGCTAATATTAAAAAAATATTATAAGCTTATTCGAGAACTAAGTAGAAATTGGATGGCTTTTAATGAAGTAACAACCTAAATACGGGTTTGCAAAGTCAAGCTCACGCACTTGATTTTATTTTTTTATAAATAAGATAATTTTTGTTTTTTTTAAAAAAACATACAATGCTTTGTCTATCATGGTAGATGATGTGTCATTGCATGGATGATCTCTAAGCACCTCAAGTGCCTAGAAACTACTAGAAATTCAAGTTTTAAATCCTTGGAACCAAAAACCAGTCCCTAACCCTCTTTTTACTTGAAATATCTAAAAATATCTTATGAACCTAAATAAACTAATATTTAATCTTCAAAAAACATTTAATCGATTTAAAAGTAATAATTCTTCCTGATTCAAAAAATAATTGCGGTTCTCAATTTATTTTTTTCTGCAATAGAAGGGCAAAAAAATATTTTAATAGAACTCCTCTCATTAAATGGAGCACATTGACATTATAAATAATTTTTTTTATTGTTAAAATATAAATAATCATTTATCTCTCTTTTTTTCTCTTAATTAAACTTCTGGATTGAAACGTGAACAAAATAAAATTTTGGACAATATATAAAATTAACCTCAATAAACAAGGATCAAACATTAAAAAAATTCTTTGAGGACCAAACATGAAAAAAAAACCTCTTGACTAGTAAAAAAAAAGATAAATGGGCTGCATTTTGGTTTTATTGTAAAATTTGATCCACGGAGTTTAAATGATTTTTAATTAATGAAATCAAATTCTATCTTGCTAATTCAAACATTAACTTAATAATGAAATATTTTTTTTTGAGACAACTAGTGAAAGACAAAAATCAACAGTTGCACTCAATTATTCATCCAAAGTTTTCGCCCTCCACATCTCCATCATCTTGTTTTTTCCTGAATTGTTACAATTCTTGGGTCTAAATCCTCGTAGGGTTATATGCCTTTTTCTTCCTAATACATTTGCCTAAATTAATGTCATATCGCGATTTTTGTCTAATCAGCGCAAAAGATCTTTATTATCTCCAGATTATGGTTTTAGGCCACTTCCTAAATCAAAGCAAGAGTCAAAATTACAATCAAGGCTCTCATCCAGGGATGATAATTTTCATCAAATCCAGGAGGAGTATTCTATTGGATTATATTTTTATTTGATCTCATCTTATTAATTATAATATCTTATTTGAACTGATATAAAAATAATAATATTACTAATAATAAATTGTTCATGAAAAATTAATTCGTTTTTTTTTTAAATATATTTTTAACATGATTTTATCATGTTTTCAGCTTTCAATCACACATAAAATATTAGCGTACTAATTTTTATTTTTTTTCTTTGGCTTTCTTAGTATTTCAAAACAAATTTACCATATTCACTTACTCTTCAATTTTAACATGGTTTTTAAATATTATTATAAATTTTTAATTTGAATTTTAATATTTTTTTCAATTATTATGTATCTCATATAAAAATAATAATACTAATAATAAATTGCTCACGAAATTCAATTCAAATCTTTTTTTATTCTTAAAATTTTTAAATAGATTTTTAACATGATTTTATAATATTTATGGTGTTTTTAGCTTTTAATTACACATAAAATATGAACATGATATTTTAATTTTTTTAAAAAATTTCTTTAACAATTATAAAATATTTTTTTAAGAAAAATAATAATTCCAGTTAAAAATATTGAGTTCACTAAGATAAATAAGAGATGCAATAATTAAAAAATTATCTTGATTGAAAAAAAATTCAAACAATTGTATTTTTTAAATATTTAATAACAGTGCCAACAAGTTTTTTGAGACTTAAATATTTTTTTAGTGTTTAAAGAAATTTTAATCTTCCTGTAATGTGGGTACATACATGCAAACTAGTTTATCCTAAATTAAAAGTGCTCTGAATTAATACGAATTGCCAACTAAAATAATAATTATGTCAATGCATTTTTTTTATCAAGAAATATAATAATTTCATTGAATCAAAATTAAAACAAAATATATAGTTATTTTAAAATTTTATTAGTTAGAAAAACTATAAATTAATAAATAAAAACATATTAAACAAAACAATAAATAGTGAAATATAATCTTTTAGCTCATTACTAATATTTTTATTGAAGTCATATTGAAGTTTTGATCTTTTCTATCTAAGGTATCCTAAAAAAGGAATGTTGTTATGTATCAGGCATGAAAAAAGTTTCAAGTGTTACAGGTTATTTTTTTAAATATATTTTTAAGTAAAAAATATTTTAAAAAATAACTGCAATCATATTTTTTAAAGGGTTACAGATCAATTTTTTTTTTCTTTTACAAAAAAGCTTGTAATTGTATATTCAACTATTCATGCATGGGATTCATAACACCTTCGAAATTCTTCACATACGAGAAATTAATATAGCTGCCATTAATCTAGCTGCAATAGTACAGAACATATGACGAAAATGGAATTAAACTACTCATACCAACCTGACATTTTCAATATTTTTGTTAGAATTCTCAAATTATGACCAAAAAGGGGATCGGCAATGATGTCTTTGTTGAGGTTGTTAAGAATCTAAGAGAGTGAAATCATTGCAAGTCTTTGGTTGGATAATATCGTTTATTTGGATTCCTGTCATAATTATCTTAGTTTATATATGTACAAATTACAAGTATCATTAAAGAATCATCATTAATCTTCATGGCATGAATTCAGTGATAAATTAGATCATTATGTCACAAGTTTGTGAACTGGATGTGAATAAAATTGATTTTATTTTCTTTGGGGTCTCAACAAACGACGCACTTAATTAGTCTAATTGGCATCACCATTGTCAAAGTAAATTATTTTTCAAAAATAAAATAAAATTATATGGATCAGTAGAGCTCAGATTTAGAAATATTAATTTAAGATGATGGGTGAGAGTTCTCTGAGAGGAAGGTTTTTCGAGTTCCCACTTCCGATATTCATCACACAATAACCAAAAATATAGGGGATCGAAAAAGAAAACAGTGAGCCATAGCTAGCTTGGGAGTGTGACAGATAAACCTTAGAAATAGTTTTTTTTTTTTTTTTTTACAAATGGATGCATCGATAAAAATATGACAAAGTAAACAAAATCAATGCTTATATAAGGATACATAAAAAAAAAAAACGTACTATATGTATGATCTTGGCATCTCTGACCTAGAGAAGATCAAGAATGTCTTGAAATTCACATGAAGGTCGTCTACATCATACGTTATTACGCTTGAATCTTGCAATATATATATATATAGGAATTGTTACCAAGTATAAATTACATGAAAGCTACGATACGGCTGTTACTTAATTTTCATGCCATCAACATTTTTCACAGGATCGAAAGAAAGTGTAAGCCCTACAGTTCTATCATGCATGTGATAAAATATAATTGGAGTTTTTGTGGGTGATCAAGAAGATATACCCACACCAAGAAAATCTATAAAAGGAACATCCTTGTGTCTGATAGATTCATGATCTCCTTGCTCTCGATGGTTACTCGTCGCTCTCATATTCTTTAATGTGGATGAATTATGACAATACAACTCTTTCTTGATCATTCCATGGTTTCCATAATCATCTCCAAGTTTAAGGTATCCTAATGGACTTGGAACAACCGTTCTATAGTTTGGAAGCCCGAATTTACTGGAACTCCAGTTGCTGCTACGCACTGAAGAATTCATATGGTATCTATAAATAGATTGATCGGAGACTTTGGAGCTCTCGGCGGTGCATAATAAACTTGAGTTGAAGTAATTATCTCTTCCTTTCCTTCTCGATAAATCCACCAAAGAACAATTGTTTGAAGCTGCTAAAGTTGATGGGGGGGAATTCCAAGAAGGTGAAGAACTAGAAGGAGATATTGAGAATGTCCTATCTTTACTGGGGTTTCGAAATTCGCACTCTCTAGAGTCCTCAAATCCAATTCTCGAACTGAACAGCTCTTGAGTCCTAGATTTCCTTGCATGCGAACTACTGGAGGGGGGATTGGAGTCACTTAGACTATCTTGATAACTCCGCTTTCCACATAGCTTGGATTGTTCCCTTTGCTTTCTCGCCATTATTACATGCCAATGATTTTTCACAGCATTATCCGTTCGACCTGGAAATACTCTGGCTATTAATGCCCACTTGTTTCCATGAACTTGATGAGCTGCTAGTAGTCTCTCTTCTTCCTCTTCACTGAAGGGTCTCCTGTTGATTCTAGGATCAAGTTGATTAAACCACCTCAATCTGCAACTCTTCCCTGCATAAAGAGAGAAAATCAGGAACCAAGTGATCAAAGTGTGTGCATGTGTGTGTCCTTGTAATATTTAGAGAGAGAGTGACGCCATTAATATATATACTTGGTATAATTTTATCTCCCTTATCGCACGATAGGAATTTTGGAAGTTACTCAAACTGGCATACACATATATGAGACATTATAGATTCAATCATAAGCTGGTAAAATTAATTACTTCCATAAGAAAATAAAAATAAAAATATCTGGAAAGATTACATCTAGCATGATCCAGAAGTCCTAAACACATTTAGAGAGACATAATAACATTGACATATCTGTTAATTAATGCTTAATTAAGCTAAGAATCCATCTGCAATTAATCTTAATTCTTGAAAACCCGTTTCATGTAACAAATTAAAATTTAAGATACGCGTATACTGTATGAGCTAATCCCTCCTTGCAATATTTTTCCTACGATAATCTGTGGATATATGCGCTATCTCTAAATTAAGCATCAATTTCCGATTATCTAACGTGTTTGATCTTAATGATATTCACCTGATTCACAGAAAAAATAATTTAAAAGTTATATATAACTAACCTGATCTTCCTTGGAGCTTCTCTGCAATATCATTCCAGTTTTGTGCACCATATTGTTCAACCAGTTGCCTGAGTTTGTCATCCTCAGCAGGTCTCCAGTGACCTCTAGGGCAAGCAGTACTCTTTGCATCATCACTTGAATTACCGGCCAAAGAATATTCCTCCATGGATCGATGGCCAACAGTACTTTTAATGTTGAACACCTATCTAGCTATGAATTCTTTATCATCAAATACAACAGAAAGAAGTCCACAAGAAGATATATAGTTGCATAAGAAACGAGCACCAACAGAATAAGAAAGCGGGGTGTTGGTTTAGGGTTAGGATGGCAAGTCACTTTTGTTGGTTTTACACGACATTTTTAGCCCTAGTATACTGTAGAACCAATGACCGTTTCTTGTTATTACATGCTCTTAGCCCAAAAACTTCTTCTCACCTATATTCTTTGTCTTTTTTGTCGTCTCCTTTATTTCTCTCTCTCTTTTTTTCTTTAGACACACACACACACCATTTTAAGCCATGGTACTACGTTAAATCAAACAAAACCCCATTGATTAATTATTGGGTAACTTGATAATAGTTTGAATACTAGTTAAAGAGACAGCTCTCCAGCCTATTCGCAATTAGACTTCTTTCCCAATATCTTTCATTAAGAAGTTAATTAGCGGAAACACAAGAATTGATGTGATCTTAATCAGATTGATCATTTCTAGATGCAACCGAAAACTGGCTTGGCATGATAATGTGTTACTACGGCGACATATGAGTCCATCTTAGGGTTTAGCAAGCGATGAACATTGGTCTAATTGGCTGGTCAAGTACAGGAGGCGATATCTGGGCACTCTTTAATTTAATTTGCAAGCACATAATTAGTAAAATAGAGGTCCATATATATGAATACAAATTAATAGCCATTGATTGAAGTTTTCTGTTTTTGGCACGTCATAATTCTTTTTGGAAGCAATTGGCATAGTGGTTGAATATAGGTAAGCCTGTATAAATTAGTGTCGAAGCAAGCTGACATGACAATGTCAAAGTTGTCATGCCCTGAGATGGCAGAAATATAAATGTTACCACGAAACGAAAAATATATAATCAAAGGGTTGATTATATATATTGTGGCGTGAATAAACAGTTGTTTTCTTTTAAATAATTCCCTTTTAAAAGTATATGTTTTTTGGTTTTAATAATTAATGTTAAATTAATTGTCGTAATTGTTTATGTAAAAAGACAATTCTAACAAGGTTTTAATTTTAGTAGAAGAGAACTAAGGTTTCTTCAATACTCTCCTGTCAAAATTTTGCTACTTCTTCCAGAGAATAAAATATAAATTTTAGTTTATTATTTATTCTTGTTTATATTATCAAGAATTAGAGATTAAGGAAGTTTTAAAAAATAATATAGTAATCACTCTGCTAGCACCAAATAACATACAATAAATTGCTTTAAGGCTAAGGAGTTGATCATTGCTTCAATATACATCTTCAAGTCTATATTTTTTTATAATTAACAACATCTTCAAGTTTATTAATTTTATATCAACAAGTATTCTAAGTTGATTTTTTTATATGATAATTTATATACATGTTTTATGTTTTGATGAAACCAAATCATCGGAACAATATACTTAAAAAATTAAAGTGTTCCAATAAGAATTTTATTTTTTATCTTTCATTTACGTACAATGAATTTACCTGGACCAATACATGATTTTCTTTTAGTCTTTTTAGGATTAGGTTTTATATTAAAACGTCCATGAGTGATTTTACTTACCAATTTTTTTTTTTGCTTTGATGTTATCCTCACTTTCCCCCGACTTATCACCAACAATATGCTCAAGGATTCCAAACTCAATGATGACAAGTAAACACAAGGATCCCATTCATTGCGAGACTTAACCCAACACCTTATAGCATAAGTTGATAGGAGCCTTGCACCACCTGTGTCTCTCTTTCAAGAGGATTCACGGTATGTCAAGCTCTGATAAGGTTCTTATCTTTGCAATGAATTAAATCACATGCTCCATCAATTTCTTTGAGTTTCATTCTTGCGAACACACTCCTTAGACGGGATACTTAATGAATTAGCTACAACACTGCACATGTCAATACACACATTACCTAGTATCCATCATTTACGACTAGGACTACTGGGTATCTAATCATATTCTCTCCCTTAGCTTTTATATCTCAATGTCAATGTTGGTCTAGCAGAGTGCTTTAATCGTTGGTGTTCTTTTCGATCTCTACGCATTTCACCGCTTTACCAGAAATTCCTTTTGCCCTTATCGTACTCTAGTTCGGCAATTTCCACCTCTTGTCCAGGTTTGAGCCCTGGGATTTGATAACAATATTAAAAAGCCACCTATATACGCTTTATGCCCAATCATTCTGGATAACACTTGCATCCTTTGTATTATCGTGACTGTTGACACAAAGTTAGCAGATGCTTATTCCTTAGATATCGTCATTGCCTTTTTCTCCGGGAAAAGAAGTTCACAACTCGTAGGCCTTCTACCTCCACGTGAAATTGCTTTGTCAAGCTTTCACTCGTTGCAAAAACTCCCTATTATTGCCTCTTGCAGGAGTTTGGGTCATGTCGCAGTCCTAATTAATATGACTGATCATCCTCCCAGATCAACTAATGATCATCGCCTTAGTAAACTATTGTCTCACTAACTAACTAATCAGACACAAGCCTCTCCACATGCAAATTCCTCTTTTTTCTCCTCAACCTACAGGGTATTAGTAGTCATTTCCGGTTATTGTTCCCCTCTCAAGGGCAGGTTCGTACACGTTACTCACTTGTTCACCACTGAAAATATCATTTCTCGTCTGACTTGCATGTGTTAAGCATGCCACCTACGTTTATCCTGAGTCAAGATCAAACTCTCAATGAGATTCGTAGTTGCATTACCTATAGTTTCCTTGTTTGTAGGCAAAGCTGATGTGAAATTGTCTTTTATTTCAAGGCTTGTTCTGGTAGAATATACATGTATATTATTTTTATTACCATGAAATTTATAAATGAAGTAGTTAATAAATGAAATAAAATAATTAAAAATAAAGTTATTATTATTATATATGTGGGAGTGCATCCGCGCGCATATGTATATATGTATTTTGTGTTGATGCTCGTGACCAAAACACGATACATATATCTCCAATTCCACGTAACATATCAGGGAAAACTAAAATAAAACTTGGGAAGAAAATGCTAGAATAAAACATGGTACCATGGAAATAGGGACACAATGACAGTTTAGCTTAATCGATGTTGAGAATAGTTTTGCTGGCTGTGGCCAATATCATGGAAAGAAAATAGGATATTTTAACTGAATTTTCAAGAGGGTAGTCTCAAGGGTTAATAATCAATGCCGTGTAAGGACAGCATAAAGAAAAGTATGGGCAACCCGTCGTCTGCCATATCCCGTACTTTCCATGCAGATGGCAAGTCAAATACAAACGTTGAAAGATTTTGTGCACCAATCATTATACAATTGTTTCTTAACTGATTGAGATATTATACCCCACGAAATCAAACTCTTGATGAGAGCTAGACCATCTGAATATTGTTCTTCAAAATTAATATAGCAATCCATCACACCATCATATATATGCACTAATCAAGTAAACTAAACATCAAGACTTGGCGGGTATAAAATCAATATCTAGCTGGAATTGGTTGATGTGCCAGTTCATCAGGTTCATATATCCTATAAATTTTCTGATTAAATTGTTTTTATTCTTCTCGAACTTGTAACAGAGATTAGTTGATGATCAAAAAGTACACTGATTACTTTGACTTGTTCAAACACGACCAGGTATAAAGCAGCTAGGTTTGATTTCTCAGGAACTACTTTACAGTTCTGTTTACAAGGCTTACAGTGGCATCATTTAATTAACAAACCATTTGTATTACTGGGAGGGATGGAAGATAATAACTTCATCAAGTAAACGTGCAATGTGAAAGTGCCCTGGTGGAGTTGATATGTTTGAAATATAATCTTAGATAGACCACCACAAATATAGGGAAAACGTTAACTTAGATGTTACATGTTTAAAACCAAGATGCCCTCGATCGGAAAGACACATGGGATGGTTTTCTTAGTACCTGGCCAGTCCAGATTAGACAGCACATACGAGGTTTACTACATCGGATCTCTTCTCGATAAAGCGACTGATAAAATGTAGTTTTGTGGAGTCAACTGGGGAAATGGCCATTTATAGAAGCCACAGCAACATATACTCAAGTAGCTCCACGGGCCAATGCCATGCAAAATGGATAAATTCGTTGGCCTAATTCCTTAAATTAATATCATATGCTATCTTAGGGCAAGTCACCCAAGCATCTGACAATATATTCATT
>Ga0307517_10008719_pt1 | contig 14509 bp, 13 predicted proteins | sample 23_EM_MG_FD_194515 | JGI IMG/M metagenome (GOLD analysis project Ga0307517, IMG submission 194515) | Populus trichocarpa ectomycorrhiza microbial communities from riparian zone in the Pacific Northwest, United States - 23_EM | ecosystem: Host-associated > Plants > Roots > Unclassified | place... | reverse complement strand
CCCTCCCGATACCCCCGCCCCTTCTTTTTCAAATTCCACTTCTCCCGCTTCCACTGGCTCTCCCGCTACCCCTTTGGGTGGCCCAGAGTCCAACGCCAAAATTCGGGGCCTCGACCTCTCCCCGCCATTCGGCGTTACCGAGAACACCCACGCAGTACATCCACTCAAAACCAAAATGTTTGCTTTCGCAGTGCCTACAGGTTGGTAACATACGGACTTAATAATCCCACCGCTGTCGCTCCTTACTGTAATTCCTCGATCCATTGTACACATACCCGCATGTTCCATTTCTTTGCTCCCATGCATTTTTTGCTATATTTTCTCTTGCATATCGACTTTCGTTTTGCATTGCATTTCACTTATTTTTATTCTTGCATTCACGGGTTGCACCATAGGTCTTAATGTAAAACAGATACAGTTTTAAAAAAATAGAAATAATCCTATGAGGTTCTGCTGAACCATTCCCTCAAACGTGTTCGTCGTGCATCCACGCTGTCCAGTTCGTCTGGGCTACCGTCAATCATGATTTCTGATAGAACCGTTCAATAAAACACGTTCCTGATCAGAACTACGTTGTAAAATAATAAAAGTCTGCACTGATGCGGAGATAGGCTGTAGAAACCGAGCACACCACGATAACTAGGTTGTCCGTTCCCATAGCTTTACTTGCTCAAAGTTACCTGCCTCCTGTTATCTGGCGTTATTAGGTTTCTATCTCTGTCCCTGTGCTGTCCGACAGCTCGCGAAGCCTGATGGGGGGGACCTGGCTCGGGGTTCGTTGCTACCGCCATCATCACAGGTGACTCCAACCCCTGCCTGGACAATTCAAGTCCCGAATCCAACCACAAAGAGAGAGAGGGCGGGACAAATCCCAAAACGTGGAATACTTGGTTGTATTTCGGACTCGGATCGCCAATCATTTGTAACCCAAGTTCGTAATAGTGCCTTGTTCCACAAAAAGGACGAGGCTTTCTGACCCTTCACGCTGTCGATCCCTTTTTTTCTTTTTTTTTTGAAATTGGGGATGTCACTTGTATACGAAGTTTGAACAACAACGTTGACAAAAGTTACACGGATTCCGGTCTCACAATAAACCCACGTTTTTCTTATTATTATCTCCAGACAAATGACGTGGGCAATGATTGACCCCTCATGTCCTTATAAACTGCGTTCTCGTTCGATTCTTTTTTTTTTCTTTTTGGAATTGATGATGCTTTTTTCTTACTTATGCCGGATTTCGGATCGTTCGCTCCCAAGGGTTATATTGCACCTGGCTTTTTGGTGTTTTTGTTACTAGTTTTACAAAGATGGTAAATCTGTCAAACGACCACAGCCTCAAAAAACGATCATGTGTCCCCAACCTAATTTACATAATTGGGCTGGGATACAGTAGAGTCGATTAGCCAGCCCGGAGTGGAATTATACCACACTCTCTCCTAAAAAGTTTTGGTTATTATGAGGCCCCAGGTAGTTATGGTACGAGTTACCTTTGTCAAACACGAGGCCACTGGTTGATCGAATTTGATCAGAACACCCCACCCCAAGAAACGTGGATCCGGAGCTGACAGCCATGTGTGTCCCTTGTCAGGTTACAGGGTTAACAATTCCGTAAAAAAAAGAACCCCTGGCCAATTTGACTCCCCAGCAAAAATGGCTCCTCAGGGTGCAAACAGTTTTGGGGGGGGGTGGAAAACTTCGGGATCGAAAAACTGCGCGGATAAGAATACGTAGCTATGACTTCATCTCGGATCAGACCGCGTAGGATTTGGGCTTGATGAGGAAAGAGATGTTTTCAGAAATAACTTCCCTTTTAGCCGCCAGAGGGCGTTGAGAGGGCGCTTATTTGGAAGCGCTGGGGCAATTTTTTGATTCCGATCAGTAGATCAAGATTTGCTGAGCTTGTCGTTCTTTCAAATTGAACCTACCGCCGGCATTCTTAAAATTGTGCTCATTTCAAGAATGAGGCATTATTATATTTCAAAAAAAAAAGACTAGCGTGATGCCCCGCATCTCACAATACCTTGTTTATCATTTCTTATGTGCTTACGGCGGAATAACAGAAGAACCTGGCAAAATACCCATTACAATTACATTCACATTTCAAGACAATAGAAGGAAAACGAAGAGGCGGCAGCTAAAAATAAATCAAACTCCAAGATGTTTGCCTTTACCCTCAGGCTTGTCTCTGAGCCATTCACAGACCCTAAGTCCCCAGAAAGGGCGCATCTTGTAGATCCCAAGCTTCTCTGGCATACGGCCTATAGCTTCCGCAAGCTCTGCACCGTTCCCTTCTTCCCTAATATCATGCAGTGAGGTGAGATAGGTCCGAACGCAGAATATGATCGCCTGTGTCTGGGGCAGGCGCGTAAGAGTTTGGTGTTCGACGCGTAGGTATGATGTGTTGATGTCAGTATCTTCTGGTTCGCCCGGAAGTTCATGCCCTTGCTCTGGATAGAAGTTGTTCCCTTCGAGTCGTAGGAGATCGGAGCCACCCGTCTGGATACTCCACTGACACCAGAATTGTCAGAATTCATGATGCGAAAGAGGAAAAAAAAAAAAAAAAAAAAAAAAGGTTGGACTTACGTTGAATCGGGTGATGAAGGCGCCATCTTCCATCTTTTGGAATGAACGGTCTGCGCCATTGCCCAGGCGTTCTTCGTACGCAGGCACGGGTTGGTGTATCGTCCGAAGGGACATCCCACATTTGGCGATGGTGGAGAAGCCGTTTGGGAAACATCCGATCCATCCTTGGAGGCGATGTTCGCCAGCTTCGTCGGGGCACATAAAATAAAAGTCTTCCTCGACATTCTCGGCGAGGTTTCGGAGCATAGTCTGATGGTCTAGCTGGGCCATATCAACCGAGTATACAGACCCCGTTACAAGGTTCTCAAACGAAGTGCCACGAAGGCGGAACATGGTCGGATAACGCAGTGGGAGGTACTTGACCATCAAATCCTGATAGAGCTCCTCGATCGCAGGGTTTACGATGGCGTTTGTGCCCACGACGTGCGGCTGGTCAGGATACGTGCGCAGGATGGTGATACGGTCCTTGATGCGCTGGAGATAGCCGCGGTCCATCTCGATCCACTCGCTTCGGGGGGTCTTGATAATCCCTTGTCAAGTAGACCGTTGGTCAGCGAGTAACGCGGTGAGGCTCGAGCGAACTTACCCAGCGTGACGTTTTGCTCTTTTTTAAAAAATGGGCGATATGAGATGGGGGCGGTGGTCCTGTAATCGAAATCATGCAGCGGTTCGACTGGGTCGCCCTGCTCTGAGTCGTCGCCAATAGTGACGATTGCTTGGCTTTTAACCTGGAATGACAAGTCAGCGCTTTGTTCTGGACGGGTAGCTGTATGCTTACCTTCTTCTCTAAACACAATTTTGAGAGTGTGAATAGCAAACCGATGATCCCCAGGGCTAAAGTAAGCTGTGTAATTTGATCCAGCATTTTGACGTTACTTTATTCGATGGGAACTAAGAGGATTTGGCTCTGGCAGAGAAAACAATGGATGGGTCCCTGACATTATGGTACGAGTATGGGCGGGTTTTATAGTACAATTCGTTACCCATAGTGCCACTGGCCAAGCCCTTAGTACATAAAAAACCGTTGAACACGCGGTGTAGAGATGGACATATGAATGCCAAGCGACACTGACATCAAGTGTTCGAACGGCCGGGACATACAGAAGCAGGGTTTGGAACAGGCTGAACCCAGATGCAAGGTTCGTGTCCAACGATTTCGAAAGGATGTGCTGTCACTCAGGGTCACGTAACGTGTCCAATGTTGCCCTCATTCGCCTCATTCGATCTCTTGAACTCGTTCAAGGCCAAGAAGCCATCCAAAATGTCTTCCAAGTCTAGGTCCGGAGGTATCTTCGCTTTTCGCACCATCATAATTACTACGGTGCTCGCCTTAATTCCGAAATATTTCAAAACTACAACGCAAGTAGCTGAGGGCCTTTGATGCTCTGGCTGCCCTTCTTGCCAGAGGACACGAAATCACAGCATTCATGGCAGAACCCTTTCATGGAAAGTCAATTCGGTCATCTCCGTTGTCAATCTCGTCCCTCAGCCTGGTTCTTGGACCGTCCCATGGTGCCATGAATTCACGTCGCAATTCACCGATATTCCCAGAAACCGATTCAATGCACACTGATCGAGATGATCGGCAAAACCCGCGACACCACTTCGTGATGCCCGATAAATTAGAGATATAATTTTAACTCAGCCAGTACAGTAGCGGTTACATCCACGATGCAACGTAAGTAGTCTGTGAGATGACAGCCAAATTAGGAAAATTCCCCTCAGACCTACCAAAACTATGCATTTTATTGTGGTTTTCATAAATCCGGCTTCATGAAATCATTATAAATGTTATCTACTGCTCTGATTAATTTTTTAGAAACATCGGATCAGATTTGGGTAACTGGATACCAAAATACAGAAGAGAAATATCTTCCACAACAAGAAGACATCGACAAGACAGGTGGCTGATCATACAACCTTTTCTGTCTTCGGCTAATTCACATTGCTCTTGTGGGGTTGCTGAGCTCAATTTCAAAGCTCGTTTACATTGTTTAGAGTGGGAAAGTGAGGTTTGAGGGTCCTTTCTGCTTCTTGTTGACCAGATTTGGTTTTTTTTTCAAAACTAAGTTTATCTACGTGGCAACCACCCATTAGTTTCAGCCAGAATATTTACCGGCGGCTTTACCAATTAATTACAAGAAATTTTTTGAACGATGTCTGGCTACCCGTTGGTGGCTACCTCGAATTCAGCCAGATGGAGAGTTCTGGAGAAGATTCTTTCCCCAAGAAGTCGAGTTCAAGTGAAGAGGGAATGGTCTAATCCAAATATGGGAATAGTCAAGGAATAGTAGTTTTATTCAGGAAAAAGGATAATGAGGTGCCCTACCAGGTTAACCAAAGCTCCAAACCAACTGGAACCAAATTTATCCAAGTTGTAAAGGGGACAATTGTACGGTTTTTGAATTCTTGACGAAAGTTGATCTCATAATACGCCACAGATTGATGAATCTAATAATGCAGTGTACTTTCCACACCAGCGACAAGTGAGCAGAGTAGTAATTCAAAAACGTTTGTACAGACGCTGAAAGAGAGAGAATTTTTTGCGGCCTGGAATGTCAAGGCTATCTAGTCAAAATGGCAGAAAACCTCAATCGCATGTACATTATTTCCCAGCCGCCCTCCCCATCCTTACAATCAACTTCGCACACGGCCGCTACTTCCTTCATTACTTCCTCTGCTTCTTTATCATCAAGCTCCCGCAGAAATGAATTTCGAACAAAAAGTCGTAACCATGCAAGTAAACCGTCTGGGATGGGAGTCATACGCGGATGGAGCGAGATGTGGCTCGGTTCGAAGCCTGCCGCGAGTAGAATCTATGGCAACATAGAGAGGTGAGCGCAGTTGGCGGCCGCTCGAGACTGGACATACCTTTCGGTAACTCGCGACAGATGGAAAGTACCATGGATCAAGCGCAACGGGGTCATACCCTCGTCTCCTTAAAACTGCATGAAGGGTACTCCTGACACCTGAACAGTCATGAACAAACAGCTTTCCAACATATCCGTGTCGGGTTATGGGCAGTGTGTGGCCCAGCAATTCGGCTCAACTTACCAATGCAATTCATGAAGCCTCCCATCTCGCCAACAAATCTCCCACCGCACTTCAAAACACCCCTGGCACTCTCCAGAACTCCCGCTGGATTTTGCTTACACCAGTGTAAACTAGCATTACTGAATACCGCGTCGAACTTTACGCCTTCTATCCATGAGCTGGGCTCGGGGATTAAGAGATGCTGTACGTCAGATACGAATGCGTGCTGAACACCATTAGCCTTGGCTTTTTCAATCTTGGGGGAAACTCAGCTGACTTTTGAAGGAAGCATTTTGCGCTTACCATACTCTCGCTAAGATCCACACCGACCACTACCCCGTCCTTTCCAACGGTCTCAGCGATCTGCAACGTCACTTCACCACTCCCACACCCAAAGTCAAAGATACGATCGCCAGGTTTGGCGTCCAACAGGGCAAGCACAGGAGCGGTAAAGGATGTTGAGTATACGAAGGAAGCAGTTTTATTGTATCGGCTTGCAGACCACCCGGATGAGTCGGCAGCTTCCACTGAAGATGGCACACTAGTTTCAGTGTTGTTTTCGCCTAGCGGTGGGGAGATTTTGTCCATGACCGTTGCGAAGATGGGGGGGTGCAGGACACAGGCTTATCACATTGGTGAGTGAGTTAGCATGTAAGTGGATATTTTTGGAAAAATAATGATTTAATGTAATTATTATGTAATATATATATATTTCAATGTGTGTGGATATTTGGACTCGGAGATTTAACTTCAGCTTGGTTCAGTCATCATTCAGCCAAGTATCCTCACGCTATGACATTCAATCTCGTACTTCACTCGGAACGTGCTTTAAAACTTCAAGTAATGCAATTTACTTCTTGTGCCAGAGGAGAATTAATCTGGTTTGTAGCAATCCATTCAGAATGAACTCATCAAGCGTGGTTATAGTCCTGAATCCGGTAAGTTTTTGCAAGATGTCGCATTTTTGGGTTCTAACGTGTCGTAGACAATGTCATGGCTGAATATATCACAATCATGATCATTAACAACAAGACGCCTGGTATGTTTGTGGTGCTTTTGGCGGTGACAAGTGTAACTCATCATCTTCACAGCACAAATTTCGAGTGAACTTGAGGACTGTGGGTGTTTTCGTTCTGGTATCATTATGTTCAATAGTTAATCATGCTTATATTTAGTGGTTGGAGTGGATTTCAGTGAGTAGTCGACACTCTGTCGTCCTTACCTTCTGAAGCTGACATGTTCCGTAAGATTCCTCCTTCACCGACTGGCTTTTTGAGGAAGTTGTCAAAGGCGCTGCTGAAGATGACGCTCCTAAGGAGTCCCCTCCACCTAAAGATGAACAGCCTACCGAACCAGAGGTAGCAGAGGTGGAACCATCGCAAAACATGGCCCAGCTTCTGCTAAATGACTCATCACGACCTCCTCGCAATGGTGTATACCAACAAGCATTATCACAAGCACTTCCCCCAGGTCTTAATTCAGCACAAAAAAGGACTGCATCCGCTCGGTCTCCCTCCCCTCCTCATTCCAACAAATTCAGGAAAACTGACTTACCAACTGGTCCTCGAGCTCACCGGGATGGACCCAGTCCTGGTGGTCGGAGCCTAATTGATCGCGTTGGTGGGCCGGCTGGTCGAAATAACGCACAAAACCATCATAGGGACGAAATACAGGCTCGAATTGATAGCATTGTCAATAATGCTACAGAACAAAACATGATGATTCCCCCTGGGTTTCCCCCTATGATGGATATGACGCTGGCCGCGGCAAACATGGCAAATCCTTTGTTGCTACAAGAGATGATGATGAATCAGATGGTACTCATGGCCCAGATGGCAACCTCGATGGGGATCATTAATCCGTCTGGACAATTCTCTGGGCAAGAATTCCCGATGCAGCAAGGTGCTATGCCCAACGATATGGGCTTGTTTCCTCCCCCTGCAAACAATGGTTTTTCACAGCAACATGGCATCAACGCTCAAAATAACATGACGAATTCTGGCCGAAGTAGAGGTGGTATGAGAGGTGGACGAGGAAGAGGAAGAGGAGCGGGTCCGTCAGGTCCATCAACCAATACGCATACACCTACGGCTACACCGACAGAACAGGAGAATGTATCTCCAGCGCCTGCCATTGTCCCTGTAGCACCGACACCTGTTGTCGCGGCTTTAGCCACAACAATGCTTGCACCGCCCGGGTATGCAGTCCCCGATCGTCCTCAGTCACCCACTCTGTGTAAATTCGGTTTGAAATGTACGAATGCCCATTGCCGATATTCGCATCCTTCGCCGGTAGCCACTGTCGAAAGTGGAATTGTTCTTAGCAATGATCCTTGTGAGAAAGGGAGAAATTGCAAAGATAAAGATTGTGTCAAAGCGCACGTCAGCCCTGCTACTCTGAATCCCAATCGTAAGTACTCTTCTTTTCTCATGGGTTCTCGTTGCTTAGTCTCAGTTACAGCTGAACAATCGATACCGAAAGCTTCAGTTCCCACTCCCCCTGTTCCGCACAACTCAACACCTTGTCGGTTTGGAAATTCTTGCACAAAGCCAGGTTGCACTTTCAGTCACCCTCGTCCAGGTCCAACTCCTGTTCCATGTCGATTTGGTGCTGCATGCACACGTGCTCAGTGTCCGTTCCAACATCCCGAAGGTCGTGTTCTTCCTTCTGCCTTCCATCGCGGTCTGTCGACGTCCGGACCTATGATAAATGTTCCAACCCCGGAAACAGGCTCTATGGGTGGCGCGAGTCATCATAAGAGTATGACCTTCAACAACCCTAACACTTCCATGAAAGAAAAGTTGGAAAAGCAAATGAGGGAGATTGAGGAAAAGAAGACGCAGGTTGAGAAGGCGGTCAAAGAAGCTGAAGCTGCCGCCAACAGCAAAAAGGAATCTACGAATGCGGTGTCGATTACCGCTTAAGAGACAAATGAATCTGGGGATGACCTTCTTTACCAGAAATCTTATGTGGCCCCCCAACCATGACGTCCCATATCTTCAACTGTCAACATTATTGTAGTGTATAAAGCTGTATGCGTGTTGGTCGTATTTCATATTTACATCGCTACATTTTTTTCCTCCCCTCAATTTCTCGCCTCTCATTTCTTGTAGCTGCACTAAGTATATATTTTCAATGGTCTGGACGATACGACGTGGAGGAGAATCCCAAAAAAAAAATTCTTGTTGCTCTGCCTCAATGAGTAGGCAGTGGCATCTATTCTCCTCATCCCTGTTCTGACTTTTAAGCATGCAAAGTTTGATCATTCTAAAACGCAAGTAAACTCTACAGTGGATGCCACACTCAGTCATCGTTTCTCATCGTGGCCAGAAGTTCAGCGCCTCGCTTATCGACAGAGAGTCTAATCATGTCACCCTTTTCCAGGTCTTTGAACTAATACCAAAGTTTGTCAGATAAAAAATGAAAAGTTACCTAAGGAACAACGTACGGTAAGTTCTCTCGTTCGGCGAAGGGATTCGATTTCATCGATCCGATTCCGGACATTCTCGAGCAGTTCATCGAAGCCTTCCTCGTTGACGACTTCTTGAGCGGCAGATAGGATGAGATTAGAGTCAGGACGGACATTGTGTTGGATCTAAAACGAAAAAGATTCAATACCAGTATCAAAATGGGCATAAAAAGTAATCACGTCGATAGAAATTATGTTGAGTTTGTCGAGCTCTGGATGATTTTGAATGAACGAAGTAGTTGAGAGAGAATGATAGTTTCTCACCATCTAAGAAATCAGTCCTCGTCATAATTTTCCGGCATTTCCACTAGAGACGATCAAAAAAAATCATTTTGCCAGAAAAAAAAGCGAACGCACGAAGGGGATAGCAGGCAGTGGTAGCTCGTCTCTGTTGGTGGATGATTCTGTCAAGGAGGCCAGATGCTCTTCTCGGAGTTTCACAAATTCTCGGAGTAGGAGCCACGAACAAGAGCTCCATTTTTGCTAGCAAGAAGCATCAATATATGTTGCGTTAATTGGAGGTGAACTCACTTCGTCCATGACGTCGTCATCGCAATCAGGAATAAGACCTGCAAAACTGGCTTTCAGATACATATAATCGGAAAAAGAATATAGGTACACACCGATTTGACTAAGCAACCAACCCTTTTCGACTTCCAGTATATGTCTGGCCATCCCCATCATGTCTTTCGACCTCGCTATTTTATTTAAGTAGGATAGCCTGCCACCAACGAGTGATACCGATTCTCTCAACTCGTCTCGTTCAGGTAATTGGCGACCTGCGCCTATCCTTAATCGAGACGCGGCTTGGAGAGATTCTTTTGGACCAAGATCGTCTATTGAGATTACCTTGCAAGAAACATTCAGCCTGGTTCGGGGTTGTCAGGGGGAAAAACCATTACGTGCATACGGCTTCCACTTTTTCCTAAGATGCATAATCGTTATAAATAGAATCAGAGAAGACGCGAAAACTGACGCATGACATGAAAAGGCCAAAAGTCGTCCCTGTGATCGGAATTATAGGTAGGTAGATACCACCTGGTCAACTTGAATAGAACTTACGAGGTAAAAACCATCGTCAAAATGCCTTGATCCGACTCAGCCTCACATTTTACCGCAGGAAGAAAATAAATATATGCTTACCACTAGCGGCCCACGCCTCTGCCCTTTGCTGAAGCTGCAAAAGCATGTTTTTTCCACCTTCATCATTTTGGAAGAAATGCACATTGTTGACGATGAGCACCAAAGGCTTTCCACGAGTGGGTGCGCATCGAAGTGCCACCTTTTCGAGTTTGTTCATGGCTGGAACGTTCGTGAGCACAAGAATGTAGCAGAATGCAAGGACGAGTGGTCAACCTCGTTCAATGTCAAGCGCAGGCCCGGCTTCTCTTGGATCGCGCCTTTGAAACAAACCAGTCTGTGTGTCCTCGTTGAATTCATAGTTAAGAGCCTTCCCAAGGCGCAGACGAAAGACTTCTAGATCAGGATGGGCATCACACATCGACACGCCATCCGCATTACAATTAGCCATGGCGTCAAATATCATGGTACCCTTCCCTGAACCCTTGAGAGGAAGGAGTGAGTAAGTCTGAATCCACGAGTTGTGGGCAAAACTCACTTTAGGTCCGAGAAGCATAAAGTAGTGACCGGATTCTTGTCCATGGACAATGTGGTCTATAATGTTCTGCTCTTTTCGGCGGAGATTCTCGATCGGAAGACGGTCATCTACAAAAGTTGGGTCGTGTGGGTCCTCTGTTGATGCTCTCCTAGGTGTATGCGTCTTGGCAAGCACAAGAGCCGGATCATAGCCTGGCTGAAACGCTGCTTCAATCTAAGTTTAAGTTTGACCAAGTCAGTGAGTGCAAGTCTAGGGACAAAGGAACGGACTTTGTTCAGGACATTGCGTTTATACCAGCGGACGTAGACGACGCCTCCAATGAAGACTATATGCGCCAATAATTGATTATTTGTTAAATGGGTTGAGCGAGAGGTAGTATACCTGCTCCTAAACCAATTAATGTCGTCAACAGCGCGTCGAAAAGTGGGAATTTGGTGAACGAGAACGAGAAACCGCCTCCGGGTCCCGTCGGCCCACCTCCAGGGGGGTTGAAAGGGATATTCAATGTTTCGGTGCCCTCATGGACCTCGTGGCGTGCATTGGGTGATGTTGGTGAACGCTTGATAGGGGGCTTTGGTTTCCGAGGGTTGGAAGTGTATTTAGGATGTTCTGGCTGGCCTGTGGGTAGGGTATACAGCCGCACGGTGCGCACTGGGTTGGGTGGCAGAAGGAGGATCGAATGACCTCTTGGTATCGCGAAGAACGACAATGAGTTTGCGCGCAATGTCGAGAGAATTGGAATCATCGTATTGAATAGTGGCTGTGCATCATCATGATTTACGACTTCTGCCATTGAACTTATGTACAGACTTGTTGTTCATGGAATAAATAAAATGCAATGCTTCGGCAGTACGTGAATCTATGTATCGTTGCTGTTATCAACATTCATCACCCTCTTCTTCGCAGTCTTTCGCTCGCTTTCGACAAATGCCCTCCACCTGACACGGTGTCGAGTTGGCATCAATCCAGTTCCATCCCAGAGATGTCGATCAACGTGCAGCCGCTTAACGATGCTCTCTTCAAACTCGATTCTAACCTCGATCATGTCTTTAACCATTCCCTGCGCCTTCGTGACTTCTGCCTTCGCATGTGTCAGGATTTCGCGGATGTCGTTGAAGTCGCATTCTGATATGGTTAGGTCGTTGTTTATTTGAGTAAGGAGTCTTCGTGCGTCCCTGATATGGCCCAAGCTGAGTACTTCCTCGCTGTCCTCCTCTTGGCTGGACGGGTTTATCATGTCCGCTTCAGTTGGGTCGCCTAACTCGCCTCAGATCCTATTTCTTCAATGGAACCAAGAGCACTCACCTGGTACTTCATCTTCAGTTACAGAAGTCTGCGACGTACCACTTTCTTCTGAAAATCGTGGTAAAGCTCTGCTTAGCATGATCTGGCCAATGATGTCCTCTGACTTGATGTTTGCTTGGATACGTTCTTGCTACATTCATCGGTTGAGCAAGTGTATGCTGTAAATGTATGGGAATAGTACCTTTGCCAGAGCTTGGAGCTTCTTTCGGGGTAATCGTTCCAAGTGCTGCAGGTTGTACTTGTGCTGTCTCGGTTCCTTTTCTGTGCGAGGCATGGGGGGGGTGTCGTTTGATGTGGTTGGGAAAACAGACCGAGTTTTAAATGTTTGGAGTGGCGCTTGTCTTTTTCTTCTTGTTCTGGTCCAAGGCCCAACATTTTGTTCAGCTGTTATTATGCGCATCGCACTTGTTTTATTGTTTTCCAGAATAAGGTGAGTCTCTTGTATTGGCTTGGACCCGGTCCTGTTTTCTACATCCAACAATAACATACATGTGCTTAGGGCATGCAACCAACCTTTTCGGCAGCGCCACTCCTCTGTCACTATCTCTTGTTCATCTTTTTGATCTTTCGATCTCCACAGTTTGCAACTTACTATCAATGCCCAAAGAATCCCTGGTCCGTGCTACTAGAAAGAGGTAGGTCTGTTGGAATCCATGTCAACAGTATGCTGAATTATACTGCCGTTCGGAAGTGTTCGTCAACGAAACAAACTTTCCAAACCCAATGTTGTAGAAAACCTGGACAAAGGCGTGGTTCTGAAACCGTTGGAGCATGCGAATGAAATTGGCAAGGCAAAAGGTTGGCAGCTCACTTTGCGGCTTGAAGGTTACTGAGCTTAATCCATGCTTAGCAGCACCATGCGACCCTGGCGATTTCAATGCGCCGGACCCTCGAAGCACCCCTGAAACGGAAGACTCGTCTATACCTGCTACTCAACAAGTTGTTCGAGACACAGTCGAGATGATGAGCGCCATATTTCAGGAAATCAAACGATATGAATGTGAAATTGCGAGACAACACAAGCTCGCTAATGAATTAGGTGAGGTTGCCCAGCGATTGAGGCTCATGGCCACCTTGCAAGTTGAGCAGACGAGGCGATTGGAGGAAAAGTTGAAGTATTATCGAAAGACGAAAGTCCATGGATGGGCATATGAAGAGGTATTTGGAAGCTATGATGCGCGGCTGAAGGTGCATAAGGAATTTTTAGGGGGAGAGATAGATGCGTATAATGATGTAGATCGGGGTCTTGCTGACATAATGTGAATTATCGGGGTCCTGTCAGTTTTTCTGTTTTGCAGTGTGTCTTGACTGTTGTCTCCGTCCATCGTCCTTGCCCATAGGACAGACATCATATTTTGTGCCGGTTCGCTGTCCAAGGCGTCCGCTACATTTCCTTTTCCATAGTACCAGCTGCAATCGTCGCCTGCTGGCAGGTCATTCTTCAAGACCGACTCACACGCGATATTGAAAAAAGCACAGAAGGCTTAAAAAAATTCTCGTACAATATTCGTGCGTCTTTTTGTTTTTCCCCCGGCGCCAATTTCGTTTTCTTACCAATGCTACGGGAACATCAGAATGAGCAAAGCTTCAACGACATCATTACCAAAGAATCCAGCACCACTTCCAGCAAAGTCTGCTTGGTCAAGGGGCCCTCCACAGTCCACCACAACCCCAAGCTCACGCTCGCAATCTCCAGCACCGCAAAACCAATTCCACCAGACCCATTCACGTCGTTCGAGCACCCTTGGTCAAGCCGTACCAGTTAAAGATGGTGTCAGTGTTTCAAGAGGGAATGTCGGTGCCTTTAAGCAGGGTGAGTCATACGGCATCGATATTAGCATTCCTAGTTTCAACCTCATGGCTTTCATTTCAGGTCAAGCGGTGACCTTTGGGTCAATAGAAAACACTTCGACGTCAATACCTTCGTCGACGACAACGGCCTCCGTTGTCAAACCACCAGAAGGCGTAAAGTCCTTTGGAACAGTTGCCGTAAATATTCCTTCCGGTCACGTCAATGGTAAGGCATCGATATCATCAAGGTCATCCGTAGTGACCTCGGGCGCCTCTTCGACGACCGTGTCGTCCACAACTGGTTCGACCGCCTCCCTATCGACAGTCGCTACTCCAGCACCTTCGGATCCTACATCCTCAAAGGTGAATTTAGACGTGAGGAAGCTCTTCCAAAACCCGCAGGGGACAACCAATTCATCTTCTTCGGATACATCCTCCCCCGCTGCGCGAAACATGAACCTGACACAACCCTCGTCACATCAGTCGCAACCACACCCTCCTTCACAGCTGGGACCTCATCAATACCCTTACCCACCCAATTCCATTCGGCAAAGTCAACACAGCGGGTCGAATGGAACTCCTCGGTCACCTTCATTTTCGCGGCCAATGGCCAATGGCACTGGCCCACGCCCTCAAGGTGGCCAAACAGGCGGGCCTCCAGCCACAGGTCTGCCAAGTCCGCGGCTTGGACCCCATGCTCTCAACAACCA
>Ga0307517_10008718_pt1 | contig 14510 bp, 9 predicted proteins | sample 23_EM_MG_FD_194515 | JGI IMG/M metagenome (GOLD analysis project Ga0307517, IMG submission 194515) | Populus trichocarpa ectomycorrhiza microbial communities from riparian zone in the Pacific Northwest, United States - 23_EM | ecosystem: Host-associated > Plants > Roots > Unclassified | place... | reverse complement strand
GTCGTTCACTGCCATGGCTTTGCCTTTGTGAGGTTCAAGAGTGCCAGGAATCCACCTGCACTTCATATTGTAATCACCAATTTTCTTCCAACACACAGTCAGTTCTTGCAGAGCTCTGAGAACTACCATCATTATTTCATGAGGATGAGCTCGAGACTGACAAAGTGAAGGCAATGAATATAATCAGGTATAACTGTAATATGAATATAGCCATTGTTTCATTATATATTCAATTTCTCATGTACCCAGATGGGATCTAAGATGACAACCTAGGATCTCTACTCAAAGTTCCGCTGAGAACCAAACAACCTAAGCCAGCCCCAGGCAGTTCATGCCACACACAAGCTCGAAATCGGCACTTGAATTTGTACACTCTAAAAGCACAGGAACTAACCTGAAGTCCAAGAGCCCATTTCCTATTACCCGGAAACTGTAAAGCCAATCCTTGATTATTAATATGTCCTGGAAGTAAGCGCCCTGTTGATGAAGAAGGCTCATCTGGATGCATAGAACTGAGACTACTTTCCTAGCAAAGAAGAAAAAAAGGTTGAGACTTGAGAGCAATGCAAATCAAATGGAAAGTATACTAACAGAATATATAACATTAATCATCCTTCAATGAAAATGCTAAAAATAGAAGTGGTAAAAATATATATCCCACCTAGTGCAGGGCAGAGGGAGATTAATCCTCTTACATTATAGATAAATCATATTCCTCAGTTTTAGTTAATGCATGCCCAGGGACAGATCCTCAAGACATGCCACAACTTAGAATTTCAGAGCAAAGCCCTTTCAGAAACTACTATCCACTTGAAATAACTTCTTACCAACATAAATTAAAATGTCGACAACATTTTTTCCCCTGTAAAGTAAACATGGGAAAGATAAACACACCGTAGTCTCTTGGATCTCAGCTCCAAGATAACCATTAGAATCACGGAATTGATGGTCCAATAACAAATGGTATGCAACGCTTGCCTGAAAAAATTGTAAAGTAATACTAATAAGCAAACTTCGATTATTGTATGCAAAGAGTTTTTAAAACACTCAACGAAAAGTTTTAAATTTTCCAAACCTCATTTTGCATTCTGCATATAATGGATTCGGTTAGTTGTTTCCCATCAAATCCCAGCTTGACCACTTCCTGAAAAATCTCTACATCAATCTGCAGGAATGACAGTTAATAGTTTGAAGAAATTGGATCGATGATTTGGAAGGGAGGGGATTGAATTGTCCCTCCTTGAAGAAAAGACTATTAAACATGCTTATAGGGTTCATTTCTCTCCCTTTTCTTCAAAACCTTTTTCTCCAAACATTGTGTAAGGTATTAGGCACAGTACTGCTAGTCCTAAGAGCTTCACCTAGACACTAAAAGGATCCATTTGCATCCAGAATATCAGTATAGCCTCTCCAGAGAACAGCAAGGATCTACCTGTTATACCATACTTGTAACTAATGAAGCATCATGTCAAAACAAACCAGTACAGACAATAAAATCCATGCTATTTACCATTTTAACATACTAAAATCCTCGAGTCAGCTAAGCCTCATGCTACCTTCCATTAATGACATATACTTCTCGTAACTAGGATCATTCTTTATCACTCAATCCAAGACATTTCAGGTCTTACACAATACATTAGATTTGACCACTCTTCCTCACCATTATTGAATCCTCCGGTTGATGCTAAATAAAAGCTACGTACAAGGATTTAGAAGAAACAAAACCATACAGTCACTATTAATTCATAACTCAAATCTTAGGTAGGAAGACCTTTTTAGCATATTGCATAGTATCTGGCAGGGGAACAGCCAAATAACGTGGAAGGTGAGCTTGGAACCACGGGTGCTGACGAATTTCAGGCATGTTCATTCTTCTCATTGGATCAACCATAAGCATCTTTGAGATCATATCTGTTGCACCAGGTGACAAATATCGGGGAATAGAATATATGCCACCCTGAAGAGAACACAATGTATGCTGAGGATGCTAGAGAATTAATCTTCGTATAATAATGACATACAATAGTTGAAGGTGGAATATCAGTAACTAAACGCTTATTAACAAAGAAAATAAATGGACTACTCAGAAAGCATATATAATAAACTGATAATTAAATTCATGGTCTGCAAATTACTCCTTGATCGTGAAGGAAGTGTAAAATCAAAGGAAATAATAAATTTAAGGATAAAACAACAATAGTTTTGTAGTACAGAAGATTGTTGGGAAATAAAGAGGTAATGTTTTATACTGTGAATGTGGTGGAAAATGGAATAGCAGAATACAGAAGAATCAACTATAACAATCATATGAGACAGGAATAGGTAGTAAAAAAAGATGGTTATTTCAAGGCAACAAAAACAGAGAAACCCAAAATGACTTGAGTCAGCGAAGATGTGAAGGGAAGTTAAACGTAGTCTTCAATCACGACAAAAGGTTTCTGACAACAGAATATAACAGTAGACCCTAAGCAGTCAGTAGAAAGCAAAGTTTCTAATGATGCATACATAACTGATTCTTGAAGCTAAACTTGAAAATAAAATGGCCAGCCCAAAAATTATATAACTGAGTTGAACTATTTGCTGGAGACTTTAAGCTGATTTACACAATCCACAGATAGAAAAGAAAATGTAAAGTACCTTTATTTTCCTGAGGAGATTGGGAATGCTTTCATCATCAAATGGTAGTGAACCACAAAGAAGAGCATACAATATAACACCACAGCTCCATATATCCACTTCAGGCCCAGCATACAATTTCCTAGCTAGGACCTATTAAAAGAACAGATAACATTACCTATGAATAAAAATCACTACATGAGGCAAATGTAGCTTAGACCAAACGAGGTAAGGAAGCCTCCACCTGATCCATACCTCTGGGGCAGCATAGTTGTAACTTCCACAATTTGTCTTTAGAAAATGACCATCTTGCATTATATTGCTCAAACCAAAATCAGCAATCTTCACATTGTGCTTAGAATCTAACAGCAAATTCTCGGGCTTAAGGTCTCTATGAACAACCATATTCCTGTGGCAAAATTCGAGACCAGAAATTGTCTGCAAGCAGAGAGAAGTTTGGCTCACTGAATCGAATTGGGAAATGAAGAGAAAATGTGGAAGAAATCTAATGCTTAATATTAGTCAATCCTGCCTGCTGGAAAAAACTGCGTGCCTCATCTTCTTCTAACCTACCCTTCTCCAAAATATACTCAAAGAGTTCCCCACACTTGGCATACTCCATTACAACAAATATATCAGATGATGTTTCAATAACCTCATACAGTCGTATAATATGAGGATGCATTAGCATTTTCAAGATTTTGATTTCTCTCCTCGCTGCAAAAGAAAAGGAGAAAACATAAGACAACTGAGGTAAATCTGAATAAACTCTGAACTGAAAAGAAAATCTAGAACAAAATCTTCCTCGAGTCCTCCCAGAGGAATATAATAAATGTCTAACATCTTGGCATAAAACTTTCATATTTCAAGTTCAGATGAATGACTTTCATTCAAATAGAATTATCCAATCACATAGATTCATTTTGATAGTAAAAGGCTGTGCACGGTCTATACCTTTTTCTTCCATCCCCTGTTTTTTCATCTCATGGCGATTAAGTATTTTGATGGCAACATGAAGACCTGTCAATTTATGCTCAGCAAGCTTCACCTCTCCAAAGGAGCCATATCCAAGAGTTTTACCAAGCTTGTAATTTGGTGAAAGCATCTCCACACGGCTGCGTTTTCTACGAGATGATCCTTCCATTTCTTGTTCCAGACCATGAAAAGAGCAAAAATTAGACCAACATGAAAGCGATTATACACACATGACAGATTCCTATACCTACACAATGATAGCTGTCTGGGCTGCTTTATGACAAATCTTTCTTTCAAATACGTTCTCTTCAGGACAATTTGTAATACTAATGAATCAAAGTTTCAGCAGTAGGTTCCAGCTAAATAAGTTGAAAAGGTAACTTATAGTTCTTATGAGACATAGATGTAAGAACAAAATCCTATTCAAACCCCGGATGGAAAGGATTAAATGTGGGAGAAAATTATCCTTATAGTGTAATCCAACCATTAATGATAATCAACTAAAATTCGAGGTCCAATTAGAAGCCTTCTAAGCAACTCCTCCTTCTCTTCCTTCTATATAGCCTGAGGCCAGGAGAAGGCGCATCAAATAATTGACGGCACATTCAAAAGCAGGCATGTCTGGACACCATCCAATACAAAAGAAACATTTTTCACTCTTTTTTTTTTTTCGTGTGTGTGTGTGTATTTAGAATGTTTTAGCAGATAAGCAGCGATGATTATTATGAACAGCAAACGTGATTTCATTAAAACAGTAGAAGTGGAGAGTTTGATGGCTTATAGATATCAGATGAGTAAACAAACCACTCCTCCATGACTACTGGAAAGAAAGAAAAAGAAACCATCAATTTAGTTAATCCCGCTCCTACATGACTAAACAAACCAAAACTGGCCTTAGCTTTAAAGCATTTGATCAGTTGTTAATGAAAAACCAGGACATAAAAGAAGAACCCGGCATCTATCGAAGTCAAAAAATAAACTGAAATGCTAAAATCAAACAAACATTTAGAACTAATCTTACCTACCGAATCACTGTTACTATGAACTGGAAAATATGGCATCAAACAAACGAAATGGAGCTCAAAAGAGAGGTTATATACAGATAGAGAAATCAGAAATTGAAAATTACAAGGAGAATCTTTTGATTATGATTAACGGGAGTACCTTGATTTCTTGTTGTCAAAACCCAAGAGCGTAAAGGGTCTCTCACCAAGGAGGAAGAAGGCAGATTAGTGAAAAACTAGAGACTGATGTTGACAAGAGAAGAGGTCCATAGATATACTGCCATGAAGGGGAATAAAACATTGATGGGCGCTTACATGCAAAGTCTTTATTGAAAGTACAGCTTCGAAATGAATTTTTTATTTTATTTTTTATTGGCTATTCTGGATGAGTTGACATTTTGTAAAGTAGTTACAAAAGACTTGAACGGTTGTAGTACAAAGGACAAAAAAAAAAAAAAAAAACCGACAAGTCGAGGGCAGAAAGGTTGAAGATTAAACATATTATAGTAAGCTTGTGGCAGGACTCAAGAGGTGTTCCAAGGGTCATAGCACATAGTAATATCTGGAGAAATTGAACGGGAAATAAGGGATGAAGGTTGGTAACAGCAGGGTTTGGGGAAGCTATCTGAAGAAATTGAGTGGACAACACAGAAAGAGTTTCTCACTTCACACATGGTAAACATATGATAAGATCTGTAAGTTACATATATAAATGTTGATTTTGTTTATTTAAATATATTTAATTTATTAATAAAAATTATTTATATTTAATATTCATCAGTTATTTAATTAATGAATTATCAAACTTTCGAAGTCTTGCTTTCATTTCTGTCTCATTTTCATTTCAGATAGAGTGTACCCGGCCCCTATAGGAACACAACGTAAATGATCAGGTTTCTAAACCAGCATTAGCATTTAGCCCAGCACAACCTTTTGGGTTGGGATCTTTCTCGTGCAGGGCTTCTTTCTCCAGAATCCTGATTTTTAACCAGACATCGAGACTCACCTCGCGGTTTTCCAAGCCCTCGATATCCATTCCCAACTGTTTGATCTCACCGAAAAGCAAGGTGTGTTACGCAGCATGTTTGGCAGTGTGGTTGCAGGTGCTTTTCAAATAACTTTTCGTGTTAAAATGCATGCCAATGATGTTTTTTCATTTTTTAAAAATCATTTTTAACATCAGCACATCAAAACAATCTAAAACGTACAAACCATATTAAATTTAACAAAAAAAAAATTCAAATTTTTTGGGAACGCAGGTTCAAACGCGTTCCCAAACGTTACCTTAACCTCGAATTCTGCACATTTGAAAAAAGAAAGAGGATCATCATATCAGAAAAGGGCTCTCTGCCCATCTTAGAATAGGATCTTAGGCATACGGTGACCGGCTAAGCGAGACCAAAAAAGATAGGTCTACACAAGGCAAAGCTCTATTGGGCGTTGCTTTCTATGTTGACTCTATGAAGAATATGAAGAGGCTTCTTTCTACGCTTTCTTTTCTTATTCAATTGAGAGTTTGAAAGGAAACTTAGTCCTTAAGTATTAGGCTGATCGGCTGATAGGATTGACTCGCGGACTGAAAGAGACCATTCACTCACGGAAGACTTGCTAGATATCGCTCCTTCAAAGTGAGCCTCTTGAATAGGAATTCCCCCCCAGCAAGAATCTATCAACCACCATAAAGACCCAATAGACACTGCTTTTATGCAGAAAAAAACATGAATATGAAAATTAATAACATTACGTAATTTATAGCTAATTTCTAGCATTTATGAAATCATTAAGTCTGGTAGGCTTCTGCACATGAAAGGCGTAATGGTTCATTCAAGATATTTTCTGTCAAGAAAATTCCTTCTTTGCTTTCTTTTTAAATTAAGGCACATCGGCAACTGGCGTATCCCGAAGAAACTTTGAAAGCATCCTGATGCGCTTCTTAAATTGTTTGGAATTGGAAAAAAGGAGTGGCCTCCCAAAAAAAATGGAAATGGGATTTTCTCATTGTAACTTGGGCACTTCTTGAATAGGTCGTGCCTTAACCCCCAGTCCTTTACGAGAGCTTTACGACAATATCGACTATAAGATAAAGGTTAGACAAAGAAGTTGTTTTGCTCCGACCGCCCTTCTGCTACTTTCCCGGTTTACGAACACGACTTCCCTCTCTTAAGCATATCGCTATTAGGATAGCGCTGGGATTAAGGCAGCGATATGGGATGATTCTCCACTCTTCTTTACTTCCCTATCTTAACTTGGAAAGGTAGGAGGTCTCTCTCCCAAACTCTAAAGAGTTTGCGATTTCAACCTTAAATGATCAATGGTTAGCAATAAAGCATGAAAAACACCTAAGCTCCATTCGTACCTGGCTGTCTATCTCCTGTCAAGCCTAGACATAGACTACGTTACGTACAGGGTAGTACTCTTGAAAAGAAAGAATATCACCGTGTGAACATAACATTAAGTTATATTCATAACTTACCCGAGGGATTGACCACTATTCTAAATAGAGTAAAGTGGAGAATTGTTGTTCATTGGAGCACCGGAGTGCGAATCCTTCTTCCGGCCTCATTCTTCTATTTCTTTATATAAGATATAAGACATAGTCCTCTCTCCTTGCTGACAACTTCCATACTGCATGAAGTCTTCTTCGGGAATGGCTTACCGTTCCGTGGGAATTGGATTAAGTCCCGCGCGCTCTTGAAATAGGGGCTCTTTCAGGATCAAACCCTATGCCCACTGCCCTTGTTCCAAGATCTCACTTCATTCACGTCCGTATCTACCTCTTTTATTTCAGAGAACAGAACTATACCGACTTACGTACGTCTAGTTGACACCAAACCACGACGGTCTCTTTCTAGGACTTCAACCTTCACTCGATTGACATGGGGCCCATCTCTCTCGGTTTTAGTCAGTCTTTTGATCCTATATCTGAGCCCCGGGCCTTTTGCTCTTCTAATGTAAGCTCCAAGGCTTCACACCAAGTCTTCATTGACAAAATATACATGCTTAAGTAGGGTCAGGCAAAACCCTTTTTGCCTGATGGGAACCTAGAGTTGAGTCAAAAGCTATGGTATCGCAGCCTTTCGATCGAGCCTCTAGGATCTCCTATAAACCCCCATGATGTGGGGTTTGCATCTGTATTTAACATTGTCTTCATCTTTCAATGGATTGGCTGCAGTAGTGGTTCCCTTTTAAGAAGTTCGATCCATATTCTTATGCCTCGTATCCTTCAAGTGTTTTCCAGTAGAAAAGGAAAAGGTGGGAAAGGGGGACTAACCGACGACTAGCACTTTAACTTGAAACAATCTAGCTAGTTCCAACAAAAAGGATTCTTCCATTGCAAGCATGTGACCTCGGCATTGAGCTTGGTGTACTTAACCTACTTTCTCTTTACCCGATGGGATTCAAAAAACAGGAAGTCCACTTTCTTTTCGGTCAACCACAACTACCAGTCTAGTAGCCAGCCGAGTCATGAGCGAACCGAAAGGGTAAGAGCGTAACCTCTTGGTAGCCCGAAGGCGTGTAATAATTGTGTCCATCACAAACCTAGGGCCTCTTTCTCCTAAGCTAGGCTAAATAAAAGAGAAGTACAAGATAGCTCCGAAGCTGACACAAGGATTCAATCCACTGATAGAGAATGACCTTAAAAGGAAAACAAGCTCTATTCAATGTCGTTCTCCTGCTGATGGTCCAGGGTTGCGACGCCTGAAATCTTATTAATAAGCTAAGGGTTTCACTCAGATCTTTGTGTGGCAGAACGCCAAGCCAAGGGTTTTACTAAATAGTGGGTGAATAAACATCCGACAAAGGCACTCGAGCCTCGTTAGACTTAGTAGAAGTGTAAGGTGTATGTAAGTAAAAAGAATAGAAGAGATGAAGTCCCTCCTTTAGCCTAGTCTATATCTATAGCTGACACAACTTCGTATTGACGCCCACTACTACTACTTCATTTCATTTTAATTAATTAACGGCTTTTCATAACCAAAGAATCGAAGCAGAAACAAAGGGAAAAATTGAGTCTTTCCCGGCTTTGGGGGCGTTTTGTCTCAGCCGTGGGAAAAAAAGAGTTCTTTTTTCGAACAAATGGATTCCTCCGCCACGTAAGATCCTCGAACCTACCATGCCCACGATACGCGGACTCTTTTTGTTCTATTCCCTGTTCGTGAAGGTGGATCAAAGAAAGGTAGCTTGCTTCTCTCTTGGACTGATGGAGGCTTATATAGTGGTCGGCCTTCCTATTAGAATGCCTCCTTGGTCAAAGAGCCTTCGGTGACTACCCAGAAAACCAAAAAACCATGATGTATTTTATCGCACCTGAGTGCATAGGAGGACGGTCGTTTAAGACATATCGGCCTACTGAACAAGATGATAAAGGTGTCGACAATGACAATTAGGTTATCTTTCTTTCTATAGAAAGGACAGGCGATGCCACAAAGAAACCTCGAATCAGGAGCCCCTCTGGATGAGATGGCCGTTCTGGTTGTTAAGTCGTGACATACTCATTTACAATCTTATTGCGGATAAGGAATCGTTGATACGTAAGAGTTTTGAACCAACACTCTTACCTGAGGGTAAGGTTCCAGTAGTTGTGCCCGAAATTAGAGTAACCTTCTTTTATGCATCTTAGCTTAAGATCATGGATAGGAGGTACCTTTTTCGAGTGAATTAGAAGTAGTTATCTCACCTTTTAACGAGCTTTTAGCAGGTTTAGTCATAAAGAGAGAAGTGGACAGTTCCTTATCTACACCGCTTTACAAAAAGGACCGTAGTCTCGGTTCACAGTGGTTTTTTATTGAGGGAGTTTAAGGTTTTCTGCTGGAGCCATGATTTTCGTCTCTGCAATGGTGATCCAATGCATATGCGGGTATCGCAACCCCATTTGCCTATTGTCTTCTTTTTTGAGTTTCGCGTGACGTCTCGACTTTCGAAAAAAAGTACACCCCAATTATGATCACCTTTAGAGTAAAACTAATGTCGTTCTCTGGCTATACTATGCTATGCTGGAGGGATTCATTAGTCTTTGGGTAATGGCACTAAGCTTAAAACACTTAGGAAATCCCACGATAGAGAATGACCTTCACAGGAACAAAGCTCTATTCAATCCACAGATAAAGAATGACCTTAAAAGGAAAACAAGCTCTATTCAATGTTGTTCTCCTGCTATATGTTTTTCTTTTTTTTATATATAAAAAAATTAAGGATATAGTGTCCGAAAACCTCTCATACCAGGAGTTAAGGACTGATAGTCCAGGGTTGCGACACCTGAAATCTTATTAATAAGCTCAGGGTTTCACTCAGATCTTTGTGTGGCAGAACGCCAAGCCAAGGGGGAGAATGCCAAGCCAAGGGTTTTACTATATAATATAAATATAAGAAACTATAAGTTGTTATAATTATGAGATTTCTATTGCATCAAAGCATTGTTTCTAAAATATTCTTGGTTAATTCTCTATTAAGACTGCACATTAATTAGAGCTGTTGAGACCGATACATAATATGTTTTTTCCATTATGAAATTAAGTAGTTGTTCTTATAAGCTGAGATATTATGGATACCTAGAACTAACTTAATGATTATTAGACTTGAAATCACTACATTATCTTATATAAAGAGTGTTATGTTTTGATCTAGTTACACGTTGTTCTAATCAAAGATAACAAATTGATAAATATTGGGTATGACATGAACTATATAAAGGTATTTAAGTAATAAAAAAAGGATTCATCATTCTTGGTGAATTAAGGAAAATGTTCTATCTGTTCTTTAATAGTATTGATTGTAAATCATTACGTAAGGTGGAATGAAATTTGTAAATAGTTTCAAAGAATCAATGACTATAATGTTAAGAACAAACATGATTTGACATAGTAGACACACTCCATGCTATAATGTATAAATCGGAATATTGTTGATGAATAGATAATAATTACACAGCGAAACTAGTCATTAAAGGTTAAGTCAAACCACTTATGACTTTCCTAATATTTTGGGGATCATGATAGGTTGCTAGAGATTGTACTTGATTTTTAAATATAAATTAATCAATTATTGAATTGATAATAAATTAATTTATTTTATTTATATAATCTTATTTTATTTAGGATTATGATTTATATTTGGGCCCACTTATTAGGAAATCTAATGGTTCACACACATAAGAACTATTAGTCAAAAATTAAAATGGGATGATTAATCATGTGTGACTTGGTTATAAATAAGTTTTAGAAATTGATGACTAGAGTATAATTATACAAGGAATTACAATTCTAGACCTAGAAAAATCAAGTAGGGACTTGATTGAATAAATTTCTAAAACCAGCTTAAAATAATATATATAATATTGTTTAAAGGGGAAATTGATATTGTCATTTATAGGGTTTTTAGATTTTCTATAAATAGAAAGTTATGCATTTTATTTCTGGTGTAGAGTTTTAAGGTGAGAAGAGTATAATATAGAAACACCTAAACACAAAAGAAAAGAGCTAGCACTCTAAAGTGTAGCAATCCCTCTCTTTTAAAAGGGTTTATGATATTTCTCACTAGTGGTTCATGTGGATTACCTTTAGAGGCCGGATACTTGGACGATTTGTGGTTTGTGACAATCCAGCCTTGAATCATATATTCAAAGCTGAAAAGAAGTTCAGATCTTTAGATAATCTTCATATAAACCCTAAACAACTCTAGATCTGTCTAACAGGATCCTTGGGACTTCCAAAAAAAATTAAACTTACTACTTTCATTGCATGTATGTGTTTTGGGAAACCCAACAGTGCTATTAGAGTCATCGTTAGACAATTAGGGTTGTTGTTTGCATGTTTTAATTGTTATTGGTGTTAATTTTGAATTAATTTTATAAGAAAAAAATATTTTCCCAAAATAATTTTTCTCTCATTGATTTTTCAAAAAAAAATAAACTTAGGCTATTGTTCAAGCCATTAGCGCTGCTGCAAGCACCTTTAGACGCAAGAGGCAGTAGCCCATGACAGCTACCTTGCCAACGCCTCCCCAGTGGCAGCCATGGGTTGTCACTGAGGCACGCTAGCAAAGCTAGGCACTACAAGCATTGCTGGCCTTCCAGTGCGAGGTAGAAGCCTCGCGTTGGAGGCTGCATAACACGATGGCCAATCGCTCGCACAACTGGTTAGCAGTAGTAGCTGCTACTGCACCAGGCACTGGTAGTGGGTAAAGAGCCCATTGTTGTCCGTAGAGAAGAAGAAGATTTAGGGGTAGAATTACAATTCTACCCCTGACACCTTTTAAGGTTTGTAGGTGTGTAATTACTACTATACACTTACCACTTATAATTAATTATAAAAGGGTTTTGGATTTAATTTATGAATTTACCCCTGCTATTTATTCCTTATTACATTTTGGCTTTTGAGATAGAATTGCAATTTTGCCCCTTGTTATATAAAATATTGATTTTATAATTTAAAATTGAAACACAAATTAAATTAATTTTTCTAATAGGATTACGATTGAATTAAAATATTTAATTCAAATTTTTTTTGTGTTTAGTAATATCCTAATTGAGTTAGGATTTAATTAAAATGTTTAATTAAATAATATTTTTTTAATAAAAAAATAGGTTTTTCTAAAAGAAAGAGAGCTTTTAAGCCATAAGATTTTATTTATTTGATTCTAAAATAGTTTAGGATGTTAATAAGAATTTTAATATGATTAATTTTCTTATTAAGTTTTGAAAGTTGTCTTTCAAAGAAAAATTGCATTAAATAAAATTTATTATTGTTGTTACCCAATTTTTGACCCATGTTTTGATAAATTTTCAGAAAAAACCAAAAATAGTGAAAAGCATTGAAAACCCAAAAAAATACATTTTTAATACATTTGCATCGTTTTTAGCATTTGCAGCGTCGTCTAAAAAGAATTTAAATTTTCAAAGGTCTTTCGAACGCGTTAATTTTAAAATTATTGATTTTTCTCATTGAGTCGACGTTGATATTGCTCGTTTTCAAAAATACAAAAAAATAAGAAAAATCAAATTTACAAAAAAAGAAAGTGAGGAATCAATTTTAAGGCTCAAACAATATTTTGCCTATGCATAGGGAATTTTGAATATTGGAGGGGGGAGGCAACACAAAAAAAAAGGAAACCTAAAAACTTTTTTCTTCACCCGAAACTAGCCGCTCCCCCTGGCCCAAGACCATTTGATCCTTCTCTTTCGACTGAAAATCAGGGACTCAGCCCCCACCCAGGGTCTTCTTTTCCTTGTTTCCAGCCGACAATGAAGGCCCCTCCTCACGAGGAGAACCCCTATTTCTGCTCATCCCCAGCTACAAAGGGGAGAGGGAGGATTCCATTTTGCTTCTTCTTCACAGCAGTGGGCAGAGACCCACGGTCTCCGGTCCCTCTTCCTTCCCCGGCAGCCACCCAAAAGGTAAAAAACCCAAGCTTTCATCTTCTCTGCAGCGGCCACCCTTGAAACCAAGACAAGCCGCCACCTTCCCCCACTTTTGGCCTTGGGGACCAAAACCAGAGAAACCCCTGGCTGAAGGGGGGTCCTGATTTTTAGTTTCTTCTCCCTTCAGCCGGGCAAATCTTCTTTCTCCCCTCAGTTGCCAGCCGAAGCTTGGCCCTCCCCTTGGCCAAAAGAGCACCAGAGAGCCAAGACAGCCCCAAAGCCTTCCATTTCAGCCGCCTCCCTCACACAGCCTTCATTTTCCCTTTTCTCCTTCCCCAAACCAGCACCACCCACACTTCCACCGTCTCCTTCTTCCCCTGCACCCGAAGCCGTTCTCTGTCAACCGACCAGCTTCAACAGATTTTCTTCTCCTTCGGTCTCTTCCACAGCAACCGAACAGCAGCAGCCCTCACAAACCAAGACCCAGCAGCCCCTCCCATCGCCATTTCAGTCTTCCACCTCTGCCTCTCCACCCTCACAGCAGACCACCACAGCTTCTACCCACAGCCGGCAGACCCAGCTCCTCCACCCAACAGCCCCACAGCGGCTCCTTTCTTCCTCAGGCCTAACACAGCGGCAGCCTCCGCTGTCCTCTTCCCAGTCTTCTCTCAGTCCCACCGCGACAACAACAACAACAACCCGGCAACGCCCACAGACCGCCAGCCATCGAGAACGCCGCCTAGCAGCCCGCAGGCTCTCGTTCTCACCAAGACCCGAACCGGCCACTGCAGCTGCACAGACACGACAGAAGTTCAGCCGCCAGCCGCCCCTGTGACATTCCGCTGGCCACCTGAAACGAATGAGAAGGTGAAACAAAAAGAGAAGAAACAGATCTGAAACAAGGGAAGATGGGCTCAGATCGGGAAAAGAAAGGTGCCTGGGAACAACAAAAAAAAAAGAAGAGGAAAGCTAAAACACTGTTGCTGCGATTTTGTTGCTTTGCAGGTGACGTTGCTCTCACCGCCAGCAAGGAAGGGAAGAGGGGAGGAGGCTGTTACAGACCCCCTCGTTGCCCGGTTGTTTTCGTTGCGGCGCGTGAACCCACGCGCCGCCAGTGACGGTGGCGCGTGGGAAGACGCGCCGCCACTGTTCCTGCTCCAGAAATCCTGCTGAACACTGTTCCGGCTTGCAGAAGTTGTTCCCTGTAAATTCCAGATTGTTTTGGGGCTGTTATTGTAATTGTAATGTAAATTTTTTTTGTTTATTTGTTTTGAAATTGTATTTTGTACTGTGGATGTAAAAAAGAAAAGAAAAGAAAGAAAGATAAAACAATGATAGAAAAAGAGATGTGTGTGTGTTTGTGTATTTTTTTATGCATGTTATTGAATCAAAATAAAAAAAATAAATTTAATATTTTAATTTATATGCCCAAATATCTAAAGGACAGATAAAAATCATGTTGTATTTTCCATAAAAATGTAGAACATGTATCTACATATATTTTGGGAACTAATAACTGATTTATCGAAGCCTTAGAATTGGGCTAAAATTTTTAT